>Ga0233431_1004817_pt1 | contig 13905 bp, 11 predicted proteins | sample SI_118_April2016_FD_179867 | JGI IMG/M metagenome (GOLD analysis project Ga0233431, IMG submission 179867) | Seawater microbial communities from Saanich Inlet, British Columbia, Canada - SI_118_April2016_200_MG | ecosystem: Environmental > Aquatic > Marine > Inlet | place: Canada: British...
AAATCATAATTCAGTATAATCTCTTTCTCAAGTCTTGTACCATGTCTGTTGGTATATGACGCTTGTGAAATGTCGTCCATTGAATAATAAATGTAAAATGATGGTTTTAGTTTTGAATATATATTCTTAAAGAAGTAAGGGTTGTAACAGTTTAAAAAAAGGTAATTTTCGATTGAATTATGTGATATTATTTTTCTGACTGTTCGGTTAATGATTTTGTTATTAATAGCAGCAAAGAATTCGTATAATATACCTTGATTTAAAAAATTTATTGGCAGGGTTAACTTGGGTGTTATACCCCATAGGTCTTTATTGGCTGGAATTGGTTCACTAATATATTTTCCAAATAATAAGCTTAGCATTCTTTTTCGAACTTTTTTGTTTGAAAAACTTTTGAAAAGATCTTTAAGTGAAAAAGGATGATTGATATAAAATACTCTGTGATTTTTTGAAAACTCTTTAGCTAAAGCCAATGCAGAAGATGAAATTTCAGAATCCCATCTGAATAAGGAAAATAGTATTATATCTGGTTTTGAGGGCATAAAAATGTTAGATTGTTTACTAATTACTTTTTATTTATTTCAATCAAATGCTCTTACATACAGTTTTTGAAATTCAATTGCCATGGCTTGCCATGAATATTTTTTTGAATTCTTAATTCCTTTTTGAATTAGTGATGTTCTTAGTTCAGGATTCTTTGAAAGATCTAGGATCGCATTTGCAATTTCTTCAACAGATGTTGGGTCAACTAAAATTGCAGCATCACCAGCAATTTCTCTTAATGCCGATGAATTTGATGATATAACAGCTGTCTCACATCTCATTGCCTCAAGTAATGGGATTCCAAAACTTTCTCTTAATGATGGAAAAAGGAAAAATTCAGAAAGCGAATAAATAATTGGAAGATCAGCATTACTAATATAACCTGTTAACTGAATATGATCTAACAATTCAATATTATTAATCCTTTTTAGAATAGATAATAAGTCGTTTTTATCAAGATCTAAAAGAAGAAGAGGAATTGGATTATCAACTAGTTTGCAATATTTTCCATATGCTTCAATAATACCAGGTGTGTTTTTTTTGGGATCAGTATTTCCAAATGCAAAAATGAACTTTTCTGCTAAGTTATATTTTGCTCTGACACCTTCTATTTTTGGATCGGAAGTTATTTTTTCAAAATGCTCGCTAACACCGTTGTAAATAAACTCTAATTTATGTTTTTGTTTGTCAAAATATTGACTGATTACTGCTAATTCGTATGATGAAACCGTAGTAATTATAAGTGCTTTTTTTACAATAATTGGGACGACTTTTTTTCTATAAAAATTTCCAAACCTCTGATATAAATTAAATCCTTTATGACAAACTGATTTTTTTTCAAGAAAAATAATATCATGCAAAGTAAGTACGAATGGGACTCTGGTAAAAATAGGAGCTGTGTTTGATGTATAATGCATTAAATCAAGTTTGTAACGCTTTATAACCTGTGGTAGTTTTATCTGTTCCCAAATAGGGTATGATAATGCCTTTACTTGAACAATTTTAAAATTTTCAGTTTCATTTAAACAAGTATCGTCTTCATCTGGTTTGATAAAAACAAAATAATCATTTGTTTTGTCAATGATTTGCAAGTTCCTGATTAGTTCCAATGCAACCATATCCATCCCATGCTTTTTCTTCCTGAATAAACGTTGACCTTCAATTCCTATACGCATACTAGCATTTTCTTAACAAAATGGGAAATATCCAATGATTTAACTGCTTACAAATTATGAGTTTTAATTCAATTTTGAGTTACTTTTGCATTCGATCGTTTTGCTTTTTCCCAATTAGCTGATTGTTTGCCTCTTGCAAACTTAATCATACCTAAAAATACAGCAACATTCATAAATGTAAAATAGAAAGGAACAAAGAAAATTTTGAGTCGCATTTCTCTTTTTTCCAGTAGCCAACCAACTAGTGCCAATGTATAAAAAACAAATTGTGATAATAATAGAAACGTATAAAAAGATTTGTTAGTAAAATTTTCAGGTTGAAGAACCAATAGAATATTACAAATTAATACTAAAACCAATAGAAAAGGGGTAAGTGTCCAACGCAATACCCTATGCGAAACATATTGAAAACTAATGATCCCATACTTGAAGATATTCCAAAGTGGTAATAACCTCAATATTGACTGAATTCCACCTGCAGAAATACGGACTTTTCGTTTCATTTCTTCTCCAATACTTTCTGAACCACTTTCGATAGCATATGCTTCTGGAGTATACGCTGTTATGAAACCCTTCATAGCAATTCTAAGGGAAATCATGAAATCATCCAGCAAAGTATCAGGTTCTGTCTCATCATACAGCTCTGTTCGAATAGCAAATAACTCACCAGCTGCACCAACTACAGAACTAAGTTCTGAATCAAGCCTTTTAAGCAAGGATTCGTATTTCCAGTATAAACCTTCACCAGCTGTTGAAGCAGCTTCAGATTCACCACTAAATATTCTTTTTTCACCTGAAACACAACCTACTTTATGATTTGCAAATTGTTTAACTATTTCTTTAATTGCATTTTTGGGAAGTAGTGTATTAGTATCCGTAAATATAACTATGGGTGTACTGATTTCATTAATTCCACGGTTGATTGCAGCTATTTTACCTTTTCGTTCGTCCTGATGCAGTACTTTTACTTCTTCATATTTTGTAAGAAATTTGACAGTGTTATCACTTGATCCATCAGTAATGCAAAGGATTTGTATTTTGTCTTTTGGATAATCAAGTTCTAAACTATTGAGTATTTTCTGATCAATATAATCTTCTTCATTAAAAGCAGGGATTAATAAACTTACTTCGGGTTCATAGTTTTCAGTTTCAAAAACTTCTTTTCTACCTAAAAGTCTTTTTAGCAATACAAGAAAATATAGAACTATTCCATAACCTATATATGTGTAAAAAATAATTAGTATCGATATCCAGAATAATTTTTCCATATTTTCTATAAGCTAATTCTATTATTCTGTTTCATCAGTTATTCCACTTATTCCTGTATGTTTGGTATGCACCCATTTAGAAGCAGCTTTTTTGAAAGTAATCATTGAAAATGCCATGACTAAAAATGCTTTTGGGAGTAAGAAAATTGCTTTCAATGTTTTGGAGCTAAAATACTTTTTTGGGATGGCAAGAAGGATTGTAATACATGTTAAAGCAAAACTTGAATACCACAATAAATCAATTGCTAATGGATTGATAAAGATTGATAAAACACTAAAAATGAGAGTAGTAAAAATGAGTAAAAGTCTTGGTGGAAGATATATCTCCATTGATTTTATAAATGTTTTCACATCACCTTTAATAAATAATGAGCGAATACCTAAATTGAAATACTTGGTAAAAAATTGAAATTGAGACGCAATCCATCTTCTTCTTTGCTTCCCAAATGAATTAATATCCTGAATCTTTTCATCCCATAGTATAACATCATGTAAATAATCTACATAGATATCATATTTAATTAATAAATAGTCGATCTCTTTATCTTCAAAGATGGATTCAGATTCAGATATGAGAGATTTAAGTAAATCATACTTAAAGGCCATTCCTGAGCCAATTAAAGGAGTTGAGAACTTAAGTGCACGATGTCCTTTTCTGAAAATATGATTGTTAACCTCTTCATTTATAGCATCCAAAACTGACATCGGTGTATTAAGATTTTTAGCGGTTCGATGTGCTTGAAATACATTGTGTGAAGAATTAAATGCCTCATTCATTTTTCTAAGAAAATCACTTTCCATCATATTGTCAGCATCCAATATTAGCGCAAAATCATAATAATTTTCAGGTAAAAAACTAAAAGCTGCTTTTAGTGCAACGGCCTTACTACTTCTTTCAGGATTAATTTCTAAAAGCTTTATGTCGATTTTTTTCAAATCTTCGAGAGTTTGCTCTTCAAAAGAGTCGGCAATAACTAAAATATCAAATAAGTTTTTTGGATAATTTTGTTTTAACGCATCAGTTACTACATTAACAATAACGTTATCCTCCTTATAGCCAGGAATAATAATGGCAAACTTCCTTTGTGCTTTAGATGAAATTATTGTTCTTTTGTATTTCATGGTTCCAGCAAGAGAGAAAACAAACAAATACAAAGCGGATAGAATAAGATAGGATAGGAGTAGTCCCTGTAAAATATTTAGTATGACAAAACCGATATTCATAAGGTCTGATTTGTTTTTACCCAAACCATATTAAAGCCACTGCTCAAAAATTTAGGTAAATAGTCAATAATAAAACAATCAAACTTTTCCAATGAAGGTATTAATCTGACCAATAGCGAGAAAGGAAACATCCCAGAAATGAAATTTGAGCTTTTAAGATCAATTCGATGCATACTATATTTACTAATTAATCTTGTAATTCTTTTGATGGTAAAAAATTGATAATGAATTAAGTCATCAGCATCTGATTGGCTTGTATAACCAGTATAGCCTAAAACTGACTTAATGGATCTTAATATTTTAGTTAATAAATTATCTTTGGAATTAATCCACTGAACAGGTTGTGTTATAAAAAGCTCTCTTGGTCCATAACCATTTGGAACAGTAACTATTAACATACCGTCCTCTTTTAATGCTTCAGTTAACTTAATTAGTATAATTTCAGGATCTACTAAATGTTCAAGAATCTCACTACAAATTATAATATCGAATTTGTAATGAGATTGGTATTCTTCAACTTTTGACTGAACAAACGTCAAGTTCTCATGATTGAAATTGGATTGAGCACGCTCAATTGCGTCTTCACTTTGATCAATTCCAATTACTGTGGCCCCAGTTTTAGCCATTTGAAAACTGATATTGCCATTTCCACAACCAATGTCAAGTATTTTCACATTCGATCGATTGATTGACTTGACATGATTCTCAATGAACTCGAGTCTTTTCAAATCCTCTTGTTTTATATATTTACTATAGTTTATAAAACTTTTAGCTATCATTTTATAAATCTTGATTAGTATGTAATGTGCCTTTTGCTGGATTTGTGATATTCCAGATTAAGCCTTTAATATAAGATTGAATATGCTTAAATTCAAGCTTTATGAGGAAAACAAAGATGTTTTTTGGCAAAGCAACAATGAGTTGATATGCCAATCCTATACTAAACCTAATTCCTCTCATATGTCTTCTTAAGTAGAGGATTCTGTTTCTAGCTAAATAATAGGTTTTAAATGGACTATTTTTACCTGTTGAAACAGATTCTTTATGATAAATTAAGGAGCTTGGTTCGTAATAGATGTCAAATCCTAATTTTCGAATTCGTATTCCAAAATCTAATTCTTCATAGTAGAGAAAATAAAGTTCTGACATTAATCCACTTTGATTGAGAATCTTTCTGGTGGTCATCATTGCTGCCCCATGTGAAAATGCAGTTTTTGTTCTTTTATTAAATTGGTTCTTATCAATTTCTCCATATCCAATAATTGAGTTCCTAAGCGTGATTTTTGATAGATCTGTATAGCCAGCAAATTGTATTCTATTTCTTTCATCATAATACCTTATTTTAGGGCTAACTAGTCCCGTATTTGGATTTTCAATAAAACAGTTCACAAGTGGTTCAAGGAATGATTTTTCGACTATGGTATCATTATTCAGATAAAGTATATAGTCGCCTTTTGCCTGTTTCAATCCTAAGTTATTTCCACCTGCAAAACCAAGGTTTTTAGAACTTTTTATAAGTTTTACACTTGGAAATTTTAATTCTATTGGGGTTAGGTCTTCTTGAGAGTTATTATCTACGATGACTAGCTCATAGTTTGGATAAGTTATTTCTTTCAAAGACTTTATTAAATCAATGGTTAATAACAACTGTTTATAGTTGATGGTAATTATTGATACCAGAGGGGATTTTGATTTTTCACTATTCATTGCTTATTGCTCCCAATTTCTTTTTTTCATTATCGATTATTTCCTTGTCGAGTATTTCTCCATTAAACAGAAATACGATACTGAGGTAGGATAATATTGATATTGGGAACTGACCAATAACGGAATTACCATAACTGGCTACAATAACGCCAAACAAACCAGCAACAAGTGCAATTAGTATTATGTGCAATTCTTTTGATTTTATTCTAAAAAATATAATAATGAAACTTTTGAAAAGAACATAAAGAAGTATTCCTAAATACAATATTAATCCAATAATACCTTGTTCTACCCAAATTTGAGCAATAAAGCTATCTGTTGAAAGGGTTGATAAATAGGATTTTGGAGTAAAATGTTGCCCAATTCGCCCTGTGGTTCCAACTCCTGCTCCAAATGGTTTATCTTTCAAATAATGCTTGTACTTATCCCATGTGCCGAGTCTAACCTGATAGGATGCATCTTCAGGATCAAATGCTGTTCTTATACGGTAGATGAAGTAATACTGACTACCAATATGAGTCTTGGTTAAAAAGAAATATCCAGCCATTGTAAGAGTTGAGATAATAATAATTAGAGGGATGTTTTTTCTTAATAAAACATATGTAAAAGCGCCAACAAATGGAATGGCAACAGCTCCTCTTGTTCCTGATATCATTAGACCATATAAACCTGCAAAACCCATGAGTAAAAAAAATGATTTTTTTTGCCAGCCTTTAACACCTGAGGCTACAATCAGTCCAACAACAGCAGCTTGACCTTGTGCTGCACCAAATTGTCCTGCATCACTAAAAAATGAAAAAACTCTAAGTTTTCCATATAAAACATGCGTTAAATAATTCCCATCATTAAGCCATTTTTGTTCAAACGGATCTAAGCCCATTGTTAATTGCATTATTCCCTTCAAAGTACCCAAAATGGTAAAAACGCCCCAGATATATAGAAATATCTTTAAATATTTGAATGTAGATACCCATGTTGAACCAAGTAAAATGATAAAAATGAGGTATATTACAGTAGATCTGATACCAAATAGCCATGGGGAAATGCCTATTGCGTTTGGGTTGAAAATTTCAAGAATATTGTAAGCAAACCAGAGTAATGATAATAGAAGCAGGTCAGTTTTAACTTGTTTAACCTTTTCTAGGAATAGTTTGATATTGATAAAACTAGCAAGTAAAGTTAATACCAGCATAAAATCGATACTCAAGCCTAATTTGATTGTTCCAGGAAGATATCGTTGTAGACCCGCAATAAGAAATGAGAGGAAAACAATGGTTATTATCCCTATTGCTGGATTTTTAATTAAGTAAAAGAGATAAACAAAAATGATAGGTACTGCTAATAATAGGGCAATTACCATTATTCCACCATTAGCAACTAAATATGCACCTAAAATTAAGCTGGCTAATAGTGCAATCAAAAATGCAGGAGTTTTTAATAACTCACTTCCAGTTTTGAGATTATGGTTTTTCATTTATATAGAGTCTGTCAATTATTACTTTTTGATATTCGTTTGATTTTATTGAAGAATTCGAAATAAAACCGAATACCTTCTGATATAAATTTATGCTTATCAATAGTGATCTCCCTGTTGAGATAATAAAATCCAACAAACAATCCTAAAATTGAGAATACGATAGTAATAATAGCTACCACTAATAACGATTCAAAAACAAAAACTGCAATAAGATCTCCTATGATATTAGCTGTCATCATAAACAGAATTTTGTAAAAATTCAATTTTGGTTTATTCAAACTATCAAGTGAGATCCCAATAAACCGATCCAAAGGAAGCATTAAGCCGTAAATCATAAATACTCTGAATATTATAGTTGAGCCTGCATATTCTTTACCACCAATTAGTAGCATGAAATCTTCCGCGAATATAAATCCAATAATAACTAAAGGAATGATCAAAAATGTTAATGCACCAGAATAAGTGTAAAATAATTTTTTGAATTCTTGCTTATTGTTGTCAATGCTATTTTTTGATAATCTAGGAAATAATGTTGCTGAAAAACTTCTGAGAGGTACTTCAATTACTTCAATCATTTTAAGGGGTATGCCGTATAGAGCAACAGCTGAAGGGCCTAATATTGAACTTAAACCGATGATGAACGTATCAGCACTTCGAAGCAAGTTTGTACCGATAAGAGTTCCAGTACTATATTTCCCGAAATTTAGAATCATGCGGTTTGTTTCACGATTTGCTTTTGTAAAATATTTGATCCCATCCCATCCTAAAATCATACAAATGAGTGAGCTTGTTCCCATTATAATTAGCTGACCTGTAATTAGCTCTGCAACATTGAATTTGAAAAAGAATAAACTTGATAATATAAACATAAGAAATAAGCCTAATTCAAATGATTTGATAAAAAGAATTAAATCAAAACGCTGTTTGGCTTGTAGTATTGATTGTGAGTTTATTGAAGGTAAGTTAAGTAGGACATAAATTGGATAAAACTTGAAGAAAAACAAATAACCTGAGTTGGAAATACTATTGTTGAAAATTCGATATGTTACAAAAACAATAACTGAAAGGCTTACGGCAATGATAAGATTTATAAGCCAATTTGATCCGATAATTTTTTTTTGATTTTCAGCTGAAGCTCCTGAAAGAAAACGGACAACAGCTGTTTGTGTTAGTCCATTTCTCAGCATATCAACAAAACTACAACCTGTGATATATAACAACCACATCCCAAAATTATTCTTGTCGAGGTATTTTGCAAGAATAACAAAACTAATAAACCCAATTCCAGAAGTAATTATTTGCTGAGTAAGAGAGTGTACATTTTTTTCTTTAGATATTTTAGATACAATTGCTTTCAAATTAAACTATTTATCATTACTCGATAGCAAATGCTTCATAAACTTTCTGAAACGACTTCTCTTTTTTGGTATTTCACTAATAAAGTATTCTACCACATCAAGCTTTGCATTATTCAAAATTAAAAAGGCTTCATGGTTTAATGAACCTTTCAAATTTTGATAAACTTTTTGATCAGCGCTTGACCACACTCTTTTGGCTTGACATACAATATAAGTTGTGTCCAATTTCGATACAAGTTCAAATGGGTAAACATTATAAATGAGAGATGGAAGCTCAATAAAAATATATCTGTAATTTGAAAAAGAATTTATTTCAGGACATAATTCTTTGTAATCTTTTACATCCGAGTATTTATGGTTTAACTTGTAGCAGTAAGTATCTTCATCAATTTTTCCGTCCAGGTCATTAGAGTGATTTATGAATAGTACTTTATCTCCACTTTCTCTTATTTGTTGAACTAGTTCAGTCACAATTCTTGTTTTTCCTTCGTTATTTCTTGTACTTGTTATTCCAACTATTATTGGGCGACCAATTATCTTAGATGAAAGCAATTTTATATGTTGAATTATTTGCTCTGAAAGTTTTTTAATAATAAATGGAAAATCAATTTTGCGGAATTTTCTTGGAATAAACGGAAATGCACTAACCGTTTGCATTGATGTATGTGTTAGTGCCGTTTTTGGATTATTTATATTCCTATCTAACAATTCCAGTAAAATAAGAATGAGAAAACAAAGAATAAAGCCAAGTATTGCAGCACCAGGCATTAAGAATTTTTTCAGTTGAGTTTTTGGTGTAATGGGATAGAATGGAAATCCAACAGGCTTAATGTTTGAGGACAATTCAATATTTTGCTGTTTAAGTTTACTTGAGTTTAAACTATTTAATAGTGATAGGTATTCTTTTTCAGAAACCTCTATCTCCCGTTCAATACGTTTTAATTTAGCACCTAATGGAGCAAAAGTTGTGTAAGTCCTTTCTACTCCCGCTTTTCGTTCAGAATAAACGTTTAATCTGGCCTCACTTTCTTCGTATGCAATAATTGCCTCAAGCCATTGTGTCAATACTTCCTGAACAGGAATTCCCTCAATCGAGCTACTTGAAGTGAATTCATAATCGACAATTCTTCTTATTTCAGACTTAAGTTTAGTGAGCAGTTGATTCAGCCTTCTTATTTCATTTTGTGTTGACTCATTCGGTTCTGGTTCTGTTTCTAAAAAAGTAATTTTCTCAGTTAATATTGAGATTTCTTTAGTCTTATTTAGAATATCTTCTCTGTTAAATTTGATACCGGGTTGGGTGGCTAATTTGCTTTCAAGTTTTTCATATGCAGCCTTTGAAGCAGCTAAATTCATTTTCTCGTCCTGATAATCTCTATCAAGATTTTCTTTTTCAGCAGCAATATACTTTGTTTGTTCATAATAATTAATAATATTGTTATCCTTATTAAAACGAAGCAATTCATCCTCAGCCGATTGAAGTCTTTCATTTGCATTATTAACTTCTTCCTGGAAATATTTGACAACCTTATCTGACTGATTTTCTTTTATAAGCTTATAATTCTTAATAAAGACATTACTCAGTAATACAAGTGTATATTGACATATTCCAGGATCATTTGTTTTGTATGATAGTTGAACAATATCACTTGACTCAAGTCTTTTAACTCCTATTTTCTGTAAGGCTATAACACTATAATGAGCTATGTTATAATTCAGCAAACCATAAATGAAATTTGTATCATTCTTTTCCTTATAGGCGTAGAAGTTCTTTAATGTTTCTTCTAATTCATAACTATTATCAAACTCTTCATTCAGACGTTTCTCCAAGGATGATTGACCAACATCTTCCCTGATAAGCAGTTGGTCAGTATTTTCTATATTCAAAGCCATTAAATCATCACTAGATGGATTATCACTATCAACAACTTCATATTCTCCTTTTTTACCAACAATTAGGTTTGTACCCGATTTTACAGTTCTTTCTTGCAATGAGTTCCAGATGATTAAATCTGATGATGATATATTGAATTTAAGTGCAATTGATTCAATATTTTCATCATATTGAGGAATATAAAAGATATTACCATCTTTATCAAACTGTTTGCTTTCAGCTTCTATAGATTTATCTTCACTCTTATCAGATAAATTAATAATGAGTTTATCACCAGCACGAATTAAATTGTCGCTCATGTCGTTTAATCGCATGAGTTTAATTAATGGGATATTATATTTTCTTGAAATTGAATATAAAGTTTCATCTGGTTGAACAATGTGATATATGTTTTTTACAGTTTTCTGTTTGCTAGGTTCTTTCTTAAATGATTTTGTTTCTTTTATTTCTTCTTTCTCTTCAATATTCTTTCTATTTTCTATACTCTCCCTTCTAACTACAAGGTCAAAAACATCATCAGGAATAATTGACATTAGCTTGTCATAATTAGTTTGACTGATATATTTTGGATCAGCTTTTTCAAGAAGCAAATGCTTAGCAAATAAACGCAATGAAACTTCTTCAAGTGTTTCGCGCGAGGAGATTATATTTAATAGGTTGTCGTAGGCCATATTTGTTCCGAAGAAGTCACCTGCACTCCCTGTTCCTTCGAGGTTCATTCCTGAACCAATACCAGTATATATTGTTGTATTGGATTCGTATGTTCGTGGGGCATTTAGTAAAAACAAATAGACTGCTAATGCCATCACTAAACCTGAAGCTATAAGTAAGAAAGCATTCCTGTATAATAGTCTGACAATCTGAATTATATTCATTTTATTCTAAGTTTGATATTTGGAATTTGATACCAACAATTTCCTGAAGAACTAAATAAGTGGTTGTTAATTCCGCTTTGGCTTGCTCATAACCAACAACAGCATTGTTGTATAGTTCAGTCATTTGAGCATATTCCTCAATTCTGATTTGACCGTTTGTAAACTGTTTTTCAATTAGCTGCTTTTGAATTATTAGTGCTTGTTTATTTTTATTTAATATACTGACTAATCTTTCATTTAAAATTACACGATTATATTGTTCAATAACCAATTGAGTAATTTCTTTTTCTCTTTGTTGCTTAATAATTTTTGCTTCCAGTAATTCTACTTCAGCAATACCTATTTCACTTTTTCTGTTTAATGCATCAGATAATGGTAATCTAATATACAATCCTGTTCCGTATCTTGTTTCAACTTGGGTATTGATGGTTGATGTTCCAGTATTTGGATTCCAGGATAATGCATCATAAGTACCATATACTACATCTCCACTTAGGCCAAAGTTTCTTGTCCAATTAGTTTTTGATAATCTAATTTTATACTGATTTTTCATAATTTCAGCATCCTGAAATTTGATAAGAGGAGAATTAATAATGGCTGAATCAATAAGTACATGGAGAGGAGGTAGTGATTTTAAAATTTGAGAAACTTCATTAACTTCATCAGCATCAGAACTGATAGTTTCATTTTGAGCATTTATAATAAATGGTAAAGTAAAAAGAGCTATAAGTAAGTATTGCATAGTGCGCATAATCAATTATTTTCTTTTTGAATCATTGCAGGAATAGTTTTAATTATTATTTTAATATCGCCCCAGAAACTATAATTATGTGCATATTGGTTATCAAGTTTTTTGCGATTTTCGATGGTATCCTGAGCTGTATTTTTTAGTTTAACCTGCCATAAGCCAGTTAAACCTGCCGGCCCTAAAAATCGCTCGGACCATTGGTCAGATGTTAGTAATTCAGCTTCATAGAGCGGAAGTGGACGATTGCCTACAATAGACATATCTCCTTTTATTACATTTATTAGTTGTGGTAGTTCATCGATACTTGTAATTCGGATTAGGCGACCCATTAAAGTGACACGAGGATCGTTTTCAATCTTCTTAAATGTAGACTTTATTTTGGATTCTCTTCTGGCCATGTGTAAATTTTCACAGATTCTCTCTCCATGTATATACAGTAAAGGAGAACAAGGTTCCTCTGAATTTTCACATTTTTCACATTTTTCATATTTTTTCTGTGAGCTATAAATGTTTAAGTGATCCAAATCCTTCAACTTGCTGTCGGCATCAGAACGCATAGATCGAAGTTTGTAGAAGTTAAAAATATGGTAGCCTGTACCCACTCTTTTGGAAGCATAAAATACAGGACCTTTGGATTCTAATTTAATAAGAATTGATATAATTAATAAAAAAGGTGATAAAAAAAGTAGTGCTGTACATGCAAAAAGGATATCAAATAATCTTTTTGAAAGTGGTACATTGTATTTCAGGGATACAATCTCCTCTGAAACAATATTTTTAAGCCCGCTTTTATAATCTAGTAGAAACTTTATTCTAATATATAAATTTTGAGGTTTGAAAGGTGTAGTGTATAAATCATCAATTTGCAATTCCAGTACATTCTTTTTAACTTCATTATCTGCATTGTGCTGAATAAGGATGAATGGAATAGAGGATAAGGATTTATCCTTTTTTATGTGTTCATGCAGGTCAAAACCATCCATCCCTGGTAAGTTAGTTTCAGACAAGATTGCATGCAACTCTCTATTATCACTTTTATAATCTTTAAGCCAATCTATGCTTAATAAAACATTTTCGGCATATGAAAAGTCAAATAAATCAGGAAATTTACTTAATGAATGAACCACTTCTCTAGCTGCTCCTACATATAGTATTTTGAATTTTTCCTGTTTTTGAGAGGTCATTTCTATCAATCTTCTATTTCTTCTCCAAGAATTAACTTAATTAAAACCAAAAGCTCTTCCGGATTATATGGTTTGGTTATAAAGTTTCGTACTCTAAGTTTGTAAAATTTAATTCTGGTTTCGCTTTCTTCCTCTCCCGATAACATTAAAAGAGGGATTTTATTATGCATTCCACTTGCACGTATATTCATTACAAAATCGTGGCCATTCATATTGGGCATCTGAATATCACATATTATTAAATCTGGTGAATTACCATCCTGTATCCACCTTAATGCCTCTAAACCATCAGCTTTTGTTTCAACATCATAATATTTACTCAGAAAAATACTTAGTAGTTTGCGTATAGTTAGGGTCTGCTGAAAAAGCACAAGAATCCATATAACAAGTTGATAATTAGCAATAAGTGTTAATAAATATTTATCTTAATCCAGTCTAAAATGCAGGGATAT
>Ga0233431_1004818_pt1 | contig 13896 bp, 12 predicted proteins | sample SI_118_April2016_FD_179867 | JGI IMG/M metagenome (GOLD analysis project Ga0233431, IMG submission 179867) | Seawater microbial communities from Saanich Inlet, British Columbia, Canada - SI_118_April2016_200_MG | ecosystem: Environmental > Aquatic > Marine > Inlet | place: Canada: British...
ATCTCAATCATCTTATGAGGCTCAAAATAAACATGTTCTGGCTTTACAAAAAAATATTGATACTCTAAAGTCCAAAGTTCAGCAATATGAGAACGAACTTGTAACCCTCAAAGCCAGAGCTAAAACAGCTTCAGCCACATCAAAAATTAACAAACAACTTGCAAATGTTGATTCAAGTGGAACATTGGCGATGCTGGAAAGGATGAAAGATAAAGTTGAAGAAGAGGAAAATTTAGCTCAAGCCTATGGTGACATGGCCCAAATTAATACCTCTGTTGAAGATGAAATTAATCAACTTCTAACTGAAGATACTTCTGCAGGAACATCCGAGAAAACTCAGGAATTGGCTGCACTAAAGGCTAAAATGGGTATTCAATAAAATAACGACATAGTATATAAAAATATTACGTTTAATATATAATTATAGCTTTCTTTTTTGGAGGATAATTTAAAGATGAAATTAAAAAAATCGCAACTGATCGAAAAGTTGGTAATGGAAATGGATGATTTTGCAGAAGAACCAAATAACAAGCAAAAGACTGAAATTGCTCGTGAAACAGTTAATTTGTTTTTTGAGTCCATAAAGGATGCGGTTAAAGAAGGTGATCGAGTAGAAATCAGAGGATTTGGTTCTTTCAGTACAAAGAGTTATAGTGAGTATACTGGACGAAATCCTAAAACAGGTGAAAAAGTTAAAGTCTCTCCAAAAAGACTTCCGGTTTTTAGACCTGGTCGCGAATTACGAGAAATGGTTGATTCGACTAAATAGTCAAATTATTAACATGTTGTTGAGCTCATGATTAATTTTCATGAGCTTCTCCTCAGGGACCATCCAACCAGAAAAATTCTATTCTATATCATTTTGAATCATAAATATCACTGTCCCCATCGGGCCTGGTTTTCCATCTGCGATTAAACCAAAAATAATGATCCGGGAATTGTTGAATGATTTGTTCTAAACGACTGAATATTGCTCGGGTAGCTGCATTGATATTCTGGTCTAAGTCCCCTGTCATTTGATATTCCAACACATCAATTTGACCTTTGTAACGAAAAGGAGATATTCGCTCATTCCAAAAAAAAAGTAACGGTGAATCTAGTTTCACCGCAAAGCTCACTTGTCCTTTGCCAACAGCTGCTGGCTTACCGAAAAAATCCACAAATAAATTGTCATGGGGAACATTTAAGTCACCGCCGATTGCCAAAATTTCATTATTCTTTAAAGCCTTGATCATTTCACGGGGTGCTTTTTTGGACTTTGATATTGTCCGCATCCCAAATTTTTGGCGGATTCTATTAATACCTCTATCAACCAAAAGGTTTTTTTGTTGCCCAGCATAGCCATAGATGGCCTTACCGGCTTGACAGGTCCCCGCAGACAGAAGCTCCCAATTCCCAAAATGGCAACCAGCCAGAACCACACCCCTGGATTTTTCCAAGGCCTCAGAAAGTTTTTCCAAACCTTCTATTTTAATACAGTCCTTAATTTGATTAGTGGACATGGATTGCATTTTTAAAAATTCAAATAAAACCATTCCTGCATTTTCATACACTTTTTTGATGGTTACTTCACGCTCAGGAATTGAATCAGATTTATCAAATGCAATCTCAAGATTTTTTTGAACCACTTTTTTCCTAATACCTAGGAAATAACAGAGTCGTCCAAAATTCTTCCCAACCAGAGAAACAAAAACGGGAGGCAGTAGGTAAAAGCTATATAAAATGGTCAGAAAGAATAAATATTCGATCAAATGTTTATATTTTTTCATCTTATAGCCCAGATCTTATCATATCCTGAAGCGCAAGCATTCCAATTACTTTTTCATTTTCCAAAACAGGTAGGACATTCAAAGGCTTCGGGCTGTTTTTCATCAACTCATATGCTTTTACAGCGTATGTTCCTTTGTTGATTGTTGTCGGCGTTTTAAACATCATATCTTTAGCTTTTAAAACTTTAAGATCAGCATTATTTTGAAAAGATGCCCTTAAGTCAAAACCGGTAATTAACCCTTTAATTCTTTGTTGATCATCCACAACCGTAACGGCATTAATTAATCCTTTTGAAATGGAAGAAACGACTTCATCAAAACTATCTTCAGGTTTTACAATTGGATTTTCATCCCCGGTTTTCATCAGATCATCCACTTTATAGAGCAGACGTTTCCCAATTCGACCCGCCGGATGAAACAGTGCGAAATCCTGCCGGGAGAACTCTTTGATCTTCATGGCTGTCACAGCCAGGGCATCACCAATTGTCAAAGCTGCCGTCGTCGAACTTGTCGGTGCCAAATTTAAGGCACAGGCTTCTTTTTTTACTGGTGTGCAAATAACAACATCACAATGATTCGCCAACGTTGAATCTAAATTGCCCGTGACTACAATAATTTTGCATGAAATCTGTTTTAAAGAAGGAAGTAGTCCGATCATTTCATCACTCTCCCCGGAATGGCTCAGCAAAATGACCACATCTCCTTTCTCTACCACACCTAAATCACCATGCATTCCCTCAGCGGGATGCATGAATATAGCTAAGGTACCTGTTGAAGAAAAAGTAGCCGCAATTTTTCTAGCGATATGACCGGATTTCCCCATTCCTGAAATAACTAGCTTTTTCTGACAATTTACAATCATTTCAACAGCTGCTACTGTAGATTGATCCACAGTATCGTGCAGGTCTTTTAAAGCTTGCTGTTCTGCCAAAATAACCTCTTTAACACTTCCTAATATATCCATATCAATCAATTATAAATTTTTAAATTTTTCAGCATCTTTACAAAACTGTTCAATACCTGAATCAGTTAAGGGATGTTTTTCTAATTGGGTCAATAATTTGGAAGGTACTGTCAATATATCAACACCCATACTGGATAATTCGACGATATGAGCCGGTGTTCGAGTAGATGCTGCAATAATTTGACATCTTAAATCAGGATTATTGATAAAAATGGTTCTAATGGTACTTAACAATTCCAAACCATCATGACCAATGTCATCCAGACGCCCCAGGAAGGGACAAACGTAGGTGGCACCCGCCTTAGCAGCTAGAATTGCCTGTCCTGCAGAGAAAATTAATGTTACATTTGTTTTGATACCTTCCGCATCCAGTTTTCTAACGGCTTTGAGACCGTCGTGTATCATCGGTATTTTGATAACAATATTATCAGCGATTTTGGCCAGTTCCTTTCCTTCTTTTACAATTCCTTCAGCATCCAATGATAGTACTTCTGCATGAACTGGCCCTGAAACTTCATGACAGATACCCTTAAGGATTTCTTCAAACTTTCCATTTTCCTTAGCAATCAAAGATGGATTAGTTGTCACTCCATCTGCTAACCCCAGTTCTTTTGCCTGACATATTTCATTTAAATTAGCCGAATCAACATAAATATCCATTTTTACTCCTTAAAAATTTAAAATTAAAATTATTCACCCGGACTCTTTTGTTTTCGTTGATAACCAAAAATAACATATAAAATCGCAGATATGAAAAACATCCAATACAAAAATTGTATATTGCCTGGTCTAAATCCAAGCCATACGGCAAACAGTATCATTACTAAAAGAAACACTTTTACCAGTTTTGGGATATTCGGCAGTATCACTCGTGCGAAATGTATATAAGGTAACTTTGAAATCATTAACAAAGAGGTAAAAATTAAGCAGGCAATTTTAAAATATTCGTTAATGTCCATTAAAGCTACTGAACCTGCAAGCAACGCCCCTGCCGGAGCCGGTAATCCGGAGAAAACATTCACGCCACCTTCTACACCAGCTTCCTTTTTATTTTTTAAAAATCGATAAAGCCGAAAGCCAGTAGTCGTCATATGCATAACTGCCAGGACGATCCCAACTGCTACCCCCAAAGGGCTCTTAGTAAAAGCGAAATAGATAATAGTAGCGATTGACCCACCAAAATTTGTACCGTCAGCGATATCATCCAGCAGTTCACCCTTAGGAGTGCTCCCCCATCGTTCTGCAGCCCTACCATCAAACATATCCAGAAATTGTCCCAGGAAAACTAAAGCAAAGGCAATTCCAGGTCGGTGATAAAACAACACTAAAATAATCCCTGCTAATCCACAAATAAAGTTTAATATACTAAGAATGTTTGCATACCAATAATTGGGTACTACTTTAAAAAACATACTAAAAAAGGCTAAAAACACGGCCGTTATTAATGTTACCTGAATTAAATCCCAGGTCGATTCAGGGAAATACATTCGCTGAACTGAAATCAATATCAGAGTAATCACAGCCAAAAATGTTTTTGCTTTACCGAATAAATTAGCAGCTTTATTTTTAATAAAATACCGGGAAAACTGGCCGAAGAAATCAATAATGATAAATAGGATAACAGCTTTCAGTGGAATCACATCAAGATAGGCAAAATAGAGTAAGGGTGGTAAAATTAGCAATTTATCAGAAAGTGGATCGATACTTTCCCCCTCCTCAGTATGCAAATCAAATTGTCTGGCAATCGTACCATCTGTAATATCGGTAATACTCCAGAAGGCAAACCAGAATATAGCTAAATAGTGCCAGAAGGAGACAGGATTATCCGGAGAAAATATACTTCCCAGATGATATAGTATAACAGCGATAACACCAGATGGATATCGACAGCGACTGATAAAATTGGGGTGTAGCCACTTTTTTGATCTGACCCACTCGACTCTTTTGGGAGTTCCGGCTAAATATAACATTAAAATTCTTTCGGCCAAAAACAGCAATCCAACTGGAATAACTGACAAAATTAATAAGTTGTCAATTGTTTCTGAGATAATCATATTTTTAATAATTTAATTGAAACTTGGGATAAAACTAGCATGGATGTCATTTGTAACAGTATCGACCCAAAAAGAAAACCCCATGATAATTCCTGCTTCACAGAATTGCTGGATTATGTCATGTCAAATTTAGGTATTAAGAAAATCGTTTTAATCACAGATGATATGATTTCATCTAAGAATAATCTGTTTAATAAATCCGTTCAGTCAATATAAAATAATGATCAATTTACTTTTCAACAACAAAACAATCTGGTTTTGGATACAAATCTCACTCTTGGTATATTTAAGTGTGAGTTGTTCTCAAACCGAGCCTAAAAACGTCGAACAAAGGTACGACAAAGCTATCCAATACATCGATAGAGGATTATTTGGCAGCGCAATTCCTTTATTGGATGATATTATCAATCAAAACCCCGGAACCAGATTTGCGATTTATTCGTATCTAAAAAGAGGTGATGCGTTGATGGATAGCAATTCAAGCAAATTAGATGAAGCTGAAACTAACTATCGGATTTTCCTGAGTTTAAGCGCCCATAGTCACTTAGTTCCGTATGTTCTCAGTCGATTGATTGAATTAAATTATAAAAAGAAACAAAGCTCTCTTTTTGGAAAAGAATACAATTACTCCCGGGACCCGGAACGATTCAAAAAAGTCATTTCCGAATACCAGCGGTTCTTTTTGCTATATCCAAACAGCTTATATTTAGTTGATGCAAAAGAATATTTAAATTTATCAACTGAAGCACTGGCAGAGCACGAATTGATAATAGGGGACTGGTATTACAAAAATGGGCTATTTGGCTCAGCCATTGCCCGGTACTCCTATGTTATCAATCACTATCCTAACTTTAAGGATTCTGAAAAAATTGTGAATAAATTGATCGAGGCTTATTTAAAAAATCAACAACCACAGCTTGCAAGCGAACTGAAAACATTGCGTGAAAAGTCCTAATAATTTAATCTCTGGAAACTTTAATAAAACTTACAATGAAAACGATTAACACTTTTCTGGTCCCTTCCCTCTCACTTTTTTTGTTCCTGTTTTTTTTCGGCTGCAGTACAACACCCGAACCAAGTATTCCCCAGAACGGTAATCTCGAAGGTACTACTACAACGACAAAAAAAATGACACTTGGTCAATTGTTATTAAAGCAAAGTAAGGAACTTAAAAAAGAAAATGACCTTTTAAAAGAAAGATTATCAATTATTGAAGAAAATCAAACAGCAGATCGGCACAACTATGAGAAAAAATTGAATCAACTGAATAGAACAATTATATTATTGGAAAAAAATATTGAATTGATTAAAAATTTACCCCAAAAGCCAATCCATTCAACCAAAAATAACGCTCAAAAAACAATAACGATACCAAAAGCAAACCAGGCATTCAAAAATACCAGTTCCGAACCCATAGAAATATTAGCCCCCCCCACACTGGATAATACTAAACCTGAGTCTAGTAAAAAAAACCAAAACACAACCACTCAAACCGGATTAGTCAAAGAAATAAAAACACCGGAAGAATCGAAGGCAATTGAATCTATTACACTGGTTCCTGCCATTAAGTCTTCAAAAACAGATTCAAACAAACAGAACAATAATAAATCGGAAACTAAATCTAAAACATTAAAAGTCAAGAAAACGGCTAAACCTCTGCCCATAAAAATCGATAATTGGTTTGACTCAGATTTAACACCACCACAAACGCCAATTATCTTATCAATACAACCTGGTGCAAAAAGGCATTATAACGCAGCTTTTAAAATATATTCTCAAAAAAGCTACCCTAATGCTATTAACGCCTTTGAAAAGTTTTTAACCAGATTTCCAAATGATCAGGATGCAGATAACTCACAATTTTGGATTGGTCAGTGTTATTATCGTTCTGGAAATTATGTTCAAGCGGAAATGGCTTTCAGGAAAGTACTTCGCAATTACCAACATGGTGAAACCCAGAAGGGGTTTAAATCACCAGATGCAATTCTCATGTTGGGAAGACTGTATGGAAAGAATAATAAGCCAATTAAATCAAGTAAATACTATGAATATGTTGTAAAGTTTTTTCCAAATTCACAGTCTGCGAATAAAGCCAGAATTGAACTACAATCCATGACCGCATTTCAATAAATATGGCGATTGACGAGCGCACAACAAAAATACTGGCATTGTGGCTAATTCCGGGACTGGGCCCCCGAAAAATTGCATTGTTAGTAAATTTTTTTGGAGATATTAATCAAGTTTTTGAAGCGTCAATTCAACAATTAATTAAAGTGGATGGTATTAATCACCAGATCGCTAATGAAATAAAAACAATATTAACGTCAAAACAACTTCAACAGGAATTATCACTCATTGAAAAAAACCAGCTTAATATCCTGGGTATTCAATCCGACCAATACTCAACCGCATTGAAAGAAATTTACTCCCCACCTCCTGTATTATATCAAAAAGGAAGCATTGATTATCAAAAAGGCTTATTCATAGGAATAGTTGGGTCCCGGAAAGCTTCTTTCGCCGGTAAAAGCTTTTGTAAAAAACTCATCCAACAACTGGCATCGTATCGAAATGATATTGTTGTAGTTAGTGGGTTAGCGTTAGGAATTGATACAATTGCACATCAAACCGCTTTAGAAAATAATTTAAAAACCATTGCCGTTTTGGCTGGTGGTTTATCGGATATATATCCTGCCAAGAATAGAAATCTCGCCAGTCAGATTGTAGAAAAAGGAGCTATCATAACAGAATTCCCTGTTTCCACAAAACCTGTTGCACAAAATTTCCCGCTCAGAAATCGTATTATAAGTGGTGTTTCCTCCGGTATCATTGTGATAGAAGCCGGTGATAAAAGTGGCGCCTTAATTACTGCCAACTACGCAATTGAACAAAACAGAGAGCTTTTTGCTGTACCAGGTCCAGTTGACTCCAGTTTTTTTGTAGGTACCAATCGACTTATTCAAAAGGGTCATGCGAAGCTTATCATGGATGCGGCAGATATATTGGAAGAACTGGATACAAGTTTCAAAAGATCTAATAAGACAGCCAAGGCACAGACCTCAAAACTGATAGAATACCTAACTGAAGAGGAATCCCTGGTGATTGATCGTTTAAAAACAGGAGAACTCACGCAAAACAAATTATCTGAAGAATTAAAAATCCCAATTAATATTCTTCTGGGTATACTAACAGCACTGGAATTAAAGGGGATGATCACTATAAAAAGTGGTTCTGTCGTTCAATTACTCCAGTTTTAATGTTTCATATTCAACCTAAAAGAAAAAATCTTTGATTTTATTCTTAAATAATATTTTATTTATCTGGGTTGGCAGTCTTTAACAGTATCATAGCATGCATCGTTTTTAGCGACATTGACCAATGCCTCGAGATATTACCCGTCAATATGAATGAGGTTGTTATAAATCAAAGACAGGACTTATCATTAAAGAAAAAGTACAGGAAAAGTTATGCAGGAATTAAAGGTGATGTCATACAATATCGAGAATATGAAAAATTTATTTTTCAAAGGGAAACTGGTATCGAATGAAAACAAAAAAATAAAAAGTCTTGAAAAAATAATCACCCATCAACGGCCACATATTCTCGGGATCGTAGAAGCATCAGATAAACTTAGTCATCATCATTGTTTTATTGAAAATACAGATCTTAAAAATTTACACTATCAAGTGGGTAAAAGTAATCACAAAAGAGGAAAACAGGATTTAGTTGTTTATTATCGTGACCCACTTGAAATTATTTCAATAGACGATGAGATTAAGTTTTATGATCAATGGACCGAAGATATCGATCATGACGGAATAAAAGAAGTGTGCGAATTTGAAAGGAAACCCTTAGAAGTACTTTTCAGAATAAAAGGTAGTAATATCATTTTTTTAGTCATCCTGGTGGCATCTAAATCCAAAGGCGTATTTTCAGTCTCTGATTTAATAAATCATCAATTTCTAGCATTGGCTAATCGGAAAAGATTATTGGCGCAATCCAAAAAAATCAGAAAGCGAATAGATCAATTAATGAGTCAACAACCGAATTTACCGTTAATTATCATGGGGGATTTTAATGATGAACCGGGAATGGATTCTTATGAAAAACTGCTAGGAGCAAGCTCCATAGAGACCATAATGGGATCGGTTTTTGATCCGGATAAAATTCTACATAATACCCTCTGGTATTTGAGTAAAACTGATAAAAGAGTGGATCTCTGGACGACAGAATATCCCGACTTAATTGTTAAAAATTTTGGTTATCACAAAGCCTGGTTGGATCATATTTTTATATCCAGAAATCTACTCACTGAATCTGGCAAATTTAGATATATTAGGAATTCAGGAAAAATTATTCCTAAAGATCTTGATGCCAAAAACGTTTCAGATCATTTCGCTATCTATTGCAAATTTAAAGTTGAGACTTAAACAACAGCTTTCAAAAATACTTCTCTTTGCTGGTTATTCCCCATCACCGCCACCAGGTCACCGTTTGCAAAAGTGTATTCCGCTTCCGGATTAGGCCTGAAGATATCATTTCGAATGACACCTACAATGGAGACACCTATATTGCGTCTAATATCAAGGCCTTTAAGGGTTTTATCAATAAAGGGGCTGTTTTTTTCAATCCGTGCCCAGGTAATTTCAATAAGGTTCTGAGCGTTTTTAAGTTGAGTAAGTGTCTCACTGTTGTTTTGAACAGGGGGGTTAAGAACATAATATTTTTTCCTGGTAGAATCAATGTAGTTTTGGATAATAACTGCCGGGATATTCAAATGTAATAATGCCTGTCTGGCGATTTCCAATCCAGCTTCAAGTTCCGGTAAAACGACCATGTAGGCCCCTTTATCATAGAGGTTTTTCACCTGTTCTGTTCCCTCAGCTCTCGCTACGACATGCAATTCACTATTCACCAACTTGGTTTTTGCAACCAGTGATTGGGAGATAGTGATATTTGGTATCGTCAACAAGATCAGGTTAGCTTGATCAATTTTGGCTACCTTGAGAACCACTTCATGACAAACATCCCCGTAAATAACCGGAAAACCAGCTAATTTACATTGTTCAAACCGCTGAAAATTCAATTCAATGATAATAAATTCAACATTTAATAATTTCAGGATATGCGCAACATGTTGACCAACTCTCCCACCTCCGGCAATGATAACGTGATCAGTCAGTTTTTCAGTCATCATTGCATGTGTTTTTGGAGCTTCCCACTTTAAAAACCGTTTGGAGAATGAATAAACCGGTTCTGTAATCCCTGACACAATCGGTGTGAGCACCATGCTAATAATCGCTGTGGCCAAAACGAATGAATAGACTTCCTTGCTGATTGATTGGGACTCCAAACCGACTCGTGCCAGGACAAATGAAAATTCCCCTACTTGAAATAAACCCAGAGCCACAGCTAGCGGTACAACTTTTCTGTACCCGAAACTTTTTACTATTAAACCAAAAATCATCCCTTTTCCTGTTCCGACCAATAGAACAATAAGAAGGATATAACTCCAGTTTTCAATGACAAACTGTGGGTCGAGCAACATTCCCACCGAGGTAAAAAACAGGAGTCCGAAAAGATCCCGGATTGACATGATATCGCTTAAGACTTTATGACTATACTCGGATTCACTAATGACCATCCCAGCTACAAAAGCTCCCAGCGCAAAAGACAACCCGACTAAATGAGTAATGTAGCCAATACCAAGTGCGATGGCTGTAATCGTTAACAAAAATAGTTCCCTGGAATCCCATCCGGCGATAATGGCGATGAGTTTTGGAATTAATTTTGTGCCTAAAAAAACCATGGCTACGAGAAATATGGCTGATTTCAACGTCGCCAGTCCCAGTAAAGGCAATCCTGCTTTCGGATCATTCAATTGTGGCATAATGATCATGGCCGGTACCACAATAAGATCCTGGATGATCAACATGCCAATCATCACTTTGCTGGAAAGGGTTCCAATCCATCCTTGGTTCATCAATGTTTTCAATATGACCATGGTACTGGAAAAGGAGATCAAGGCGCCAAACCATAGAGATGGAATGAGTTCCCAGCCCATCCAACGGCCAATAAAAAATCCTAAAACCATTGTCAGCCCTATTTGAATCGGAGTTCCGATCAATGCGACTTTCCAAACCGGTTTCAATTCACTGAATGAAAACTCCAGACCCAAAGCGAACAGCAGTAGTGCCACCCCTATTTCAGCCAACATTTCAATCTCATGAACACCAGATACCGTTACACCACTCGAATAAGGTCCAATGACAATCCCCGCAATAATATAACCTAAAACCAGCGGTTGTTTAAGCTTATAGGCAATCAAAGCCCCGATCAATGCAGCAACAATGATAATAACAATATCTCCTGCTATTCCCATAAAAATCCTAAAAATAATGTTTGTGGTTGTTCAAAATTAAATGGTATAAAGTAATGAAAATGGCTATAGTGACACATTGTTGAACTCCATCGCATTCGATTATTTTGATAATACACTTTTAAAATGCCGTGGGTTTCAGTGATTTTCGTATATTCAGGAAGCACTCATTGATTTCTTCCTAAATGTAATATTTTAAAAGCTTTCATTCAATATGAATTAACGGTATCGAAGCAGGCTAGCATTTATTTATCAAAATTTGTTCATCTTTAAAGCTCAATCGCTCGGTTTCTTTGCCTTTGAGACGATGAATTTAATTAACCAAATTCCAAAATAGTTTTCTGTTGACGATATCGGGTATTGAAGGTTATTTAATGCAATTGATCTAGTAACTTTGAACGATCCTTAAAATACGTTTTTTATTTGTATTGTGTCAGACAATAAAAAATCGTATCTACTTATTTTTAAATATTTTTATCGGAGAATCGTATGTTTTCCTTAGTTCCTGACCTGTATGCCATGTCATCCCCTAGTGATAAGTCAGGTGGTATGTCTAGTCTAATTATGTTTGGATTGATTTTCGTTATATTTTTCTTTTTCATCATAAGACCACAGCAGAAAAAGGCTAAAAAACATCGCCAAATGTTGGGAGATGTCCAAAAAGGTGATCAGGTAGTAACTGCAGCCGGAATTTTTGGAACAGTTAATAAGTGTTTTGATACCAAAAATTATATCCTGTTAGAAATTGCTGATAAAACAATCGTAAAAATATTGAAAAATCAAATCAGTGAAGTTATCAAGTCTAAGGGAGAGAAAATCACCGAAACTGAAAAAAAATAATACCCTTATTTTAAACCAAAAACCGAAAAAATTTGACATATGAAAATCCCTTGGAAAGGTTTAGCAATATTATTGGTTTTTCTGACTGCAGTGTTTTACGATATTCCGACACTGAAGATGTTTTTGCCTGAAGATGATCATGTCATCCTTGAAAAAAACAAATCCAGGCTTGAAAAAATAAAAGCCTTATATTCACCATTTAAACAAATCAGTTTAGCAATCATCACTAAGGATAAAACTGGTATTCAATTAATCACAGAAGGTGATTTTAAGTTCTCGGAAGATAACCAGATTTTTAAAGAAATATTAGAAGATAATTTTGAATATCAAAAAGATGAAGTTAGCCATCTGCTAAAATTGAAAGATAATGCTGATGACGATGTGTTTGTATCTGATATTTCCAATAAAATTAACGGTGTCATCACAAACTCTAAAAAAATTAAAAGTGTCCAACTGGATGAATTTGGTTCAGCTTTGATATTTGAAGTAGAGCCGGGACGACGACTTTCTTCTATAATTAACCCTATGAAAACAATACTGGGTAATGATTTGGATTTATCCTTTCAGGAAAACAAAAGTCGTTATATCAGTCGTCAAAAAGCCTCCAGTGGTGTTGTTAATCTGGGACTAGATCTTCAGGGTGGAATGTATCTGGACATTGGAATCAGAACCGACGAAATATACACATCAGTATTGGATCAGTTGGTAGAAGATATCGAAGACGCATTGATCGAAGATAATGTCAACTATCAGGAAGTTATTCGTGTTGAATCCAGCGTTAATGTTATTTTAGAACCAGATGAAACCTTTGATTTAACATCTGAACGCTATCAACGATTGTTGGAAGCAAATTTTGATGTTGAGAAGATATCGAACGGATTTACAATTAGCATTAATTCTGAAGAGATTGATAGAATTAAGAAAAAATCAATTAAACTGACCCTGGAAGTAATCAGGAATCGTATTGATCAATTGGGTGTTAAAGAACCTACTGTCCAACAACAGGGTGAGAATTCAATCATTATTCAACTACCGGGCTTAAAAGATCCGGAACAAGCCCGAAGAGTCATAGCAAAAGCAGCTACCCTAAAATTTATGCTGGTCGCTGAAGACGGTTCGATCGATAATCCAACCCGGGATCAAGCTGTTTTATTCCAGGAAAATCGAGACCCGATTACCAAAGAATTGATCTCCTCGAATCCGGTTTTACTGGAGAAAAAAGTACTGTTAAGTGGCGATCGGATCAGAGACAGTAGGGTTCGTTTTTCTGAAACAGGTACACCATCTGTTGGAATTGTTTTTGATGAGAAAGGAAAAGATATCTTCTCAGATATAACCAAAGCCAATATTGGCAGGCGATTAGCCATTATCTTAGATGATAAAGTATACTCTTCTCCGACTATTCAGGGGCACATACCTAATGGTGAGGGTGTCATTACCGGTTCCTTCTCCACTGATGAAGCCTCAGAACTCTCTATGGTATTAAGATCAGGAGCCTTACCCGCACGAATTGTTATTCATGAAGAACGAACTGTTGGAGCTTCTCTGGGAGAAGACTCCATTAGACAATCTCTCGTCGCACTGGCATTGGGATTTTCTCTAGTGATCGTCTTTATGATTATTTATTATGAAGTCTCAGGTATTTTCTCAGTATTGGCGCTTTTATTTAATTTATTACTGATTCTTGCAGCATTGGCTTATTTTGGAGCTACTTTGACTTTGCCAGGTATGGCCGGCATAATTCTCACCATTGGAATGGCCGTGGATGCCAATGTGCTTATTTTTGAAAGAATCAGGGAAGAAATCAATCGTGGTAGTCCAATACGAACTGCTATTCATACTGGTTTTCAAAAAGCAACCATTACAATCCTGGATTCAAATATTACAACCATA
>Ga0233431_1004819_pt1 | contig 13896 bp, 9 predicted proteins | sample SI_118_April2016_FD_179867 | JGI IMG/M metagenome (GOLD analysis project Ga0233431, IMG submission 179867) | Seawater microbial communities from Saanich Inlet, British Columbia, Canada - SI_118_April2016_200_MG | ecosystem: Environmental > Aquatic > Marine > Inlet | place: Canada: British...
TTTCAACAAACTCGATCACTTCATTATCTTCCCGAACCAGTAAATGCGGACCCATCTCGATAATAGAAACTTTTGCGCCAAACCGGGCAAAACATTGCGCTAACTCGCAACCAATAGGACCGCCCCCCAGTACAATCATTTTTTCGGGGAGTTTTCTTAAATTCCAAATGGTATCACTTGTTTTATAGTCCGTCAGTTCAAGCCCTTTGAAGGGTGGAACAAAGGGGACAGCACCTGTGGCAACAACAATATTTTTAGTCGTAATCATTTTACCATCAACACTTACCCGATAGGGATCGATAATCTCAGCCGTTCCTGTGATGCAATCAACACCCAGATCTGTATATCTTTCTACTGAATCGTGAGGCGCAACTGTTTGTATTACTTTTTGAACGCGTTCCATTACCTCAGAAAATTCAAAGATTACCGGCTGGCTTTCTAAACCAAGTTTTTCTGCTTTTCGAGCCATGGATAAATATCGGGCTGATTTGATCAAGGCCTTGCTAGGGACACATCCTGTATTTAAACAATCACCACCCATTTGACTTTTTTCTATCAAGGCTACTTTGGCTTTAATGGCGGAGGCGATATAGGCTGAAACCAGACCAGCAGAACCAGCCCCTATCACCACCATGTTAAAATCAAAAGATTTGGGCTTTTTAAACTTCCATAATATCTTATTAACCCGAATCACATCCACGGTCTTTTTAGCAATTAATGGAAAAATGCCTAATAGGGCAAAGGCAATGATGATTTCGGGTGCAACAATATCCTTTAGTGATTCGATAGCGGCTAACTGCGTTCCAGCATACACATAGACGATGGTACCACCAATCATACCTAATTGACTGATCCAGAAAAAAGTAAATACCCGGATGGGTGTCAGCCCCATCACTAAATTAATTAGAAAAAAGGGAAAGAGTGGAATCAATCTCAAAGTGAACAAATAAAAAGCACCCTCTTTTTCTATCCCTTCATTTATGGTCTTAAGTTGCGGCTTAAAACGCCCCTGCACTGAATCCCGAAGCACAAACCTGGCAGCCAGAAAAGCCAGGGTAGCCCCAATGGTACTGGCAAAGGAAACAATAATAAAGCCAGTAACCACACCAAATAAGGCTCCTGCGAGGAGTGTCAGGATTGCTGCACCTGGCAGGGACAAAGCCGTAGAAAGAATATATATGGTAGCGAATAAACCGATGGTTTGAACCGGGCTATTTTCGTAAAAACTTTTAAACTGCTGTTGGCTCGCTTTTATACTATCCAGAGTTAATTTTTCATGAAGATCATATTTAAAAAAGAGCGCAAAACCAATTACAAAAGCCAATAAAACTATCAATCGAAAAATTTTTTTTGTTTTCATATCGAATTTAATTAAGGTTTACAAACAGTTTACTGTTTAACGCTTCAATATTGTTAGGTAATAAATGGTAAAAACTTTTTACAATTTATAGAAAAAAATCTGGGACCTAATTTATCATCCAGAAAATATTTAAACTGATCTGTCAAAACTCTGTTTATTTTATATTGGATCACAAATATCCAATATAAAACAGGATGAAATTGCAGATTATAAATATAATTACTTTTTTGATTCCTTTACATTTTATATAGGACTATTATAGACCTATATTTAAAATATTAATATTGAAATTTTGATTTTTAGGAAAAAAATTCCATTTTTTTTAATTTTATGGCATTGGCGACTTTTATTTTTGAGAGCTCAATCAACCATATTTACGGCAAAAATATGAAAAACAAACTGGTGGAGTCAGCAGGGTATAGCGATGATTTGAAGCAAAAAATAATTTCAGCCTATCAAAATAAGGGCAAAAATTATGTTCCCAGAACCCAACATCTCGATAACAAGGATGTGCCTCTATATACCAACCGACTCATTATGGAGGACTCTCCTTATTTGCTCCAACATGCTCACAATCCAGTAAATTGGTATGCATGGGGTAATGAAGCTTTTCAAGCGGCTAAAAAAGAGAATAAACCCATATTTTTATCGATCGGTTATTCAACTTGTCACTGGTGTCATGTCATGGAGCATGAGAGTTTTGAGAATGTCGAAATTGCCAGGTTTTTAAATGTTCATTTTATCAGCATCAAGGTGGATAGAGAGCTTCGACCGGACGTTGATCATCTATATATGACAGCAGTCATGATTCTTAACAGACAAGGCGGATGGCCCATGTCCAGCTTTTTGACCGCTGAGGGAAAACCATTTTTCGGAGGCACCTATTATCCGCCTTCACCATTTTTGGACTTAATCCAAAAAATTCACGCAACCTGGTTGGAAAAACAATCTGATATCGAATCTCAAGCAGAACAAATATCAGGCATGATTCGTAAAATCATGTCTTCAGAAACTAAAGCAAGTGAAGTTGGTAAAAAGTCAATTTCTGAAGCTATCACTAACTTGATTGGTACTCATGATTCAATAAAAGGTGGATTTGGGCAAGCACCTAAATTCCCTATGGAGTCATCTTTATTATTGCTCATCGAACATCTGTTAAATGAGAATGATCCTGAAATTCTGAAAGTGATCAATACAACTTTGATGGGGATGGCCCGGGGTGGAATTTATGATCAGGTTGGCGGAGGTTTTCATCGATATTCTACAGATGCCAACTGGTTTGCACCCCATTTTGAGAAAATGCTTTACAACCAGGCTAACCTGGTACAGGTGTACCTTAAAGCCTATCAATTAACCGGCAACCCGTATTACTCCCTGATCGCCAGAGAAACCTTAGAGTATGTTTTGAGGGATATGACTTCAAAAGATGGCGGATTTTATTCTGCTATAGATGCTGATAGTGAAGGTAAGGAAGGCTTATTCTTCCTTTGGACTAAAGAACAGTTGCAGGAGGTCCTGACTCCCGAAGAGGCTGAATTAGTAATCTCTTATTACGGTGTCTCCGACCAGGGTAATTTCGAAAATCAAAACTTATTACATATCCCTGAAGATCCTTACCGATTTGCTAAAAGCAGACAATTAAGTATATCTCAACTATTCATTCAATTGGTTACGATTAAAAAGAAACTCTATCTTGTCAGGGAACAAAAAATCCATCCCCTGAGAGATGAAAAGATCATTACTGCCTGGAATGGGATGATGATCATCGCTTTTGCTACAGCTGCGGATATATTAAAAGAAAACAAATACCAAATAGCTGCTATTAAAACAGCAAAGTTCCTATGGGATAAAAGTCGTTCTCAAAAAGGTCAGCTCAATCGATCCTATTTATCGGGAACATCATCAAACGAAGGAACCCTGGATGATTATGCTTACTTCAGCAGGGCCTTAATTGAATTATATGATTTAACCGGAGATTCAACTTGGTTAAATCGATCTGTTGAATTAAGCAATGAAATGATCTCTCTATTTGAAGATCAAAACTCCGGTGGGTTTTATATGAATCAAAAGCAAAGCAATGTTGAACTGATTACCCGACCTAAGGAAGGCAATGACGGGGCCATTCCATCCGGAAACTCCATGGCTTTGGATGTGCTGACCATGTTGTATCGACGAACCGGTAATGATATTTACCAGAAAAATGCCAAGGCCGTTTTGGCAGCCTTTTCTTCGAAAATATCTGAATATCCGGAAGGATTTTCATATATGATGTTAGGTGCCTCCAAATTATTCAACGGAGAATACAAAAATCATCAATATGCGGCCGGTGGCGCTGTAGCTTTAAAAATTAAGACTGAATCAGAGGCAGCAGACAAAATCAAATTTGAAATACAATTTTCCATTAAACCTGGATGGCATATTAACTCCGACCAACCGCTTCAAGAGGATCTGATCCCTACACAAATAGCCTTGAAAAATGGGGAATATGCCACCATTAATCATATCACATTTCCAAAATCAGATATGGTTTCTCTGGGTTTTCAGGAAGCGCCGTTAGCTGTGTATACCGGTGATTTGATTGTTAAAGGTAAAATTGACACGATCAACAACACTTCCCCTGATCAACTATTGGAACATCTTGAACTAACACTTCAAGCCTGTAACAACTCTTTTTGTGCTTTACCGGAAGTGTTAAGTTTTCCCATTCCTTTGAATCATTAATTTACAGTACTCTGGCCAGAAACTCTTATCGCTCTCAGATAGAGATTCTTCGCACCAGAATGACAGCAAGAGAAAAATATGTAATACGCTGTTATATTTAACTAATAATTCAATCTCATCAACAGTTTGTAATAATTGTGTTATGATCTATAATAAAGTTGCTTTTAATCCAAACTTAAACAAGACTATTTTTATCATATATTCAACTATCTCATTAAACCACTTAGATAATAACGATTATGAATCGACTCTCTTTTTCAGATTTTTTACAGCAATATCAAAAAGATCTTCAACAGCTGTTAAGTGAACGTCCTGACATCGAAAATGTCAATCATATTCAGGGAATCTCAGCCTACTATTTAAATAAAATTCATACTTTAAATCCACTTTCGGTATTTATCCCGGAGGTTTACGGGGGGCGGGGTGACAATGCCCATGAGTGCCTGAAGTTCCTGGAAATCAGTTCCTACGAATCAATCGCGATCGGTTTAATGATGGGGATTAACGGTTCACTGTTTTTGGAACCGGTTTCCAAATACGGAACAGCTGAAGCCAAGCAGCATGTGTTCAAACAGTTTATTGAGCACAATCGAATGGGTGGTTTAATGATCACTGAACCTGAATTTGGCACCGATGCCCTATCTATGCAAACCAAATATCAACGAAAGGAGGATTTTTTCCATATCCAGGGAACCAAACATTGGGGCGGATTAACGGGTATGGCGGACTTTTGGTTAGTGACAGCGAGACAGGAAAAGGTAAGTGATAAGTATGGGCGGGATATCGACTTTTTCATTTGCGAAATGGGAGATCCTAATCAACAGATAGAAGTTTCAGAATTTTTTCAGAAACTGGGCTTATTTTTGATTCCCTATGGAACGAACAAGGTTGATATCAAAGTTCCCTCTATCAATCGATTGGTACCCATTAAATCCGGCTTAAAAATGTTGATGGATTTACTCCATCGCAGCCGCATGCGTTTATCAGGCATTGGTATCGGTTTTATCAAACGAATGCTGGATGAAGCCTTTCAACATACTTATCAACGGAAGATAGGCGGGCAACATCTATCTGATTATGATCAGGTTCAGTTTCGTTTAAATCAACTTCAAGCCTGGTTTACGGTCAGTTCCGCTATGTGTCGCTATAGTGCTTTAAACGCGGGTACTGAACAGGACCTTTCGGGACTAGGGCTGACAGCAAATGCCATGAAAGCAGTTTTAACCGATATGATGCAGGATTCTGCGCAATCACTATTACAATTGGTTGGTGCCAAAGGATTTCGCAGAGATCATATCGCCGGGCGTGCCATTGTAGACTGTCGACCCTTTCAAATTTTTGAAGGCTCTAACGATGTCATGTATTTTCAAGTGACCGATATGATCCTGAATAAAATGAAGAAAATTAAAATAAATAATTTAACCAAATTTGTAAAATCCTTTGAATTGACCCAATTGACAGCGGGTTATTTCGAGAAGATTTTGGATTTTCAAGTTGTACCGGAACTCCAGCAGCGCCAAAAAGTGATCCTAGGAAAAGTGATCAGCCGCTTAATTACCTTGAATCAAACATTAGAAATGGGAAATAAAGGTTACAATGAGAAATTGATTCAAAATGCCGTTTTGATCAATCAACATTTGGTTGCAGATTTAGTTGCCAGTTTTACTAACATCAAAACAAACAAAATAGTAGATCATTATTTAGATAATAGTGATTGGCTGAAAAATATGTGACAAACAAACATCCGGGAAAGATTTACAATGTATATTTGCCAGGGAATAATACAAATGGGCTGTAAAAGAAGTTGAAAATATTCCAAAAAAAAAGGCGCTTAAAAGCGCCTTTTTTCAATTTGGCTTAAAGCCAGGTGTTAACATTATGTTTTTCCACCAGGTCTACAAAACCTTCATAATCTACTGTTTTAATCCCATCCAACAGTTTTCCTTCCAAACCGCGTGCTTTGACATCAGGACCTAAAACATATACTTCATTATTCGCCATCGTGTTCTTGATCAAATCAGCATACTTTTGACTGCTTTGAGCGCCGTAAACACCATCTTCAGTCAGCAATACTACGTCAGCCGCTTGAATAAACCGCATTGCTGTTTCAATTGATGGAGCTCTAAAAGGCGATTGATTTATCATATGTAACATATTTACCTTTTAAGTAACAATTATTAGAATTTTATCGATTGTATTTTATGAATAAATTAACCTGACTTTTCATTAGTTCGGGATAATAGTATCCTGTTCGCCCATTAATTTTCCAATGGCAGCAGAATCAAGAACCTCAACCTCAACAATCAGATCATCTTCAGTTAATCCACGCTCTTCCAGTGATTGACGATCAACATATAATTTTTCAACATCGTAATCATCTAAAGCGGTAAATGTTTTCATATAGCCTTTAATTTCCAGTTCAGATGTATCCTGATCTTTTTTCAGGGTATAAACACCATCATCAATAAAAGCCATGCTAACATCCTGATCATAAGCGGCCATGATCAAAACAGTCTCGAGTGCTTCATAAGAGTAAATTGTTCCATGGGGAGCACGTCGAATGATATGCATTATCTTTTTTACAACTTCATCATCTTCATATTCTTCAGTCATGGTATGCTCCTAGTCTCCAAATGTTACAAGTCGATCGGCTACAATTGCCATATCGGTTAATTGTCCAAGGCCGGTGATTTCAGTATTAGGCATAATATGTTGCTCACCATCTTTTGAATTCGTAATTCCACGTCTTTTGGCAGCTGCAATACAGGCATAAATGGTTACACCTTCTGCACCAAGTTCCGACCAGCGATTGGCAATATGTCGGTCATCATTTGGTGGTTCGGAATATTTAGTAATATTATAAACACCATCATGATAAAGAAATACAGCAAATACTTCATGTCCTTTTTTTCTGGCTGCTTTGATAAACTGATATGCAGTATCTGCAGCTTGATGGTTATATGGTCCATCTTTAATTTGTACGCCTATCTTCATAGTATCCTTAGTTCCTGTTAGATAGTCCTAATAAATCTCATTGATAAGTATAAGAAAGTTTGGATTCTATATTGATTGATATCGATATATCAAGGGTAAAGTTGTGATGACCCCCACCTTCTTAAATAAAAATCCTACTATGATATCAATTGGTAAAATAAAATCGGAAACCAGATAAGTATAAATTTAGTCAGACAGGTTTTTGATTAAGGCTTTGACTTTTGATATTGATTTATCTCCGGGTGCATTTTCGACACCGGAAGAAACATCAATGCCATGGGGGTGGGTAGTCTCAAAGGCTAGTTTAACATTTTCAGGGTTAATGCCACCAGCCAGAATTAAATTGTTTTCCTGAAACAGTGGTTTTATTTTACCCCAATCAATGGTTTTTCCAGTGCCACCATATGCATCATCGGACCAGGCATCCAGCAAAAAATGCTTCCCCGGATACTTTTTCAAAACGCCGGGATCAAAATCATCTTTTACCCGAAAGGCTTTTATCCAGGGGATACGTGCTTTTGATAAGTGACTACAATATTCAGGCGTTTCAGAACCGTGCAATTGCACCAGATCAATAGATGACTGACGAACACTTTTAATGATTTGATCAAAGGGTTCGTCTACAAAAACACCAACTGTTTTTACAAAAGGCGGTAAGACCTGTATGATTTTTCTGGCATCATCCGGATCAATAAACCGGGGAGATTTTGGGTAAAATATGAAACCTAAAGCATCCACTCCCAGGTGTGCAATTTCAAGCGCCTGGTCTTTTTTGGCAATGCCGCAAATTTTTAATCCTGGTATCCGCATATCATCTTCCTAATAGTTCCGGGATGGCAAGTCCCGGATTTTCTTTTCTCATTAAGGTTTCACCCACCAAAACGGCTTTAAAACCATTGTTAAATAATAAATTGCAATCCTCAGTTGACCGGATTCCGCTTTCACTAATACATAAAACCTCATCCGGAATTTGAGATTTAAGATTCAATGAATGCTGGATATTGGTTTCAAATGTTTTTAAATTTCGATTGTTTATGCCAATTAAAGAGCAACCACATTCCAGGGCGATTTTCAATTCACTCTCAGAATGCACCTCTACCAAACAGGTTAGCCCCAAATCCCTGGCCAGCCTTTGAAAATCAAGCAATTGCGCTTGGGTTAAAATCGATACGATTAATAGAATTGCGTCAGCACCAATATCATAGGATTCCCGTATTTGCCGCTCATCGATGATAAAATCTTTCCTCAAGACAGGAATATCGACAGCCGCTTTGATTTTTGTTAAATAATCATTACAGCCTTGAAAATATTTAGATTCAGTGAGAACGCTGATGCAGTCCGCCCCATTTTGATCATATAATTTTGCGACTTCCAGAGGTTGAAAATCTTCCCGAATCACTCCTTTTGAAGGGGATGCCTTTTTAACCTCGGCAATAATCGAAAGATAATTTTTATTTAGTGCTTTTTTAAAGTTTAAGGGAAGTCGGGTATCACTAGCTTTCCTTTTAGCATCAAATTTTGTTAAATGCTTCAATGATTGTTCAATTTCGCTACGTTTATCCGCAACGATTCGGTCCAATATGTTCATTGATACGACCTGCTCTGGGTAGCCAGTTTGTCAATTAATTCAAGACCTGTTTTCTTATCCAGGATGGCGGTTGCTTTTTCAAATGCTTCTGCCAGAGAACAATTTTCAATAACGGAAATACCAAACCCTGCATTGATAATAACAATATCCCTTTTCGGCCCCCTGATTTGACCCGATAAAATTCCTTTCGTGATTTCTGCATTTTCTTCAGGACTCCCCCCTTTTATTTCATCCAAACCAGCCTTCTTAAACCCATAATCCTCAGGGTTGAAAATAAACTCTTCAACATTACCCTCTTTGGTCAAGTGACCAATCTGGGAATTACCAGCTATGCAGACCTCATCCAAACCACTTTCACCAGCAAAAACATAAGCTGAATGAATACCTAGTAACTTTAACACTCTGATTATTTTTGAAACCAGTTGAATTGAATACACACCCATGATTTGATAATTGGCTTTGGCTGGATTCGTCAAGGGGCCTAAAATATTAAATACTGTTCGAACACCTAATTCCTTGCGGACCGGAGCCACATGCTTCATGGCTGAATGCAGGGCCGGTGCAAATAAGAATCCAATCCCGGTCTGCTCAATGCATTCTGCCACCTGGTCAGGTGTTAATTCCAAATTTACACCTAGCGCTTCCAGTAAATCAGCACTGCCACTTTTTGATGTCATGGATCGATTACCGTGTTTAGCAATAGAATATCCCCCGGAAGCCAGTAATAGTCCAACTGTAGTTGAGATATTAAAAGAACCGGATCCATCTCCACCTGTTCCACAAGTGTCTAGTAAATTCTGAGATTGCGTTGGAATTTTTGTTGATTTTTCGCGCATTACTGTTGCGCAAGCGCTGATTTCTTCAACGGTTTCCCCTTTTGTTCTGAGCAGCACCAGAATTGCAGACATTTGAGCATTGGTCAGCTTTCCTTCCATGATATCGGTCATTACTCCAATCGTCTGATCATAGCTCAGATCCTCACCCCTTATAATATGGTCCAATAGTTCATTTTGATACATGTTACCCCAATTAATTATATTATATAGTTTTGTTTCTATGCATAGTAACATATAAAGTGCAATAAAATTTGGCAATAGAAATCTATCATCTTGGTACACCTCAACTTTGGGAGACGTATCAAAACAAAGGTAACTACTCTTTTGGAAACAACATTTTACCACTAAGGCTTAGATCATAACCTTTGATTGACTCGACTAAATCTTTAAATCGTTTTTCATTCAACATTTCTTTAAATAACTGAACAGCCCGATCGAAAAAATTTTCTTTGGTAATTAATAAATCATACCGTTCCCACCGGATCGGTACAAATTCCAAATTTAATAAAGAAGCAATAGGCTTTATGCAAGGGCCAGCATCAACTCTACCGGCCAACACTTCCAATCCAACATCCAGATGTTTAAATACTTCATTCTCGTAACCCTTTATTTTCCCATTACTAATCCCTTTTTTTTGTAGTTCTTTGTCCAGCAACAATCTGGTACCGGTTCCCATTTGACGGTTGATGATTTTGACACCTGTTTTGGCAAAATCAGTAAAAGAAAAGATCTTTTTTGGATTTCCTTTTTTAACAACAATCCCCTGTTCTCTTTTACAGAAGTTAATTAAAGCTGGTGTTTTACCGGGTTTTGAATTGATAAAGCCAAAGTTATATTCTGTATCGTCATCCTGGAGTAAGTGACTGGATGCCATATGACAACGGTTATGTAATAAAGCTTTAACACCGCCCATGCTGCCCAGATTTCCAAATACTGCCAGATAGTCAGAGTGGATAGAATTAAACAATGAAATTGCTTTTTCCAGTAAGGGATCGTTACTACCAGCAATTATCAGTAATCCTTGGTCTTTTGGTAGTTGAGAATTGGGATCCGGATAATTGATGGTATTCAGTTCAAGCCACTGTTCAATCAGATGTCTGGGGAATAACCATTTTCCGGTGATTTTTGTAGCCGGTAAACCCTTTTCAGAAACCAGTGTATAAATCATTTTCTCATTAACACCTAAAAACTTTGCTGCTTCTTTGGTGGATAGAAGTGTAATCATAGGGAATTTCTCTAAATTAATGACTATTATTATAACGGCAATGGGTGTGAACAAATTGTAAGATAAAGCAATATTATTCATTATTAAGCTATTTTAGAAAACATAGTAACTAAATATAACTAATAACACTTAATACGCTGTACAAAAATTGTCCAATAAATAGACCACCTTTAAAAATCAATCTCATATTTGTCATTAAAATACCTTTAATTTTTGACTAACTCGCCGCAAATTTACAGATGGAATTTTCAAATGTTAACTTAATACAACATTACCCTAAGTAATTATTCATTAAACATCAGACAAAACCATCAAAGAGATATATTTATTGTCTATAGATACCATCATTTGAATAGGAGAAAGACCGTTTATTTGTTTTAAAACTGGCATTAACTCTAAGGAATATCTATCTCCTTAAAAAAGTATTGAAACTCATCAATTCTTGTGTTAGTATCAATGAATTTCTAATTTTAAGTAATTAGTATTCGAGCGAAAATACCATTATTGGATATCAAACCAGTAATTGGGGGACACGTAACTATCGGGTATTTTACTGTTTAAGCCTTTGCTATAAATTGTACATATCCCCAAATTACCTACTTTTTGTTCAGACACTAATTAACAATCATGTGTTTTCTTACATCCTTAAATCAGGATTAAATTTGTAAGGTTAACCGTTAATTAAACTTAACCTGGCAGAAAACACCGGGAATCAAAAAACCAGTAACAATATATAATATCGCTTAAGAATTTGGCGACCCAAAATCCAGGTTTTATCATACTATCAATCTGGAAATATAATAATTAAATAACAGGGTGATATGCATACAAAAAAAACATTACAAAAGATACTATTGGTCGATGATGAAGAAACCAATGTTTTAATTTTAAAAGAAATCCTGGAAAACCAATATCAAATTGAAACAGCGTATTCCGGTGAAGAAGCGCTTGAATGTGTCAAAACTTATAAACCGGATATTGTTTTATTGGACATCATGATGCCTGGAATTGATGGTTATGAAGTGTGCCAAAAAATGAGAAGGGATGAGACGCTTTTTCACACAAAAATCATTTTAGTGACGGCAAAAGGTGGTCTTAAAGACAGACTTCATGGCTACGAAATCGGGGCGGATGATTACGTTCCTAAGCCATTTCATGAAGAGGAATTAATAGCTAAAGTCCGGGTTTTTGATCGACTCAATACTAAAGAGCAGGAAATCAAGCAGTTAAACCGCCGTTTAATGATGCGGCAGCAGGATATTCCAAATATGCTATGGGAATGTGATACTGATGGTTGTTTTACCTATGTCGATTCACAGGTAGAACAAATTCTGGGATTTAATAATTCAGAGCTAATTGGAAAATATTTTACTGATCTATTGAGTGATGAAGATCGTACCCAGGGTCATATTGTCCTTGAAGGTGCACTCAAATCAGAAACACCAAAAATTAGTGGTACTTCTTTGCGATTTTTATCTAAAGAAAGTGATCTGGTACAACTCCAAATATTTGCAGATGGGTTATATGGCGATCACCAGAGCTTACTTGGACTGGTAGGTATCTTCAGAAACCTCAGTAGCCTAGATCATCTCACAGAAACAATTAGTGAGTTGAAGAAAAACATGCTTATTCAGGTCGATAGTCAATTGAGGCTGTCTTATGTCGATGTTTCTATTTTGCCATATATAAATTTCAAGCTAGATGAACTCCCTGCACCACCAGATTTTATAGATTTTTTAACGGACCCGGCAAATGTCGATTTTTTCAAATTTTCTTTCGATCAAAAAGAAGATGTCCCTTTTCCACTGGAAATTAAATTTGTCGATTCTAATAACGAAGAACACCATTTTTCTTGTCAGTTTAAATATAAAAAAGAAGGTCCCTGCCTGGAAGGTGTGTTAATAGCTGTTAGCGCCAGTGATCAATTGGATCTGGTTTCAGAAAATGTTAAAAAGCAATCTGACAAGTTAAAGGAACAGGAAAAAACACTTAGAAGTGCAGTAGTTGTCGACAATGACATGCAAAAAAGCATTTTGAAAGATACTCAAAACCTTACCTCTGAAATACTGGATATCCTAAAAACACTAGAAGTTTATGCTTTCCCGGTACAGGGAAAATTCAACCTAGCTGAGTACCAACAGTTTTTATACAATCGGAATCTACAAATATACACTGAAAATTTAAGATTACTGGGAAATAAAATACATGGTTTAAAAGGAAGTTGTGGTTTTATCATCCCGGAGGCCAAACAACTCTGCCATCAAATGGAAGAAATAACCAGACCACTAGCGGAAGTTAAGTTAGTTCTTACCAGTATTATTGCAAATCTGATCAAGCAGTTTATATTCAAGATCGAAGAATTGCTGGAAGAGTTCCAGGTAAATCCTGAGGGACAATTCAGTCTGGAGAATTGGTTGGAAAAAATCGAAGAGGAATTAGAAAATGGAAATCAATACATCACAGAAAACTTAGCTACTTTTTCAGCGTTGATCGCAAGTGGTTCTTTAGATAAAGGTGAAATTCGTAATCGAAAAGAAGAAGAATATCTTTCAGTATCTTTACAAGGATATGAAATTCTATCAGGAAAAGTGAAAGATCTGTTCTATTCCATTGCTGATGTTTTACCTAAAGATAAACTAGCAGAAACCAGTGAAATCTTTAATCAGTTTTTGAATACCCATCAGCAAATTAAAAAAGTGCCCTTGGTATTGTCCAGGTATGAACGCCTGATTCCAAAACTGGCAAAAGATTATGATAAAGCAGCAGATTTCTTTTTTAAGGATCATCAGGTCAAAGCAGATCGTGAATTCTGGAATGCTGTTCATGAAATCATGAATCATGTTCTGAAAAATGCTGTTATTCACGGTTTGGAAACCGAAGCGGAACGTGAAGAAAGTGGAAAGGAAACAACCGGAAAAATTACTGTAGAGTTAAACGAAGATGCCACTAATATTTTGCTGTCAGTCGCAGATGATGGTCGTGGGATTAATGTTGAAAAAGTTAAAACCAAGGCCTTAGAAAATGGGATCTTAACTGCCGACCAACTCTCCAAATTAAAGGAAAGCGAAATTCTTGATTTGCTTTTTATTCAGGGTGTCTCAACAGCCGAAAGTCTGGATGACAATGCCGGTAGAGGTGTCGGCATGAATGCGGTGGAAGAAGCAATGCGTAA
>Ga0233431_1004823_pt1 | contig 13887 bp, 19 predicted proteins | sample SI_118_April2016_FD_179867 | JGI IMG/M metagenome (GOLD analysis project Ga0233431, IMG submission 179867) | Seawater microbial communities from Saanich Inlet, British Columbia, Canada - SI_118_April2016_200_MG | ecosystem: Environmental > Aquatic > Marine > Inlet | place: Canada: British...
TGTCGCTCAAACGTTAGTTTGGGAAAGACATCCTGTGGCTTAGTGCCTACGCAGGTTCGAACCCTGTCCCCAGCACTTTTAATGTATCCAAGTTAACAAAAAGATTCTAATGAAGCGCAGAAATCTTCAGGTCCTTTTGTAAGCAGCTCTTCCTTCTTTTTTCTATCAGCAAGCTCTTTTAGCATGGTCTCAAGCACTTCATGGCTTTGAATCTTTCTAGGATCAAAGTGTTCTAGAAGGGTCCCAAGTAACTCAGGACTTTGGGCTGTAACAAAGATTTTTTCATGCGGGCTCGACATATAAAATTCATCTGGAGAAAGTCCCATCCGTGCCCATACTCGGGGATCTTTGTTGTAAATTTTTCTAGCCTTAGATGCTGACAGAGGAACCTGCCATTCATTTCGATTCTGTATTTGACGAGGCTTGTTATTAAGATAGTATGGGCTTACAATTTCATTAGGAAGAATATGATAAGATTTAACACTTGAATCTAATGCTTTTAATAAGTCCTTTTCAGTCTCCTGGTTTTTTCGTATACACTTCAAAGGATGATATGCAAAAACATAGAACATCTTAACCCAATGTAAGGATCCCTGTACGGGATGTATCTGTTTTCCAAGAATCACTCCCCCAGCACGACTTCCCTTGCATTCAAAAGCGCAAAAGCCATCTTTTGTTGAAAGATCTAGCACTCGCCGACCTGCCTTTGCAGATTTACTATTAATGTAGCCAAAAATATCTGCTATCTTGCGTTCAAAATAATCGCCTATAGTATTTCGTACAATATACAGATCCAAATTATAATATCCGTCGTCAGCAGTATCTTGTGTATTACCTAAACCCATATAACTTCTTCAGAGTTACACTTTAAAGGCTTATTATTCAATATCCTTTTGGGTCGGAGAATTTATTGAAGTCTAAATTATCAGCGAATTTTTATAATAGTCTAATTAATTTATCTGACAAGGTGCTAGCTGCTTCTGCGACCATTTCCGAAGTAACTGGTTCAATCATTGCAGGGCCTCCTGCCAGTGCAATAGTTGTAATTGCCATAAGATTTAATGGTCCAACTACACCAAAATACCATTTAGTCCAACGAACTACAGTTCCACCATTACCTGACTCAACGCGTTCAGTAGCATGTGTCTTAAAATCAGCAAGTTTTCCAACAATACGTTCTTTCAAAGAAGGTAATTCGTTATATGCAAACAAGTGGTCCATAAAAAAATCGATATCTTCAGGATTATCTGCTTCATGTAACTCTTTAATTTCAGTATAATTTAACAAATCAGGTAACTCCGATTCAGGTAATGAAACTATTTTCTCAAAAGGCATTACTGCGACTTCAGATATAAGTACCATTTATATACCCCCACAGTTAGCTTTTAATTCTTTCTGTGCTAAAGTATAATATGAGCTTTCGGGAAGTGGAAAAAAGACATATTGCAGATCAAATAAGAGTTTTATTTCTCACAAAATGGGCTAATAAGTGGGTGTCTGAAAAAGAGCTACGTCAGTTGAATCGACTTTGGTCTCAAGTTTTTCAGGAGCTCGTTAATCAAAATTATATTGAGAAGAAACGAGACGACACTATAACAAAATATAAATGGAAGGAACCTCTTGACCAGTTATGAACCACTCAATCATTTACAAAAATCAAGAAATTAAATTTTCTATTCGAGCAAATAAACAAGCTAAACGAATTATTCTTAGGATTTCTAATGAAGGGGATGTTGCAGTTACAATTCCAAATAAACGTCATGAACGAGATGCTATCCAGCTAATTCAGAAAAAAGCTGCTTGGATCTCTGCCCATCTCAACAAATTAGATCGTGAGACTGAATCTCGACCAAAAGTTATTGATGAGATTCGCTTCCTCGGTAACATATATCCTGTTGAAGTCTTGCCCGGATCAAAGCGAGCAAAACTTAACTTCAAAACAAACAAGTTTGAACTAAAAATTGGCGATCATACATATGACGATGTTAGAATCGAACTGAAAAAGTGGTATACAAAAAAAGCAAGAGATGTTATCCCAAACCTAATTGAGAACTTTGGGTATTCTGATCGCGTCAAAAGGATTGCCATCAAAGGACAAAAAACCTGTTGGGGTTCTTGCTCATCTAAGAACAATCTAAATTTTAATTGGAAATTAATGATGGCGCCAATGGCTGTTGTCAACTATGTTGTCTGCCATGAACTAACCCATCTAGATCACATGGATCATTCTGCTAGATTCTGGAATGCGGTCAGACAAAAGTGTCCAGATTATAACCAACATAAAGGCTGGTTAAAACAACATGGTCGCTTGCTAAAGTTCTAGTTGTTTATTCAATCCTACAATGGAATAGTTCCACTGAAAGTTTAAATAGCTCAAGCAAGCTTTGAAGAGATGAATCTTTTTCCATTTGATACAGTTAGGCCTGAACAAGATAAACTTATCACAGACATATCTTTGGCAGTAAAAGACGGTAAGAATATGATTGCTCATGCACCAACTGGTTTGGGCAAGACTGCTGCAGCACTTACACCTGCACTAGAATATGCTCTGGAAAACAACAAGACAATTTTCTTTCTAACCTCGCGTAATACTCAACACACCATGATTGTTGAAACCTTACAAAAAATACATAAGAAACACAAAATTATAGCTGTAGATTTTATTGGTAAAAAGGGGATGTGCCCGCAGATGGCAAACTATGATTCAAGAAGCATTAACTTTATTGAATTTTGTAATGCTCAACGTAAGGAGCGAAGTTGTAAGCAAATTAATAAAACCGTAGATAAAAATGAAGCAACTCCGCAAGCAGAAGCATTCATTGAAAAATTAATTGAAGAAGGCCCGTTAAATGTTGAAGAAGTTGTTGCTAAAAGTGGTTCAATGTTTTGCTCATATGAACTTTCAATGCAGATGGCGCAACAGGCTAATGTAATCATTGCAGATTATTATCATCTCTTCAGTCCTAAAGTTCGCAAGTTCTTTCTAGCTAAGATCAAGAAAGATCTTCAGAGTGCGATTGTTATTGTTGACGAAGCTCACAACCTACCTGATCGAATTCGAAATCTTCTAACAAACAAAACCAACACATTTACACTTTCAAAACTTGGGAATGAGATTAAAACCGATGCTTTAGACAATTCTGAAGTTGTACTAAAAGACCTTGCAAATCGTCTGAGAATGTATGGAGAAAATCTATTGGGCGACAAAAAAGAGGCGAAAATAACAAAAGAAGAATTTATCAAACTTGTAGAAACTGCTGCAGAGACAACATATTCAGAATTTATTGATGCACTGGAGACAGTTAGCGAGGATATTGAAGATCCAGATAATGAAGATATGTTAGTTAGATTTGTTGAATTCTTGCGCAGCTGGCTAGGTTCTGAAGAAGGTTTTGTTAGAATTTTGAAACGCGACCGAACAAAAGGGGGTCGGCCATTTATCTCACTAGAGTATAACTGCTTACATCCTGGAAATCTTGCAAGAAATGTTTTTGAGGCAGTTCATTCAGCAATTCTTATGTCAGGTACACTTACACCTACTGAGATGTATCGAGATGTTCTGGGTTTGGATAAACAAACTATGCTCAAGATGTATAAGAATCCTTTTCCAGATAAGAATCGGTTAGTTTTAGTTTCTTCAAACATCACAACAAAATATGAAGAACGAACTGAACAGATGTTCAAGAAAATCGCAGTCTCTTGTGCCTATATCATAAACAATGTCCAAGGAAATTCTGCTATATTTTTCTCATCATATGATGTCCTATCAAAGACACTTTTCTATCTCAGTAACATTGCAGACAAAGAACTTTTTATAGAACGACGAGGTATGACCAAAACCGAACGTACTCAGCTGATTATTGACTTCAAGCAGAATCTAGTTAATGGTGGTGGAGCAATTATCGGCGTACAGGGTGCTAACTTTTCAGAAGGTATTGATCTTCCGGGCGATCTGCTAAAAGCTGTTGCGATTGTTGGTGTTCCGCTAGCTCCACCAGATCTCAGACAGAAAGCAGTTATTGATTATTATGAAACAAACTTTGGTAATGGTTGGTCTTATGGATACACATTTCCGGCAATGAATCGCGCGCTTCAGGCAGCAGGTCGATGTATTAGAAGTGCAGAAGATCGTGGAGTTATTGCATTTCTTGACAAAAGATTCTCTTGGAGCAAATATGCAAATGTCATCCCACCAGATTGGAACGCTCAAGTAACAGATTACTTCGGAGATAAAATACGAGAGTTCTTTGAAAAGTAAGTGCCCCCATTGAGATTTGAACTCAAGTCCTTCGGTCGAGAACCGAAGATGATTGGCCGGACTACACCATAGGGGCCTAAGTATCAGGCTTATTTTTTGTTTAAAAGATTTGCTAATAACGCCAATTAATTTATTCATTTGCGGAACTGACTGCGTCAGTAGAAATCCATATCTAAACTTTCTAGCAATTTCTCAGAACTAGTTCGCACAATAATCTCGATCAGTAAACTTTGTAACCAATTTGGTGCTGAATAAAACTGGCACAACAGAAGTCCTTTTCTGATTGGCCAAGCTAACCTATCTTTCCACAGTTGATCATAATCTCGGTCTTCCAGAATTGATTTAGCTAAGCATTCTGCTCCAATCTGTCCATAGACAACTCCTCCGCAAGAAAAAGGCTTGACTTGCAGTGCTGCATCTCCAACCAAAAAAACATTACCTTTCTGCGCAGACTTCAGAAGTCCATATCTCATCACACCACCAGATGTTCCTGCGAATGCCGTGCCCCTTCGCTCAGTTCCCCCGTCGCTTCGCTCCTCCGCCCAAATACGTTTCATCTCACTACTTACGCCACCAACTCGGGCTTGAGTCTTTGATATCGGTACTGTCCAGCTAAAGTATTCTCCACCAAATCGTAACTGCGCTTCATTCTTGAACATACCCGTTTTTGTCTTCTGAGCAAAAATCTGTTGCTGGAAATCTGCTTCAATATCTGCGATCTCACGTACTTTTGACAGAGGACCATCTGCGCCAATCAAAACTTTTGTCTCAAAGTTTCCTTTATTAGTTTTTACAATAATCTTATCTTTCTTAACCTGAAAATCAATAAATTTAGTTCCCAACTTAAAACTAACGCAGGCTTTCTTTGCTTTTTCAGCTAGCCAGCGATCTAGTTTTTTACGATCTACAACTAATGTTGGTTTTTTGACAGAAAGAGAAAAATTTGTTCCATTCGGAGCAAAGAACCGTGCAGTTTTTATACGCTTCTGCACAATATTTTTTGGTAAATCTGGATGAATATCTAACAGATGTGCTGAGATCAGACCAGTACATTGGACTGGTTCGCCAACTTTAGCATGTTCTTCAATAACTAAAACCTGCTTTTTACCTACAGCTAGCAATTCTGCAGTTCGACAGCCAGCAGGTCCTGCGCCAATAATTATCACATCATACATACAAGAGCAACATTTAAGAACACTTAAAACAGTTTATACTTGTGGGCCTATAGCATAATGGATAGTGCGACCGGCTTCGGAGGAATCCCTTTACGAAAGGTCTTCCAACCCCAAAATGGGGCGAAGTTACCGGTTGATCGGGGTTCGAATCCTTGTAGGCTCGCTATAATCCTTTTCTTGTAAGAAAAGTTTTACAATCCCAAAGAACATATTCAGATGTTGTACGAAAATCTGAGTATGCTCACTTCATAATCTTTTTAAGTCTTTCACACTAAATGTTGTAATGAAAAGAAAAACAACAAAATCAATTAACACCCTTACAACATCCCAACCATACCATCGAGATGCACAATTAAATCCAGATTGCGCAATACCTTGGCCTAAAATTTCAATACCACAAATTATACACTTAGAGAACCAAATTATCCCAATGGATACTTTATATATGAGTCTCTTTAGTCACGAATTTGCTGATATGAATCCAGACACAGATAGAAATTGGTCAAGTGCATTAGATAACTCTCGCAAATAGCTAGTAACTTTTTTATAGTTCATTGGTTTTTGAGTAATATGATATATGATTTGATTATAATTGGTGGTGGTGTAGCAGCTATGGGGGCTGCAGTTTATGCTGCTAGATATGAGCTAAATGTTCTGGTTTTGGCAGGTAATTTTGGTGGTCTACTACAACAGACACATGTTGTTGAGAATTATATTGGATTTAAGACAATCAGTGCTATGGAGCTAACCACAAAAATCATTGATCATGCTAAATCTTACAAAAAAGTCACCATGAAAGAGACAATGGTCAAAGACATCAGAAAGCTAAAAGATAGTTTCAAACTAAAGACTACAAAAGGTGAGTTTGAAGGTAAGACGGTTTTATTTGCAACTGGCTCATTCCATCGACAGCTGGGAATTCCTGGCGAAAAAGAGTACTCTGGCAAAGGTGTTTCTTACTGTGGAACTTGCGACGCTCCAATGTTTGCTGGCAAGACCGTAGCAATTGTTGGTGGCTCAGATTCTGCAGCTAAAGAATCAATATTACTTGCGCAGTTTGCAAAGAAAGTTTACATCATCTATCGTGGTGAGAAACTACGAGCTGAACCAATCAACTTCAATAACGTCTTAGCTAACAAAAAAGTTGAGATCATCTATAAGACTAATGTCAAGGAAGTTAAAGGGGGGAAGTTTGTTACAAGTATTATCTTGGACACACCACACAAAGGTTCTCCAGAGCTAAAACTGAATGGAATGTTTATTGAAATCGGTTACATTCCAAAAACAGAACTAGCTGAAAAGATCGGCGTCAAGCTAAACAAGAAGCATGAAATCATTGTTGACAAACACTCACAGACAAATGTTCCGGGAGTTTATTCAGCGGGCGATTGTACGGATTATGATTTCAAGCAAGCTATTACGGGTGTTGCTCAGGGTGCTCATGCTGCCCAAGCTGCCTATGAACATATCAAAAAACTCAAAGTAGACTATTAAAATCGATTAGCTTCTGCTTGGAGATTATCTAGCATGTCTTTTGTCATCTTAGCTAATGTAAATTCATGTTTCCAGCCCCAATCTTTTCGAGCTTGTGAATCATCAATGCTTTGTGGCCAGGAGTCTGCGATCTTCTGTCTAAAGTCTGGCTTGTAACTAACTTTCAGATCTGGAATATGTTTCTGAACTTCCTTTGCGATTTCTTCTGCCGAGAAACTCAAAGCAGTTAGGTTATAGCTTGTTCTGATTGAGATATTCTTTGATGGTGCGTCCATCAAATCACATGTTGCTTTGACTGCATCATCCATATACATCATTGGCAGAACAGTGTCTTTTCTCACAAAGAACTCGTAACTCTTTTTCGCTAGAGCTTCATAAAATACTGCAACGGCATAGTCAGTTGTTCCTCCGCCAGGTGGAGTTTTCCAACTCAAGATTCCAGGATATCTTAGACTTCGAACATCTAGTCCATATCGCTCAAAATAATATTGACACATTAATTCACCTGCAACTTTTGTTACACCATACATTGTTGTTGGTTCTAATACTGTTCTCTGTGGTGTTTTTACTCGAGGCGTTGTTGGTCCAAATGCTGCAATTGAACTTGGCCAGAAAACTTTCTTGACTTTGTACTCAACAGCGAGGTCTAGAACATTCTTCAATCCCGTCATATTTACATTCCAGGCAAGATCTGGCTTCTGCTCGCCAACTGCAGATAAAATTCCAACAAGATGATAAATCGTATCAATATTATATTTTTTAATCAGCTTCCGTACTGCTTCTTTGTCGGAGACATCAACTTTCTCAATTGGTCCGGATTTCTTTAGCTCGTCGCTTGGTGGCGTTCGATGCATTGTTGCAATTACATTGTTTGCTCCATAGCGTTTTCGTAGCTCTAAAGTTAGCTCAGATCCAATCTGTCCTACAGCACCAGTTACTAGAATTTTCATTAAAGTATAAATCACACACAGATAATAAAGTTTTTGACCCCCTACCGAAAGACTTTTAAACACATTTTATCACTTTAAAGTGAAATGATAGAAGAATCATCTACAAGTAATTGGACTAAAGGAAGAAAGCACGATAATAGACTTACTAAAAAAGCTCGGAAAGGAGTTTTTAGAGAAATACAATCTTCCGAACCTGTTGAACAAGAGTTACCTTTTGCAATGGCTACACTCGATAATGATAAATTGGTTTTAGATTTCCAAGAAACGGATTACAGATTAATTCGCAACGGATATGTTCGAAGACAGGTAAGAATGCCTCGAATTATGGATGAGTCTATATATGGTACTAAATTAAAAAACGCATTTGGAGCGGTGTTTAATTTTGCGCCAGATCTTAGAGGTCAATCTTTCAGTGGTAGATATATTATTGGTCAAATTCCCGAATTTATTCAGATACATGGCGGTAAACCACGAGAAATTCTAGATAACCCTGAAAGACGTGCTGCTGCAGAAAATCGGCATAATACCCAAAACGTGTTTAATGACGTTATTGATGAGCTTATTACTAAAAAATGGCTTGTAGAGGAGCAGTATTTATTCACACTTTCTGAAGCAAGCGAAGTTCGAGATCATCTTGATGGAACACCTTATAATGCAATACTTGTTCCACATCGAACAGGTAATCTTTTACATGAGACTGCTAAAATAGGTAAAAACCTTCAGAGTAAAGGTTACGGTACTCATCAACGAGAATAACGGTTAGGATATGTCACGCATTAGTTTTCAATAGATTTTTATAGCTAATTTTTTATTCATTTTATGAAACTTATTGCTCAAGGAGCAGAGGCTAAGATCTATGAATCGGATGGCAAGATTGTTAAGGATCGGATCAAGAAATCCTATCGCTTGCCTGAGATTGATCTAAAGCTCCGCAGAACTCGTACTCGTGCTGAAGCTCGGCTAATCAGAATGGCTGATCGTGCAGGTGTTCCGGTTCCAAAAATTCTCGAAGTTGATGAGAAAAACATGAAGCTAGAGATCGAGAAGATTGAAGGCTCAAAAGTGAGAGACGTACTTACACCTGAAATGTGCAAGAGCATTGGAAAAGAGCTACTGAAATTACATAAAGCAAACATTGTGCATGGAGATCTAACCACATCTAACATGATCTTGTGTGGGAAAGCGGTTGTCTTAATCGACTTTGGTCTATCGCAATATTCTGAAAAAGTTGAAGATAAAGCAGTTGATTTACATCTGTTCAAAGAGTGTCTTAAGTCAAAACACTTTGACATCTGGCTAGCTAGCTGGAAACAATTCTTATCTGCTTACAAGAGCAAGCCAGTTCTTGATCAGCTTAAGAAAGTTGAGTTACGTGGCAAGTATAAGCACTAATCTTCCTTATTTAACGAATAAACTTTCGCCTTTCTACCACGACGATTTGATTCTTCGGGTTTCCATATAAGAATGCCTTCACTACATAAGGAATTTAGATAGGCAGTAAGATTTGTTTTGGGTAATTTCTTATTTCGTTCATAAATTTCACTTTTTTTAAGGCCCGATTTTGCTGAATTACGCAATACTTCAAGTATCTGTTCATCTACACTTATATGATGATTGACTCTACTCATTGGAACTACTGGATCAATTTTGGACATATCTAACTTATTAATAAGTCCCGGATCATTTTCACCAACTAATTCGATTAAAACGCCTAGAATTTTATCTAATTTAATCTGTGTATTCATATATGCTTCGACTTCGATTTCCGGGGTGCCAGCATTGCGCAATCGCTTTACTAAGTCTCGTTCAATATTACTCATCGTATCATTAAACAGTAATGGTTTTAAGTATTTCTTTTTTGGACGATAGAGCTATGAAAGAAGAAGTAAGCTTGCACCATTTGCAGACTTTATAATGTAATCCAATCCACCGAATCGTCCTTTTTCAGCTAAGTTATTATACCATTTAACAAATAAATGTGAAGAATTTACACCCAAATCTCGACAGACATTTTCTCTAGCAATATTATGTCGATTAGTGTTATCTACAACATAACTTACACATGCAGCAGTTAAAGCACGTAGTTCTGTCGATCTTACCTTCTTAGAATCAATATGCATCATTAAACGCATTATTCCATCCGTAACTTTTGGGTTTAAACGATATTTTATGGCGAAGGTATCAATTGTCTCTGCAACATCGATAGGACGTTCAGATATTCGATTGCTAGCTGAATCTGAAAAATAACTTATTTCAATGCCTAATTCACGAAGCATTTCTTTATACCTATTTCTAATAGTAACTTGCGTGACTCCAGTTACCGTAGCAATCTCCTCTTGAGTAATTTCAGCACCACTTGCAATATATATCGCTCCCGCAATAATTCCCATCGGAGATCTAGAAGAAAATAAACCTAATGCTTCGGATTTTGCTAATATCGCTTCTACGCCATCAATCATATGTTCAGTACATCCCAATTCCGTACAATATCTTTTAGCATAGTCTTGTGGTTTAGCTACATCAACATTAAATTTTAATTTGCGAGTTAAAAAAATGTATGATCTACCTATTTTCTTCCGCTGAGCTCTTCTATGAGATTTATTTGATGCAGTAACTTCTGCTATTTCAGATAATGTTCTTGGAAAAATATGTTTACGGCATGCTGCATATAATGATGCTGCGGCCATCAACTCAATACTTCTTCCACGAATTAATGAGTCTTTTGATGCTTGTCGATAGATAACTGCGGCTTCCTCTTTTAAACTTGAAGGTATCCCTAACTTAGAACAAATTTTGTGCAATTCACTAGTAGCTATGGAAATATTTCGTTCGGTTGAATTAGAAGCTCGAGTTCTACGCTGCCACATTCTCATTCGATAAAAGTCATTTCGCTTTTTATTAGGAAGTCTACGGCCATATGCATCACGATTTTGCCAACCAATCTCAGTTCCGGCTAGCTTCTCGCCACGTTTTTTTGGTTCACCAACGCGAGATTTATTCTCTGAGGGATCATCACCGCTAAAACTTCGCCATTCAGCTCCTTGATCAATTATATTTTCTTTTACAACTAAACCACATTTACCACAAACTATTTCTGCTCGCTTGTAATTTGTTACCAACTCAGTACTAGTACATTCGGGACACTCCTCATCATCATATTCAAGTTGCTTGTCTTTTTTTCCATGAACAATTTTCTCAAGATCACAGCAATCATCGTCACCATGGGATTTAAGCCTAGCCATCCGATCTGCACGCTTTTTATCAGCGATACTACCCATATATTTAGTGACTGTAAAACGTTAAAAGAATAACGCTACTCCTGTGCATGCTTTCTCCCTGGAGAAAGAATTACTGCGCAAAACAAACGTTTTGCTGGTAACGTTTTCCTATCGAAAAAACTTACAATGAAAATAAGCTTTTCATGCAAACCTTTCCTAAAGAAAGGTTTATAAATCCATCAAATCAGCTATATTCAAGGCTAGTTCAGTTTCGGCTTGATTAGACTGGATCGAATTATCGCCTTATATAAATATGTCAAGAATGCATACATCAAGTAAAGGAAAATCTGGTAGCAAAAAGCCAGTGTCAACTACATCACCTAGCTGGTTAAAGCTAAAGAAAGACGAAGTTGTAGCACTTGTTCTTAAGCTAGCAAAGAAAGACAATAGCACAAGTCAGATTGGCCTAATCTTACGAGACTCATATGGTGTTCCTGATGTAAAAATCATTACTGGAAAAAGCATTTCTGAGATTCTGGCAGACAACAAACTATCTCCAGAGGTTCCAGAAGATATTCAAAATCTTATTAAGCGTGCAGTTAGTGTAAGAAAACACATGGATTCAAACAAGAAAGATATGGCTTCAAAAAGAGGTCTTCAATTAATTGAATCAAAGATTAGACGCTTAGAAAAATATTACAAAAAGTCTGGCAAACTTCCAGCAACTTGGAAGTATAACCCTGAAAAAGCTAGACTACTGGTAGGATAAAATGGCAAAACCAAAGAGCAAGCAAAAAACTGTTGTGAAGAGAGGTAAGAAGAAGTGGTTCAAAGTAGTCACACCTGAATACCTTAGATCTATCGAACTTGGCGAAATCACTGCATACGAGCCAGCAGAATTACCTGGAAGAACTGTCTGTGTTCCATTGAAAGAGGTTTCAGGATCAATGAGAGATGGTTCAAGTAAGATTAAGTTACGGATCACAAAAGTTCAAGGCGAGACTTGCCAGACCGAACCAATTGCATTATATGTACAAGATTCACAGGTACAGAGATCTGATCGAAGAGCAAAAGAAAGAATAATTTGCATAGTTGATGCTACCACAAAAGACAAGCAAAAGATCAGAGTAAAAGCTTACGTTCTATTAAACAAATCAGTTATTCGAGCTGTACGGACGGCAATATTCCATACAACAACTAACTTTATTCAAGACTACATCAAGCACCGAGAGGCAAAAGATGTTTTCGCAGTTACAACACAGAAGAACATTGCAAATCAGCTAAAGGACGATCTTAAGAAGATCTATCCAGCTCAAGTTATTATCTGGAAGATTACAAAAATCTAAGATTTTCTCACCTTTATCAAAGATTAAGGTTGCTAAAGTATAGGCTTGTGTTCTGCATTAAAGTAACTCTTTTAAGTCTTATTACACAAATAGAATATGGGAGATCCAATTAAATTTTGTAATAGTCAGCATCCTGCGAAAGATTGTGCTCCGGGAAAACTTGCTTGCCTAGCACACATGGGTTCGGAAAGGGTTATGGATTGTAACTATACGATAGAAGATATTCATTTTGATCCAGATCGTGTAGAATTTTATATATCCCCATCAGGTAAGCGCATTGTTCGAGAATGTCTAGATTTTGAACTACCTTCAACAGTCAGACACGTAGAAATGCTTCTGCTGGCAGAGTTATTTAAAACACCATTAAATGAATCTGCAGAATAGAATCACGTAGTATAGCCTGCTACAGATGCATCTGAAGCTGATGAGAAACAAATTCTATTTTCTCTCTTTATTGATCTAGCCTGCGTTGTTGCGCAAGAATGATAGGTTGTTCCGGATGTTGAGCCGAGGAACTTTGAGCCAGCGGGGCAGCCCATCTCTACACAGGCTAGCATGCCTGAAGTTAGAACATCTTCTGTCTGGGCGTTCTCTTCAGGAAAGTGTTCCTCTCGCCAGTCTTCTAGATAGTAAAAGATTGAGAACATAATTAGCATTGAGACGACAACCATTACAAACAATAAGATCCTCCCCACAGGTGATTGTTTCTTTGGTAACTCTTCCATTTTAACTTATCTTAATTCTAGCTAGTGCCTTCTCTGCTAGCTTCTCTAGCTTCATGTAGCCAGTCATTACTGCGCCAATAAGCATCATAACCATATAGACTTTCCAGTGAGCAAAGTTGTTCATCAGAATAACATCATACAACCACTTTGACGATCCAACAATCAAGAAAATAACACCTACGCACGCAACAATCCAGTGCTCGCCTTCATCTATAAAGGGCATATTTTTATTATAGGTTATATGATATAATAGTTTTGGTTTCCAGAATATTCTTAAGCTTCTTGAGAATCTTCTACAGAATCTGCAGGTAGCAGGTAGTTTGTTGGATTCCAACCATTTTCATATGAAATAACGCCTAAATCTCCCAAAAAGGGATTTTCTTCAGAACCCTCACACTCTACTTTTACATTATCACCTTTTGGTTCTTCAAGGATAGTTATTGGTGGTTGTCTCCCACTTTTGTTTACAGGTATAAATGTTTTACCAACCACTATTTCATCTATAGACGTCACTTGATTCTGATCATGTATAACTTGTTCTTCTTTAAGATAATCATTAGATGTGCCCATACTCTCCTGTACTAAATTGGCTGTCATGTATTACTATTGAATAGTCAACCTTAAAAGAGTTTTTATCACACGATTTTGCTTGGACTTCGAAGAGTTTTTATGTTTTTAGTTATACAGACTAAATGAGTAAAAGTTCATCTAAATTTGGATT
>Ga0233431_1004826_pt1 | contig 13878 bp, 16 predicted proteins | sample SI_118_April2016_FD_179867 | JGI IMG/M metagenome (GOLD analysis project Ga0233431, IMG submission 179867) | Seawater microbial communities from Saanich Inlet, British Columbia, Canada - SI_118_April2016_200_MG | ecosystem: Environmental > Aquatic > Marine > Inlet | place: Canada: British...
AGATGAAGACATCTCCAGGACCAGTGATCACCCTGGTATCGATTGAACCAGACACCTCCGTAGTAAAACCACCAATCTTAGCTTGAGAAGCATTGAATATCTCGACCAACACTCCCATCGCCAGAACCTCTCTCGACGACGTCGACAGAGTGACTGCTACTTCCTGCTGTGAAGCCAAAGGAAGCTTGTAGTAGTCAACGTCATTCTGGTCGGATAGTGCCCCCTGTAGCTGCTCACCTGAGATCATCGTTGTCGCTTGGGAGGAACTATTATTGGGTTCAATTTCTACCTGGGCAAGGGCTTGAGAAGCTGACCCGAAAAACGAGAGGAGCAAAACAAGAACAGCTTTGATTCTGAGGGACGATCTTGGTTTGGGGCCTTCATCTTTTCCCCAAGCAGTAGATAGTAGTCTCATTTTACTCCGCTCCTTGATCGCGTGGTTACCGATTGTCGCGCATGGTTCCTGCACATTGTGACCACGATCCCCGGATTCATGCACTCATCTCTTCGTATGCATAGCAAGGCTGCACTGTGCGATCGACCACAGCTTGGAATCTTCCCGGCAACGAGAAAAGTGATGGCGTTCCTCCCTATTTCCACCACACGGCTATTCTTCGACAAAATAGTCTGTATCCATTCGTTTAATCTCATATGATGCGAACGTTGCGGTGCCCAAGCTGAAATCGATCATGTATTCGGCAAGGTTTCTGCCATCGATGAGAATTACCTTGGGATCGATTGTCTGAACGTACTCGTGTGCTTCCTTTGAGAATTGTCCAGTTGTGATAAAGACTCCCTTTTTCGCTCGCTTGCCATGAAGGGCACCAACGAACTTCTGGATCTCCGGTCGACCGACTGTGCCTTCCCAGCGCTTTGCTTGCAGGTAAATAACATCTAAACCAAGGCGGTCTTCTTTGATTATACCATCGATTCCTTCATCCCCGCTCTGGCCAACAGATTTCCCTGCATCTGATCTTGAGCCGCCATAGCCTATTGCTACCATCAGATCCACTACCAGATTCTCAAAGAACTTCGGGGAGTTCTCTTTGATCTTCTCTAAAATGCTGATTGCCAGATCATTCCTGATGTTCAAATATGCTTGCTCAAGTACTTCTTCAGGCGTCGCTCCCTCAACGGTGTCGATGTCACCGGATGCGCTTCCTCCCAATTTTGGTGTGGTGAACTCCACAAATTCCGAATACTGGCTCAGGATCTTTTTATCGATTCTTTCATGGCCTTGAGCGTGTAGTTCACGCCCTCTGTCTGTTATCTCAAAATATCCACGTTTTGGGGACTTCAGTAATTTCGCTTGAACGAAGTAACTCTTTGTCCAGGCCACACGGTTGTCAAAACGAGTTTGGGTTCCACTGGGAAGCATTTCATTCATTTCCTCCTCACTCAGTTTGAATTGCGAGGCGATATACTCCCTTGCTTCCTGTATGGAATGGACCTTTCCGTCGACTGCAAGATCGAGCAAAGGTTTGAAAAATGATTGGAAATCTGGCACTGCCATAGTCAAGATCCTTGTGTTGGGCTAATGCAGAGTTTGAGCTTCACCATACGGTACTCAATTTCTATTATCGCATCAAGTATTCCCTTTTGCAATACAATAGGCACGGGGATTCCAAGCTTTTTTTACTCTTCATTTACGGACTTCTACCTCCGACACCTCCATCCTCACCTCCATCCATCGCTCCCGAAACACATCCCAGAACAGATCCGCCACGTTAATCAGTTCTCGTATTCCTGGACCTCCACCACGTACGGTGTCGGGCTTGGAGGGCTTACCGGATTCTCGTCACTACCATGAGCCAACCAGCGCGTCGGCTGCCGTTTGGACTCGATCCAGTATTTTACAGTGCCTCAAAAGTTCCGAGGGCACAGCTTCGCCCCCCCATCGCGCACCAGCGATAGCCCCCACCAGCACCGGGCTATAATTCTCCAGCCCCGCAAACGCCATGGACGCCTCCAGTGCAGCGGCGAATCCCGTGTTAGTGGACAGGAAAAACACCGCCGCTCGGAGTGCTTCTGGAGCAAATCCACCGTCGTGCAGTGACGGATTGCTCTTGCCCAGCAATGCAGCTCGAATCCTCTCGTCACGGCCGACTGAGGCTTGCGCAAGAGCGGCTGTCCAATCCGTCCCTTTGATCAGAGATCGGCACAGCACCACAACGGCTGCTGCGGCATCTCCTGCGAGGGGATCTTGGTGCGTGAGAGATGCCTCCCGGCGAGCCAAGTCTGGGAGTTGATCGTCGGCCAGAAAGGCGACCATCGACAACGGAGGAGACCGGTGGGCGGGGTTGCAACCAGCCGTGCGTTCGCCGCTTTCAGCGTGGGCCTGAGCGACTGCCTTCTGGTCTGCGACACCGGACGCGATCAGATCGAACACACGTCCGGCTACGGGACCGGTATCGAATCCCTCTTCACGCCACCAGGCAAGGTAGCGGAGGAGGATATCCTCTCGGGTGAACCCCTTGCACTCAGCGAGACTCTCGGCGAGGCAGAGGGCCATCTGGAGCGGTCCTCCAATCCGGTCCCCCGCTGCGAGTCCGAGCAAAATGCCCCGCACCCGATCGCGCGGATCGACGCCCATATTCCTCTCAATCGTTCGACTCACAGCAGTCATACCATCCTCTTGCGGCGCATCGCGGATGCAACCTCGTAGAGCGCGATCTCCGGATCGGAGGACAGGTTCGTGAGTTTAGTCTCAGACCTTGCCCCCGAGTGAACAGCGAGACGAACCAGCTTGGCTGTCATGGTCACAGATCGCATTTCCCCAATATACGAAAGAGAAGTCACCCTTTTCCACTTCACTCGTCTGCGCTCAACCAGCCGTGGCCTGGCGGTCCACGTTGAATCCAATCTTCTCCTCGATTTGCCGATGGGCATTATCGCTGCCATGACTCGCGCACCCCTTGACGACGAACCGAGCCGGATCTATCTCTCTGGGAGTCTTACTTCGACCAACTGCCTGATCGACACGAATGCTGCCCTTGATCTCTCACAGTGCAAGCCTATACGGATGTCGCCCCGAAGAACCGGATCTCCCACGCTGGCCTGGGAGCTGCCTGTTAGTTGTTGCGCGGGTATCGCTACGCAAGAGGCGAACTATGTCACAACTCACTCTGGTAATCTGAGACTATGCCAACACGAAGGGAGATTCTACCGTGACATCGAAGAAAACTGCAGAACTCATATTACGGATCGACGCGGGAGAAGATGGGCGCGTTGAGATTCCGTTCAGTAAATTTGTCGATGCGTATCGAAGGAATCAAAGTCTTTTCAAACGCACTCCGTGGGCCCTCAAAGAGAAGCCAGATCCTGATCCAGCATTCGTTGAAGACATTTTCAAAGCTGGGCTGCTGACTGCTGATCCCTTTATGCTCGACGTACTTGGGAAAACGCAAACAGCCGCCAAGACAAAAGCACCCTTGTTGATTCTGGGTGAAACTGGAACTGGGAAAGAGCTGGTTGCAAAATACATCCATGCGGTGGGGCAAAGAGAGGGCGAACTCGTCGCAGTGAATTGTGCACAGTTCTCTCCCGAAACGCTTAAGGACGAACTCTTTGGGCATGTAAAAGGTGCTTTCACAGGTGCCAATAAAGACAAAGAAGGCTTAGTCGCGGTCGCAGAAAAGGGCACGTTGTTTTTTGATGAAATTGGCGACATGCCACTTGACCTACAGGCATCGATGCTGCGCTTCCTGGACAACGGTGAATATAGACGATTAGGGGAGGATGATAGGGTACGGATGGCGGACGTGCGAATCATTGCAGCGACGAATAAGGATCTTATGAAAGCTGTGGGGGAGGGTACCTTCCGAGAGGACCTCTACTATCGCTTGGCCACCGAGACCATCGAACTTCCTCCATTGCGGCTACGTCCTGGGGATATCCCGTTATTGGTCTGCTTCTTCATCGAGCGCTTCAACCAAGAGAATGATGCTTCTCTTGGATCGGTATCGAAGGCTTTCTTATGCAACTTGATATTTGGTCGTTTCGATGGGAACATAAGGGAACTGCAGAGCCTCGTGGGCGGCGAATGCCGGAAAGCCCTGGGGAAGGGCAGCGAAGATTGTGTCGGCCGGGAATTCCAAGGAACCAAGAGCTACAGACCCCTGTACGTCCTGGTGTTCAGAACAGAGTCAAGGGGCAATGTGGAAGTCTTCTTTGAGCTTCAGAACGAAACCATCGCCCTTCAGGACCTGCTCTCTTTCGATCTGGCGGAATTGATGGTGCGCTATGATGAGTATTTTCATCCAGACTGCCGTAACCTCTGGCAATATGAGCCAAGAAAGGAATGGCTTGAGCTTGAGGAAAACCAGGCCGGACCTGCCGTCCTACCACAGCGCGATGTAGGCGAAAGGGACATGCCAGAGATGCAGACTGAGCCAACGCAAAGATGGGATGAGGATGCGCTATTGGCGAAGATCTACGATCGTCCTGCCGACGACCTGAAACGGGACTATGCAAACTGGCTACTCGAGAAGTACGGGAATCCCAATGCTGCAGCCACAAGGGCTGGAATAGAGTCTAGGACCATAACGAGCTGGGCAAATACAGCAGATACAGCAGATACAGCAGATACAGCAAAGAAAAAGGGATAGGTATGGAATAATTCCATAGTCATTTGGAATTATTCCAAGTATATGGAATTATTCCAAATCAACTAGGATTCATTTCCACACTCGCCCATAGCAGAAATAAAGGCCATCTGTTTGTTTATTATAAACTTACAGATGGCCTTTTTCTATTGGCATAACCCTTGCTACAGTACCTGCAACGGTTATTCACTCAAATTCACTGGAGACCATGACATGTCTACGGGTACTTCAAGAAGACGTCTGCTACGCGACACCGAAGCAGCTCGCCGACTGCGCCTGAGGCGTGGCACGTTGGCCAACCGCAGGTGGAAGAAACAAGGACCGGCTTGGATCAAGATCGGTCGAGCCGTCCGCTATCGGGAGGAAGACATCGAGGAGTTCATCGAGCAGCACCGAGTTCAGCCGGATGGGACAGGGCGAGATGAATAACCCGGCTTTCCATTCACAGCCATGCGGCACCCTGGTCTACCCGTTGGAGTTCATCTGCCAGTCTTCCCAGTGGAAAACCTGAATAGGAGGAAACCATGATCAAAAAAGACACGACCCCAGCTACCGGCCGCAAGAAATGCCCAGATCATTATCTCTCCAAAAGTGACCAGAAAGCAAGAGAGAGAAGGGGACCGGACTTCAAGATTGATCCTGAGTTCCAAAAGCTCATGAGAAACTTAACCGACGATGAACGCGCCGCGTTGGCGGCTAGTATCCGCGCCGAGGGCTGCCGAGAATTTCTCTTAACCTGGAATCGCCCTCTCCAGAAGTGGAAAACGAAGTGCCCCAGTTGCGGGAAATGTAGGGTGCATGTGCTCAAGGATAAATCGTGGAAATGCCCAAAGTGCGGACATTGCAGAGATGAAACTGAAGGTCCGGGTTTTGAGAGAGTGCTGCTTGATGGCCACAACCGCTTAGAAATCTGCGAGGAGGAGGGCATCTACTACGGCGTGGCGGTAGTGAAGGACCTTCCGGACCGCCAGGCAGCGTTCAATTGGATCATAAGCAATCAGTTGGGACGGCGTAACGTGACGCCTGAAGAAGCGAGTTACCTGCGAGGGAAGCGGTATAATGCCGAAAAAACAGCCGGACATGGAGATAAGTCTGCCCATCAGAATGATGGACAGAAACACACCGCCGACCGCCTTGCTGCCGAACACAACGTCAGCAAGGCCACCATTGAGCGCGACGGCAAATTCGCGACCCAGGTGGACATCATTGCTGAGAATGTTGGCGACGAGTTCCGAGATAAGGTACTGGCTGGGGGCCAAAAAATAACAAAGGAGAAAATCAAGCAAATCGCTGATATGCCCCCCGACAAGCAGAAGGAGGGACTGGAAAAGGAGAAGCGTGACAGCAAGGCAGCGGGTCGGCCTCCGAAATCGACACCGGAGCTGAAACCGGAAACCAATGTCTCGCCCGGAGAACCGTTGGATGAGATAGTAGCCTTCTCGCAGGGATGCATTGGGAAAGTCTGGAAAAAGGCCAATCACGATCGCCTGTCCAATCTGCTCGATAGGCCGAACAACAAGCCGGAAAATGAGGGTCCCGTCGCGCCCGCTGATGGCAGTATTGCCAGTAGCCCAGTCGGGCCAATCGACGCCCAGCACGACGATGGCGAGCAGTCGGTCGATCCGGAAGCGGTCAAAGAAGCCATCGGCATCGAGAAGGCCGATGGTGATGGTGCAGTGGCAGGCGAGCGGGTCAGCGTGGCTCATACGAGGCCAGTAGGAGACGCGACATGAAACGGAAGAATTGCACACAACTCTGTCTGCCCCGGATTCTGATGTCCACTTTCACCGATCCGGTCGCCCTGCTCGTGGCTATCTGCACCGTCTATTTGTCATTGAATCTCCTGGTGGCGTTTCTCGCTCAATCTCCCCACCTCTCGACCTTTCCGCTACGGTCCCACACGGCCAACCCTGAATGCTGTCCAGTTCAAAATGACCGGGAAATGGGATCGCCTAGGGCCAGGGCCTGGATCGGTGCCGGTCTTGGTGGGATTAACCGAACAGCGCGAAGCCCCCCCACCAGCGCTCGCCTATCTCATCCCTGACCGCAGATTCAATGCCATTATATGATCACGGCCAGATAGCCAACGACATCGAGTCAAATGCTACAGGCCCTTAACCCATAGCAGGTGAACAATGCGTTTCAATATTCCCAAGAAGACATTCGACCCTCACCCCATTGGCCGCCACACGGGTGTGGTCGCCAATATCCAGGATGAGGGCATCCAAGAGAGTTCCTACGATGGCCAGACCAAGTCCCAACACAAGATCTCCATCCGCATCGACAGCGATTCGGCGTTCATGGAGGGGGGAGAGCCTTTCTCAATTATCCAGTGGTTTTCCTTGAGCAGTTCGCCCAAATCTAACCTCCGGAAATTCCGCGAAGCCGTACTGGACCGGGGCCTGACACGGGAGGAGGAGACGGACTTTGATCCTGCCGAACTCATCGGCAAGCGGATCAGTTACCGCGTTGACCACAAGGAGAAACAGGATGGCGGAACCCGGGCTGTCATCCGCGAAGGCTCTGTCGAGCCGACGGAAGGCAAGGTCGGAGAAGCCTATGCCTCCTCGACCGAACCGACGCCCGTTTCTGTGGCTGACAACGGAGCCGACGGCGGCTCCCTTACCCAGACGCCCACCGAGGACGATCTGGCCTTCTAAACCCACACAATGCCGCCCTGGTCGCTATCCAGGATCAGGGCGGCATTTAACCCAGGCAAAACCATGCATCTGATTATTCCGGGCCAACTGTCCGACATCGACCGCATTTCCGCCAGCAGCAAAACGGCATCCATGCATTGAGGCAGAGCAGATATGAACTGGTTCACTCCCATCAACGAGAACGCCTTCGACGATCTGATCGAGAGGCTGCCCGAGCGCCTTCGCCTGAACGGACGAAGCCTGTTGACAGAAATCCTCTTCCGGACTCGCCGCGCGGCAGGATGGTTCGACGGCATCGAGTTGAAGCGGGGGCAATTCGTCTATGGAGAGGAGAAACTCGGCGCTCAATGCTACCTGTCCCGCCAGCAAATACGGACACTCATGGAGTGGTTCAAAAAGGTCGGTTTTCTAACCATCAAGTCAACCAAATCCGGGTCCATCGGATCACTAATAGAAATAGATACTTACATAAATGACAAGCCAGAAAATAACCGACCTTCTAACCAACAGGTAACCAACAGCCAACCAACCGGTAACCACATACTAAAGGATAAAGGGGTAAAGGGTAAAAGAAAGAAGGCATATACCCTCCAAAATCCCACAGGGGCAGAGCAAGCATTGCGATGCTGGACAGATCAAGCCGACCTGCCGAAGTCGGCCAACGAGGAGAAGTGCCTGAAGGTCCTGGATGACCTGCACCGCATCGACCAGGTGCCGTGGGAGGATGCCGCCGGAATCAACGCCATCTGCAAATATGCAGCGAAAGAGTGGGTGCCAGAGGGATACATCGGCTCTCCCATGGCGCTCCGGAAGCCGACTCAAGCAGGAGATATGAAAAAATTCGAAGCGATCCAGCAGCAGATAGGCGCCAAACGTTCTCAGACGCCCACCAACGGGCGATCGCAACGACCTACGTATCGGCTTGCCTACGCCACCGGCGAACCGGTCACGGACCCCACAAAGCGCCTACGCAGAATCGTGAAGAACGGCGAGGAGACTGACCCCGATCCGGGAAATGAATGGACTATCTCCGACGACGTAATTGCCCAGGCCAAAGCAGACAGCATCGAAGCCGCCATCCAATGTCACGAGCAGACTACAGGAGCCGATCATGCAGTATGAAGACTACCCTTACGTCGATACCGCCTTTGGTGGTCCCCAACGCCGCAACAACGTCCTGTCAACCGCTGTGATCAAAGATCGGTTGCCAGACAACAAAACTGACTGCTACGCCACCTGGCACCGATTTCCTGATGCCTACCTCACCCACTGTCAGACGACCGGCAGTACAGGCGGCTACCCAGGTCCTTCCTACGCCGATTTCCTCCCCTTCGATTTCGATGGCGAGGATCTGTCCGTCGTCTTGGGTCAAGTAAAGGATTTCCTCAAGATGCTGGAAGTGACCTACGAGGTCGACGGACTCCACGGCGTGCGCTGCTACTTCTCCGGCAAGAAGGGTTTTCACATCCTGTTGTCCTCTCATCTATTCGGCGGCTGGACCCCCTCGCCCAATCTGCACCGTCACCTCCAAGGATTGGCCAAGTCGATAGCCCAGGATGCCGGGGCCGACTTGTCCATCTACGATCAGAATCGCCTCCTGCGCCTGTCCAATAGCAAACACAGCGACTCAGGCTTGTGGAAGATCCCACTTGAGACCCGCGAAGTGCTGGCGCTATCGATAGACGCCATTACCGAGATGGCTGCGCAAGGACCTCGCGAGATCGAGTTCCCGTCCTGGGAAGACGTGGAGACAGCCGAACCCTGCAAAGCGCTGCTCCAGGATGCCGCCATCCAGAAGCCTCAGAAAACGCTCAAGATTGCGAAGCCCGTAGAGCTGTTCCCCACGGGCATGAAAGAGGGGGATGGCCGAGATAACCAGGCATTTACCATCGCCCGGTATTGCCGAGACAGAAAAATGGAGCGCAGCGCGGCTCTGGGTATCCTGCAACTCTGGGATGGACAACAGGCAGATGCTATGGGTCAGAGGTTGCTGGAACAGAAGATCCAATCGGCTTATGGTCGGGCCGCCGCCGGAGATGTCGAGGACGATATCACACCCGACGACATCAAGACCCCATCAGAACTGGCGGCCGAATATGATACCTACATCGAGAAACTGAAATCCCATCGGATCTCTCTGGGATGGCCCGAGGTGGACGCCCGACTCCGGGGCATCGCGCCCGGTGAGGTGTTGACCATCATCGCCAAGTCGGGTGTCGGTAAGACCGCAGTCCTGCAGAATATCCTGCGCCATATCGCCCTTTCTCAAGATTCCGTGAGCCTCTTCTGCTCATTGGAGCAACCCCTGGCACAGGTCTTTGAGCGATTTGCCCAGATGGGCAGCGGGGAAGCCGGTGAGGATATCGAGAGCAGTTGGCAGGACCCGAGCGAGCGAGAGCGGATTACCACCACCGTCATGGACGACCTGGGCGACCAGGTCCTCACCTGCGGACGCGGCGGATTGCGCCTTGAGCAACTGCATCAGGCACTCGACGCCGCCGAAGAGAAGATCGGCTCCCCCGTCCATGTGCTGGCGATCGACTATCTGGGTCTCCTCGACACTTCCGATCTGGAAAAGTCGCTCTACGGACAGATCTCCCGCGCCGCCCGGGAGTTGAAGAACCTGGCCAAAAGGCGCGATCTGGCGGTCATCTGTCTCTGCCAGGTATCTCGCGCGGGGGGCGAAGATGGCAGCAGTCCGTTAACCATCCATTCCGCCCGGGAGTCTGGAGCCATCGAGGAGTCGGCAGATTTCCTCCTCGGCCTCTATCGTCCCGATCTCCATGAGGAGGACAAGACGATCGCCGTTCAGATCCTCAAGAACCGCAAGGGGCAGCACGGGATCGAGTTTACCCACGACTTCGACAAGATCTCGCTACGCGTAGTCGCTCCCAGGCTCAAGCTGATCGACGGCAAGCAGGAGCAAATGCGTCATGAGTTTTAAGAGAATCCATCACGGCAAGGAGGTGTCGACCATGGATGCGATCGAGACTGGCACCTTCTACAGCCAGCGAGGCGTCGAGGTAACGGTGACAAGAGTGCCCATACCTGATGCGCCTGGCCTGGTCCAGCAACTGCAAATCCAATACGGACTGAACCGGCGCCCGGGAACCATCGTCTGGTATCCCGACGTGCAACGTTGCTGGCCCAGAGCGCAACAGGTCGTCGAGCATTTCCTTGAGGACCGCGACAACCTGGGGAGAACCTTCCTCAAGAAATTGCCCCAGAGGCCTTTAGAAACGTTGGCAGTCGGAGATCTACTCAATGGTGCAGAAGGTATGCCCCAGGACGTCGAAACCGCTCCTCCACGCAATGAAGCCGCTTCTACGCCGATACCCCAATCGATGTATGTCTACGCTCGATAAGCCTTGAGACGACTACCATGGAACTGGCCAAACTACATACCGAATTGAAGCGGAGAAAGGTCGCTCTGGAAATGGATGGACCGAGGCTCATCGCCATTGACCCCTACGAGCGTCTCAGCCCGGCATTGGGTGCCGCCATCCGGGAACACCGGGATACACTGGTCTCCGAGTTGGAACCGGTCTCCGCTGGCGTCAGAGGACTTCAGGAAGCCGTTGAAGATGCTCGGGCGGGCACGGACCTGGAAGAAGCGATGGAGGACGTCGATGCGGCTTACCAGCGCGGCGAGATCACCCAAGAGGAAGTCGAAGAACTTGCTCAGATGGCATGGGACCGCAGCCGACAGATCCCCGCTACTGTAAAAGAGATGCCGCTGGTCGACTTCGCGTCCTCGGGCCTGGTGCGAAAGGTCGAGTCAAAGGCCCTGGGCGAAACGGTCGTGTGGGCGGCCGACAACGCGGAGGTGGACCCAGAATGCGATCTGACGGTCTACCGCGCCGCCGAACTACGCCTGATGGCCGACCGGTCGCCGGAACAGATGCGCGCCATCCACCTGGCCAAGGGTGCCCTCGATGGTGAATTGATCGACCCCCCTCCCCAAGAAACCATCATTTGTGCGGAGGACCTGATTCAACGGGACGAAGGCGACGCAGACACTTGCCCGACCTGCAGCAAGATGGCCTGGTAGTTCAAGGATAGTGGCCAACGCATCTGCGGGGTGTGTCATCCAGACCCGCAGAAACTAAAACCGAAAGGAGGCTGCCTTTGCTTGTGCCGACGAAATAACGCAGAGGGCCCTGCGAGCTGCTACTCGCAGGGCCCTCCAGAACAGCGGGGACGCCTGACAGCGTCGCCCCAACGTATCACACGTCGTTCAAGATATCAAAAAACATGGTCGGAAGGCAATGATGAAATCAAGATTTCATACCGGCCTTAAATAGCATTAGAGGTGTATTGTGAAAATACAAATTCCAGTATCAACCTTCCCTTCGCACCCTGAAGGAGAACACATCGGCACTATCATCGACGTAGTCGACCAGGGGATGCACGAGACCCTGTTTGGACAGCAGCAACACATAGTCAGTGCCGTAATCGAGAGCAAGACGGCCAGCAGGGGTAACGGAGAGCCGCTCCTCCTCCGGGTCGACACAGTGCTCTCCAGCAACCCCAAGTCCAGGTTGTTCAAGTTAAGGCAGGACCTGCTGCATCGACCGTTGACGGTGGAGGAACGCCTGGAGTTCGACCCAGGCCGCGAGATGACCGGCCGCAAGGTCAGCTACCTCGTAGAGCACGACTATCGCGATGATGGGACGCTGTTTCCTAGACTGGTCACCTGGTCGCTGGTTGAGGAGGTGCCGACCGACATATCGGCGCGCGAGAAGGCACCGGCAGCCGAAGTCGATAACGTCAGCATGGAATCACCCTTCTTCATTTAGCCTTGGTTCCAACCAAGAACCTCTGCCCCCAGGCAGGCCACCGGCCGTGCCTTGGGGCAGAAAGGAGGTACGAAAACAATGTCAGATAACCAGAGCAGAACAAACGACAACTCGAGCGGCGGTGAATCCACAACCCCGCCCGAGCCTGAAGAGACCTGCCACGAACGATCACCCGGATGTGATGCTGAGAATGTAGCTCAGAGCGTCGGCTGCCACCCGGAAACGATCCACCCGGACCAGAAAGAGAGCCAGACCAGCGACAACGCCCGGCTCCAGGAAGAGTTTGATGCCACTTTGGAAGCGACCAAGAGGGCGGTTGGCAAGATGATAGTGCACCTGAGATACCAGTGCGAGACCTACGAAAAACGCCTGGTGCGACTGAAGATGCACAAGCTTGAGATGCTGCTGGCGGAAACCCGCCGAGTCTTATCGTTCTCGCTTGTGCACGATGCGCCGATTGCAGCAAAGGATAAGAGCTACATCAGAAAAATAATTGAGGAGATTTCGGCCGAGAGGCATGGAGGAAAAGAGCAATGACTACTGCTGCAACAAAACGCAACACAAAAAGGACGACGCCAAGGAAAAAGACCGAGGAGTGGGAGAAGCAAGATATCTGCTGCTGGTTGGCGTTGACCGGGTCCGTCCGGGAGACGGCACGGATCGTCGGGCGCGACCCGGCGACCGTCTGCCGGATTCGACAAGGACACGAAGAGCACGTCCGCAATATCCGCGCCCAGTTGACCAGCCTGGTCCGAGACAAGTTCGACACGGCAATTTCCGTCGTTCAGAAAAAGATCACCGAGTTCACGATCGGCCTGACCGAGTTGCCCTCCAAGGAGGAGGCGGAAGCGCTCTTCACGCTCTGCAAGTGCGCCGCGATCCAAGCTGAACGCCGCCAGACGCTGGCCAACCTGCCAGGAGAAGCCACTGGCGTCGACTATGTCAACCCGATTGATGACGAAGCCGAGGCGGCCACCGATCGCGACTACCTGCTGGAACTCATCAGAGACTTGCGTGAGAGGGGCGAGCTGTGACTGATACGCTATGGCCCCCTTCGACGGAAAGAAGACCGACACACAGATGGAGTTCACATGGGCAACCCAGGTTGTTTATCAACCCCCGCTCTTGCTTGGAGGTCACCCATGTTCGCTGAAACACTGAGGCACCGGAATGGCGTGCGGTGCCTCGTTGAACCGCCCATACCCGAACCACCCCGAACGACGGAGAGGAGGTGACCAGTTGAGAGAGAAACCAGCAGACCGGCAGGTGCCCAAGGTTGGCTTGAGCCGCGAAGAGGCAGCCTGGAGCATGGGCGTATCCCCCTTCGCTATCGACCGATTGATTTCGCTGGGCGAGATCCCAGTGTGCAAGATCGGCCACCGCAGCATCATCGATCCCGAGGATTTGCGCGAGATTATGGAGCGGAAGAAGATCCTGAAAAATCAATAAAAGGGGCAAATCATTCCAAAAACATTTGCAAGATATTTGCAAGATTGGCAAAAAAAGAAGGTTACGAGATGATGAAATATCTCGTAACCTCTTGTTTATAATGGTGAGCCCGCCGGGGTTCGAACCCGGGACCTACGGATTAAAAGTCCGTTGCTCTACCAACTGAGCTACAGGCTCACTCGCTTTTCCCCTAATAACAGAAAGTTATTAAAAGTATACCTCTTAGGCCGAATCGTCAACACCGTCCCCTCTTCTTTTTACGGTCCATTTTCCGCCAGGTCCTTCCCTGGCGTTTTCCCATTGCCATCGACCAGAAAGCGTCCTATCGTTTGTGCTACCCGGAGAAACCATCCCCGCTTTCCCTTT
>Ga0233431_1004827_pt1 | contig 13878 bp, 15 predicted proteins | sample SI_118_April2016_FD_179867 | JGI IMG/M metagenome (GOLD analysis project Ga0233431, IMG submission 179867) | Seawater microbial communities from Saanich Inlet, British Columbia, Canada - SI_118_April2016_200_MG | ecosystem: Environmental > Aquatic > Marine > Inlet | place: Canada: British...
AATCCTATCAACTTCTGGAATGATGAATGGTGGACCAGTAATAGACTATTTCCACAAGATGGCTGCAAATCCATCAAACACTCTTTTGTTTGTTGGTTACTTAGCACAAGGAACACTTGGAAGACAATTACAACAAGGGATGAAAACAATGCCTGTTACTGATGATCGAGGCAAAACAAAGAAACTCGATGTTAAAATGAAGATAGAAACAATTGATGGGTTCTCTGGACACGCAGATTACAACCAACTAATGAACTATGTTGGTTCGCTAAAACCCAAACCAAAGAAAGTTATTGTGAATCACGGTGACCCACAAAGAAGTATCGAATTCTCAAAATCAATTGCAAAAAGATTTGCAATTACATCAACTTCTATAAGAGTGCTTGATTCAGTGCGATTGAGATAATTCTTTTAGTACTAATAACTTAAATTGATTTTCTTCTTATGATTAATATGTTTTATGAAAAAGCAGAGAAATTTGTTGTTGATTCTTTTACTAAAATTGGACTTGAATACCAGATTCCTCATTTTAAACAAACCGTTTATTGGGTAGAACAATTGACAGACGCAAGTGAAGCCTTAAGAATTGCGGCGGTTTCTCATGATATTGACAGGGCATTTACTGCAACCAATCACGCTGAGAGAGAAAAAAAGGGTTTTGACTTTAGTAATATTAGTTTTCTAAGGCCTCATGAAGAAAGATGCGCAAAAGTGATTGGCGAATTTTTAGAAAAAGAGGGTGCGCAGGAAGAATTAATTGAGAAAGTAAAAGAATTAGTTAGTAGGCACGAAGAAGGTGGAACAAAAGGGCAAAATATTCTCAAAGATGCTGATTCAATAAGCTTTTTTGAAAATAATATTAATCATTTTTTGGAAGTAAAGGTAAAACAACTTGGAAAAGCGAAGATAAAACAAAAGTTTGAATGGATGTATAACAGAATCAGTTCTGATAAAGCAAAGGATATTTGTCATAGTTGGTATGAAGATGCGTTGAAACGATTGGAATAAATAGACTAATTCATTTCTCATATTTCGCTTGTAGTTTTGCAAGAGCTTCTTTTGTTTTGTTCATTTCTGCTTCGATTTGTTTTGCAACCCACGCAGAATAACTTTCTGCTAAAGAATTTCTTTTCTCTGAATCAGGAGAAGGATTGATGTAATACTTGTTGGTTTTTCGCTCAAGAACTCCTAGTTCGATTAGCTTGTTTAAATGGAATCTGATAAGTTTCTCACTCATTTCGACTTTTGTTTTAGATTTGATTTGTGCTTGTATGTCAAGAGTAGTAGGGGGTTGTTTTTTAGTAAAAAGAAGCGTGAACAAAGCGTCAAGAACTAGGAATGCTTTGTCGCGACTCTCGTTCTTTGAAATTAAACCAAGTGAAAGAGAACACCATCTAAGCAAAGAGTTTTTTGTTAGAGTAATTGATTCAGGAAAATCTATTTCGCATACTGTGAATTCTTTTCTAACTAGTTCTGCTTCAGGGATCATAGGGAATACTCTTTTTCTTTTGGAAATAGATTATTCGAAGTAGTATTTAAGCTTTCTTATTATAATCTTATACATAACATTAGTTTTTTAAGAACTTCTTAAAGGAGGGTATATAGTTGCGAGGTGTTTGTAGATGGTTGATATTAAAACAGAATTAAGTCCGTTCCGATTAAGAATCGGGGATAAAAGAGGAATTGAATTCACTGTTGAAATAACAAATGACGTAGATAAACCAAGAACTATTTCTTGTGATCTTATTTTAGGTGATCAAATAGCATTTGACAAACAAGGAAGACAAAGTGCAATTACTCGTCGCCTTGGAGAAATGCAACCAGGAGAACGAATTCGAGAATACTTATATATTTTTCCAAGAATGAATATTCAACCAGGCGAACAACCAATTGTTATTACTGCAATAGAACACTTCGAAAAAAAATACGATTATATCCTAGGCAAAAAAACTAAGCGAATGGCTCTAAGAATTGAATAAATTCTTTGATTGGCATCATCCTTGAGCAAGTATTATAACCTTGCCTTGATTTCTTTCTTTTATGAAAGTATTTTTTCCGTATGAAGTTGTTCGAGGCGAACAAACTACTCTAATACAAGATATTTCTAAATCCACAATTGATGGAAAAGTTTTGCTAGCACATGCTCCAACCGGGCTTGGAAAAACCGTGTCTTCGCTAGCGCCAGTAATTAGTTATGCACTTGAAAACAAGAAAAAAGTCTTTTTTTTAACTCCAAAGATTTCACAACATGCAATTGTTCTTGAAACGATTAATTTAATGAATAAAAAATTTGATCTAGGAATAAAAGCAGTTGATTTAGTTGGCAAAAGAACGCTTTGCTTAGATCCTTTTCTCTCGCATGTAACAACTGGTTTCTATGACGGGTGTAGCAAGAAAAAGAAAGAAAAACTATGTAAGTACTATAACAACGTAAAAGGAAAAACGTACAAGCAAAAAGCAATTGCAGCGAGAAAAAAAGCGTCTACGCTAGGACGATTTAATCTCCCTCACTTAGAAATGAAAGAAGCGTGTTTTATCAAGGATTTATGTCCGTATGAAATACTGCTTGAACAATGTGAAAAAGCGGATGTAATCATAGCTGATTATGCGCATGTATTTGATGAAATGATTCGAGAAACCATTTTTGCGCAAGCAAAAGTGTCTATAGGTGAGTGTATTGTTATCGTAGACGAAGCACATAACCTAGCTGAGCGAATTCGCGGGATGTACTCGATTAGTGTTGATATGAATGCTATAGAACGTGCTACAAAAGAGGCTAAGTCGCTGGGCGACTTTGATACTGAAGAATTCTTAAAAGATATGGGGAAAGAGATTCTTTCCTTAGGAAAAAGACTTTCCCTAAGTGATTCTGAAGCAAAACTGGACGAAGCCGACATGACCCTCTTGAAAAAAATGTGTAAAGAAAACTTTGAAGGTATACAAGATGCTAGCACAAAGTTTATGGCTAAGCGAAAAAAAGAGAATTGTTTTCTAGCAAGAATCCTTTTGTTTATCGAAATCTTTCTAGTAGAAAAAGAACATACACTCCATTTAATCGATCGAAAAGCTTCGATCGGAATAACAATGATTCCAATGGACGTATCACTTTTTTCTGGAGAAGTACTAAATAAAGTTCATTCAGGTGTATTAATGTCGGGTACTTTGTTACCGCTAGAAATGTATAAAGACGTTCTAGGAATAAAAAACGGGATTACAAAAGAATATGCTTCTCCTTTTCCAAAAGAAAACCGATTGAATTTATTCGTAGACAAAACCACTACAAAATACACTGAACGAAACGCAGAACAATTCGCTTCGATTGCAGAACAAATAAACAAAACAATTCCATTGATCCCAGGTAACACAATAGTATTCTTTCCTTCTTTTGAATTACTAGAAAGAATAGCTCCTTTGATTCGCGTATCAAGAAAAACATTAAAGCAAGAAAGAGAAATGAGTGGAGAAAATAGAACTAACTTAATTAATTCGTTTAAAGCTTTAGGAAATAGTTTTGGAGGAATACTCTTAGCAGTTTCTGGCGGTAGCATAGCCGAAGGAGTAGATTTTCCAGGAGAACACTTATCTGGAGCAATTATCGTAGGAATTCCTTTTGCAAGAATGGGCTTGTATTCAAAAGCATTAATTGATTTTTATGAAAAAAGATTTCACAAAGGTTGGGAGTACGCGTACAACGCGCCAGCGATATCAAAATCGGTTCAAGCCGCTGGAAGAGTTATTCGAACAGAAACAGATAAAGGGATTTGTGTGTTTTTGGATAAAAGATTTTCTGATAAAAAATATGAGAAGTTTTTTCCAAAAGACTTTTTAGCTAAAAAAACCTTGGAACCAGAAAAAGAAACAAAAGCTTTTTTTGAGTAATCGCAAAGAAAACGTGGTAATTGCGTTTTTTGCGAGCTGGCAAAGATAATGTCTTTGCTATAATGCTTAAATTCTTCTAAAAGAAATATTAAAAGAGAAGATAAGAGTAGTTTATTACAAACTACTCGTATCTCAAAGCGTCAATTGGTTTTAGTTTTGACGCACTTCTTGCAGGCAATACTCCTGAAAAGAATCCGATTCCTGTTGAAAGAATAATTGCTAGAATAATTAATTGTGGAGTAACGAGTGTAGTCATCGCAAATTTTCCAGGCATATTCATCCCGCTCATCAAAAAACCAAGGAAGACAGAACCGAATATTCCAAAGATCACTCCGATTATTCCTCCTACCAAACCAAACAAAGCTGATTCGATCATAAACAATTTTAGTACTTCTCCGTCAGTCGCTCCAAGAGCCTTCATGATTCCAATTTCTTTTATTTTTTCAAGAACAGAAGTAAACATACTATTCGCGATTCCAACTGCACCAACAATCAAAGACACTGCTGCAATTGCAGCTAAGAACAAAGTCATTGTTCCAGTAACTGATTGGATTTGTTCTTGCATTTCTAAGGGGGAAGACAGAGTGAAGTCTTTGTCTTTCTCATTAACTTTTCTTGAAATCATTAGAGCTGCATCTAGTTCCTCAACTGTTTCTTCAGTCAGTTCTTCATCGATTAACTTAGCTTGTAATTGTGAGTAAGTGTCTTTGGTATTGTCTGTTATACTCCACACAACATCTAACGGGATTAGCACGGCGTTATCATTCTCTCCTTCTTCTAAAACTCCAACTACATTGAATTGTTCTCCTTCAATCATAATCTTTCTTCCAATTGTAATTACGTCGTCGAATCGTTCATTAGCAATTTTGTAGCCCAGTACAACCGAGTAATTATCGCTAACACTTAGTTTTCGACCTGAATCAAAATCATAATCAAAAAAATCATTCCAATTTTGTGAGTTAATTGCTTTGACTTGTATGCTACTTGTTTGTGACATGAATTCTATTTCAAGGCTCTTGGAAACGCTTTCCATCACTGCGCTCACATTATTATTTTTTTTGAGGGTTAAAAAATCCTTTTTCGTGAGCTCTGGTGCATCATCATCAATAACTGGCATGGATTTTCCTCGAAATCCACCAAAGTCAGTTGCTTTGTTGTAACCTGGAGTTAGAGTTAGTATGTCAGAACCAAAATCGGATAAACTCGCGTTTACCGAAGTATTCATTCCTTCTCCAAGAGAAATTATTGAAACGACTGCTGCAACTCCAATAATTATTCCAAGCAAAGTTAGCCAAGCCCTCAATTTCCTGTGTGTGATATTAGTAATTGAGAGCTCAAACAAATCCTTTAGTTTCATCAAATCACTTTACTCCTTTTATTTTTTTGCGAATGAATTTTCTTTTCTTATAGCCAACAACGACTACAACTACTATTCCAACAAGAACAACTAGTTCGGTTATTGGTAATTGTTGTCTTGTTTTTCCTTTGAAATTACCTGCCGCCTCATTTCCTCTAGTGCCTGTGTTTTCGATTGTGTTATTTAGTTGAATCGTTTTTGTTATAGTTTGTCTTTCTCCAGTTGTGTCTGTATAATCAATCTCGATTGTAGCTTCTTTTGCAGTTATTTTAGTTATTTCAAAACTAGCAATAGTATAATCTCCTCGATCTAGGTTACCAACAATTTCTGTATTATTTTTTGTTGAAATACCTTCTCCCAAAATTTTTACTATAACTGATTCAGCGTTATTAGTTCCAATATTTGCTATGTTAATTGACAACAAAGACTCTGTTGTATCTACACTGATTTCAAAATCCGTTGTTCCACCAACAATCAAACCAATAGTAGATTCTTGTGTTGTAACACCATTATTGTCATTCATTGTTGTTGTTGCAGTTAAAGGATATATTCCTGTAATTATGTTAGGGTCTGCCGCAACCACGTACTCAATTTCTACGCTTTGTTTTTCGCCAATAAACGACACAAATCTTTTATTGTCAGAACCAAGCGGTAAAACCAAATCATTTGCTTCGTCCCAAGTAAATGACAAGTTTGTTATCGGCTCATTTGTTAAATTTGTTATTGTGAAAGTGAGTGTTTCTTTGCTCCCCGGACTTACTACACTTGGAGAAACAACAATATCAACTTTTTTCGCAGTTTTTATAATTGGAATTATTATTTCTTCTTGTTGGAAAACCTCTTCTCCTAATCTATCATAAGTTAGATTCAAAGTACTAACATAGTTACCTGGTTGTGCGTTTTCATTAACCTTGAATTCAAATACTAGTTTTTTTGTTGAACCCGCGTTTATTTCACTAATTGTATACGTGGTTTTGATTCCTTCTAAACTATCATCTAACAATAGTTCTGCTTCTAAATCAATGATGTCGATGAGTGTGCCCATGTTTTCAATATCCACAGTCATACTAACAACGTCGCCAGTATCAATTACCTCTGGGATAAAACTCACTGCGTCATAGTTTGCTAAATACAAATAGTCTCCTGTTGTTTCAGCGCTTACTGTACTGATAAAAAATAAACTCAGCACTAACAATACAAAAAAATATTTTTTCATTTTAATCTACCTCCTAGATTATTGTCAATTAAAACTTGTCTGAATTCTTCAGGTGAAGCATTTTCAGATAAGCCTAAAGCAATCTTAATTTCTTCTATAGTTGCGTCTTCTTCTAAACCAAGAGACTCTTTTAGAACTGCAAAATTCTTTCCTTCTTTAGTCTCGTCCAAATCAGAAAACTTCTTTTGTCCTCTCGCGGGATTTAATACTACAAAAGTTGAAAATGCACTGACTGCAATTAAAACGAGTATTATTATTGTTATTACTTTTAAATTCATTATTTTTCCTCCTTAACTTTTCCATCCATTAAAACAATTTTTCTATTAGCATAATCTGCAATATCGGCTTCGTGAGTAACAAGAATAATTGTTTTTCCTTGTTTGTGCAAATCAACAATGAGTTTCATTATAGCAAAACCAGTTTTTGAATCGAGGTTTCCTGTTGGTTCATCTGCTAAAAGAATTGCGGGTTCGGTTGAAAGCGCTCTTGCAATTGCTACTCTTTGTCGTTCTCCACCCGATAATTGTCTAGGTAAATGATCAATTCGATGATCTAACTTAACTAGTCTAATTAATTCATTTACTTTTGAATTGATCTCTCTGCTAGGGTATTCATGTATCTTCATTGGCAAAGCAATGTTCTCAAAAACAGTTAGATTAGGGTTAAGATTAAATGTTTGAAAGATAAAACCAATTGTTTTGCCTCGAAGCCTAGCTAGTTTTGAATCATCTAGTGGAGCAATATCAACTCCATCAAGAAAAACTCGTCCCTTAGTTGGTTTGTCTAGAGCCCCGATAATATTTAGGGTGGTGGATTTACCAGAACCACTAGAACCAACAATCGAAACGAATTCTCCTTCTTTGATATCAATATCTACGCCTTGTACAGCATTAACCTTTGTTTCTCCAAGATCGTAAATCTTCCAAACGTCTTCGAGTTTCAAAACACTTTTCATAATAACACCTTTTTAGGAGAAGGGCCTAGTTAGGACCCATTCTACCTCTACGAAAACCCTTGTTTTGAAAAGGTTTTTCTCCCATTTGTTCTCTTTTTGCTTCTCGAACTTCTTCTTCTGTTGCGTTAGGCAAATCGAGTTTTTCTCTCATTTCGTTAAATCTTTTTTCGTGCATTGCTTCTCTGATTTCTTCTCGGGTTGCGTCCATACTTAGGCCAAGATCAGCTATTCTTTGTTCTTGGAAAGCCTCTTTATCCATGCTAGCATATCCTGTATCTCCAGATCCTAAATCAGTTGTTAGAACATAATATGCATCTAAATCATTTCGAATCGAATTCAAGTCGGCCCAAGTAGTTATTTGGTACGGTGAATCGGAAGAACCATCTCCGCCTGCAAAAGCAATTGCTGTGCTAGCAATTAAAAGAATAAAAAATCCGATAAAAATCTTCTGATACATCGACAAGATAACGATTTTTTTATTAATAATCTTTTTCGTTAGAATTAAATACTTTGAAAATAATATTTTTGCATGGGTTTAGGACATTTTATTTGGAAGCGTACGGGTCCGCCTAGGCCAAAACCAAAAAAAGCAGGGTATCTAAGGTTGTCGGGGCGTAAACCATTTAAGTTTACAAACAAAGAAAGAGATCAAAGATGCCTCGAAGATCAAAAGCCGCTCGATTAATATTAAATACTTCTAGAACACTAATTCTATTATGGTTCGAAGAGTACTAAGATTTTTTCCTGAAGGACTAATTCGATCTACAAAAACAGATATTGGTCCAAAATATTCACAAAGAGCATTAATGCGAAAAACTAAAGAATATGCTCGTGCGATTGGAAGAGGAAAGCGATTAGGAGAAAAAAATCCAATTGTTACCCACGCCGACGCAAAAAAAGCAATTGTAAGAACAGATATATTTATTTTGAATAGGTTACAGGGTTCTAGAAAAAATTTGAATGCAGCAATAAAAATCGTTCGTGAAAATCCAGAATTAATATTTCTAACAAAAACATCGGGTGCACGTATATCTGCCGACATGGCAAAAAGTGTTTTAGATACTGTATTTAGTATTGGTCGCGAATATACTGAAAATGCGCGTTTTGCGGGAAAAGCCGAAGCAGCATTTAGAGTATTATTTCAAAGGGACAAAAAAGTTTCTGCTGAAGAATTTGATGCCATAAAAAATCAATGTTTGCATAAATATGCCGGGGGTTCATTTAATATTGGCCCAAAAGAAATTGAAGCAATAAAAACAATTTATTCTTTGAGAATGGAACAATTACTTGGAAGTAGTTACTCCACTTTTGTAAAAACTTCGCAAGCAGCACAACCCCAATTGCAAAAAGCGTTAATGCCAAAGAAACGAAAATAGTTATTAAATAACTTAACTTTTTATAGTTTGGAAATGATAATTTTATCATGGCTAAAACAAGATCTGATAGAGTTCTTTCTGTTGCAGCTGCGTTGTTAATTGGTTTATCGAATGCGGATTCGCCAGTTGTAAAACACAGGCATGCTGATACTGCGTTTATAAACGTGTGTCATATTTTAGGTGCAAATTCAAAAAAACAAGAGGACTGGATTTGTTCTTGGGCAGAAAAAAATGTTTCGCGTGTTGAAACAAATAAAGTTGCAGCAATTAATTCATTGATTTTGGAATATGGTAATAAGTTCGGACCTACGAGTCTTCCAAAAAAGACTGCAGAAAGATATGTGCGTATAGCTGAAAGACAATATGCAGAAAAAAGAATTGAACGATTAAGAGGGAAAAAAAGATTGAGTGAAGCTGAGAAATTGGAATTATCAGGATTATGGTTCAAATACCGACAAAAACCAGGTGGTAAAAAAAAGAGACCTCTGAGAAATAATACGCCCAAATCGAAAGGAATTAAGCCTGTGCGAGTAAATCGTGGAGTGGGAGTGGCACGTGCAAGAGAACCAAAAACAAAGCGCAAAATACGAAAAAGACGGCCTGGAAAAGCGTAATTTAGCAAAAACGAGCTATTATTAATGCTTGTAATGGTTAATTAATTATGAGTTTTCATAAACTCGGCCTGGATAAGAAGCTACTTGATGAGATACATCAAATGGGTTTTGAACACCCAACGCCGATACAAGCTAGTTGCATTCCGCTAATCCTTGAAGGGAACGATATCATTGGACAATCGTTAACTGGTTCAGGGAAAACAGCTGCATTTGGTTTACCAATTCTACATAAAGTTGTTTATGGTAGAGGCGTACAATCACTTATTTTAACTCCGACAAGAGAACTAGCTCAACAAGTAAGAGAACATTTAAACACAATTGGAAAAAAAATGAAGCTAGAGATTGTTTGTGTTTATGGCGGAGTAGGAATTGACAGACAAATAAAGGGTTTACGAAGAGCAGATATTGTTGTAGCAACTCCTGGAAGACTACTAGATCACCTGCAAAGAGGAACAGTTGATTTGAAAAAAGTAAAGTTCTTGGTTTTAGATGAAGCTGATCGAATGCTAGACATGGGTTTCTCAAAAGACATTGAAAAGATTTTATCAAAAACTCCAAAGGATAGACAAACAATTCTTTTTAGTGCAACTTTTCCACCTTTGGCTAGAAAAATTGCTCAAAAATATTTATCAAACCCAAAGCACGTAAAAGAAAAAGAACATGTTGATACTAGCTTATTGTCTCACAAATTTTATTCAGTTGATCGAGAAAGAAAATTTTCTCTTTTAGTATACTTACTAAATAGTGCAAGAGGAAATGCAATTGTTTTTTGTAGAACAAAAAGAGAAGTAGACAAGATTGCTAAGAATTTGCGAAAACAAAATTTTGATTCAATGGCGATTCACGGAGACATCCCACAAAACAAAAGACAAAAAGCAGTTGAAATGTTTCGCGACGGACAACTTGATGTACTAGTAGCAACAGACGTTGCAGCACGAGGAATTGATATCAAAGGAATTAGTCACGTATACAATTACGATGTTCCAGAAGACGCCGAAGACTATACTCACAGAGTTGGTCGAACAGCAAGAGCCGGAATGAAAGGAGAAGCAATTACTATTCTTACTAGAAAAGACGAAGAAAAGTTTTGGCATATAAGTGAAAAAATAGAAATTCTTTCTGAACGATTACCTGATTTTGAACAAATCAGATTAATTGCGACAGAACATTATACTGGTCGAGGACCGCCAAGAAGAAGATTTAATAGTACTAGTCCAAGAAACTCTTTTTCTGATCAAAAAAGAAAAGCGCGTAGTGGCGGAAGAAGAAGTAGCGCTCCAAGACGAAGAAAAGATAATGAGGATGGTTTTCGTGACCAAGTAAGAACTTATAAGAAAAAATCTAGTTACTCAAGAGATAGTGGATCAAATGATGATTCGTTTGGGGATAGCGCTCCACGAAGAAGTTATTCAAAAGGCCCTTCAAGAGGACCTTCAAGAGGCGGATCACGAGGCGGATTCTCAAAGCCAAGATCTGGTGGTAGTGGTGGTGCAAGAAGTTCACCAGGATCTCCGTTTAAAGGTAGTTTTTCAAAACCAAAATCTAGTCCAGGTGGACGAGATTCTAGAAGACCAGGTCCTCCAAAGGATCGTTCAGCAAAACCACGTTCGACAAAACCACGTGCAAGTCCAGGTGCACCAAAACCAAAAAAGAAATTTTATGAAAAAAGACGCTAGTTTCTAAAAATTAGTTCTTCTTTTTCGCGTCTGCTTAATTGTTTTAACGCGTACTCTCTTTTCATTGCTTCAGATTTAGTTGCAAATTCTTCTGAATAAATTAAACTTACTGGTCTTCGTTTCATAGTGTACTTAGCACCTTTTCCGTGGTTATGCACTTCGACTCTTTTATCTAGATCGTTTGTGTAACCACAATAAAATGAACCATCCCTGCATTTTAGAAAATAAACGAAGAACATTATTGAATATGGTGCGGGGATAGAAAAAGCTTTTGGAAAAGGTTAAATAGTTCGAATGAATGAATTTATTATTGGTGATTATTTGGAAAAGCAATATTACGAATTTTTACACACGATTCAACAAAGAAAAATGAAGGAACTTTGGGATAATAAAGAAGATGAAGCTTGGGAAAAAGCATAGCTAATTATTTATGCTTGTTGATCGCGTCTAAAACAAAGAAAATCGTTTCAAAAGAGAATTGATTCGCTCGCTTTTGTTTTTCAAGCTCTGCAATGATCTTAGCATCTTTTTGAAGAGGAATTTTTAGTTTGTCGCAAATATCTTTTCTAATGGTTTTCCAATTCGTAGCTATTTGTTCGTAGTTATGTTCTACCTTAGCGATGCTTAGTAAATGCGTTACAAATAACTCTTCTTGTGGGATAACTTGCGGAACCTCTTTTTCTTCTTTAACTTCTTGCCACCGACTAAAACCAAAGTCTTCTGGATACGCGTATAATTTGTTTGAATGTTTGCTTAAGAAAATGTCTTTTCCAAGTGTTAGAGTAACTTTTTCGTCGTTGTGTTTAGCAGTTTTTGCTAGCATTGCAATATCTAGTTCGTCAAGAAAACTGCTTTGCAAAGAAAAAAAGTATTTTGAAATAGCACTCATTGATTTTATTCGAGCTTTTATTACGTCTTCGTTTGTATGATCTTTTTTTACCATTGCTTCAAGAGAATCAACAGCCTTTTTTAATCCAAGAATTGTTTTTGTAATGTCTTTTTGTCGAATACAAAAATCCTTTAGTTCTGCAGCAATCATATTCACTAGCATTTCGCCTTCAGAATGAGAAAAAACAGATTCTTTTGAACTAATTTGTTCGAGTTCGTGCCCATACTTTATTTTAACAATAATTCTTTGTTGTAAACTCTTTTTCACAAAGTTTTTTACAATACTAAAATCAGTAAACTCTTTTTTTGCAAACTTTTTTTGGATTATTTTTAGATTTGATAGGTTTGAAATGATGTTATTAGCAAAGAATTGTGTTGCACGAAAACTATGTGACATTTCGTCTCGCAAACCAACAAAACTTATGTTTTTCTCGTCTTCTGCTTCGTTTACTTCTCGAGTATAAATCTTTTTCCAACGCTTTATTTTATCGGGATGAATTCTTTTGTAAAAACGCATTATTGAATCCAAATCGTGAGGCATTTTAATCGACTTAATATAGTCGTTTCGCTCATACGCACTACCTTGGATAAGTAGTTCTTCCATAGAACCTTTTTCTTCTTTCATGCTTTGGCGGTCAACAAAATAAAGGTCTTTGTTTTCAGCAGCAATCTTTACAATTGATTTGAAATAATTTGGCTCGATTTTTTCATCAGTAATTAGTCGAGTAACCAGTTCTGAGGGAACATAATAATAGATTGTAGCTTTTTTGTGGCCTTCATACGATCTTAGAAGACGACCCACTTTTTGTACAAAAGCACCTGAATTGTATATTGGAGAAGCGATTATTCCGTGGGAAGCATAAGGAAAATCAATTCCTTCTCCAAGCGTTCCAACCGAAATAAGTACGTTGAATATACGATTTGCAAAATCGTTTTTTATCGTGTTAAAATTGTCTTTTACATGATACTTATCTGATTTTGAGTGGTATGAATGCGAAACCTGTTTTGAAAAACTTTCTTGTAGCATTTGGTCTAATAGATCAGCTTTTTTTATCCGATTAACAAATACAAGGGTTTGGTGTGCATTTTCTTTTCCGATGCGAAACTTGTTTTTTAAGATTTTTTGTATTCCTATAAAATCCGTGTTTTTTGAGGTAAAAGTATTTCCTTCTTGATCGTTGTTCTCGCTTTCTTCTGGAAGAAAATCGTTGAATGCTGATTCTGCCAGATCAATTGTGTTTTGATTATTATTTTCTATTTTATGGAATAAGGTTTCGTTTACCGAGTAAAAAACAATTTTTATTACCGGATCAAGAATGATCTTGTCTTGTAAGGCTTGTGCAAACGAATACGTGTGAATTATTCCTCCTAAATTAAAATCTGCACCCTTACCCTTCTTTTTTGGAGTTGCGGACAAACCCAAACGATACTTTATGTGTTGGGTCGGAAATTTGTAGTTCTCTGTAGTATTATGCATTTCATCAACTATTAAGAACCAGTCGTGTTGTTTCCAAGTAAATTCTTTGAAAAATTGTTTTATTTGATGAAAAGTTGCTAGAAACACTTTGTGGTGTTCTAATTTTTCTTGGACCTTCAAATACGCTTGTATTTCTGTGTTACTAGAAATCTCGTAAATATCTTTTTTCTTTAACTTTGAATAATCTGTTATCGCGTTAATCCATTGTTGTATTAGAGTTAGACGAGGACACACAATTAATATTTTTAGGTTAGGATTCTCTTCTAGTTTTTCCGCGATTGCTTTTACTGCTAGAATCGTTTTTCCGCTTCCAGGTACTGCTTGGATGATTCCTTTATGTTGTTTATTCCATGCAGAAAATGCTTCTAGTTGCCAATCCCTTGGTTTAGGGCCAGTATAGATATTCAAAAAATGTCACCAGACTATGAATTGGCTAAGCA
>Ga0233431_1004829_pt1 | contig 13875 bp, 15 predicted proteins | sample SI_118_April2016_FD_179867 | JGI IMG/M metagenome (GOLD analysis project Ga0233431, IMG submission 179867) | Seawater microbial communities from Saanich Inlet, British Columbia, Canada - SI_118_April2016_200_MG | ecosystem: Environmental > Aquatic > Marine > Inlet | place: Canada: British...
TTTCCTAAAGCTCTTCCAGCAATAATCGCCAATTTTGACCCCAACATCTAATGCTATCTTATTGGCGGCCATAATGACTCTGGCCTTATTTATCAGCATCATCGGATACGGCATGCTGTTCAACAGCAAATCATTCATTTGCTGTTTCTCTTTTAATAATTCTTCGGCCTTTTTTTGTTCCGTAATGTTCAGAGCAAACAACGCTACCTGTTTTACATTTCCATTACCATCAAGAATCGGATAAACAGAGTTATCAAAATATCTTCCCGCATATTCATCTTTCCACCGTGAGGGTTTTTTAGACGCTACCATTCCTTGCAATAAGGTCTTTCTTCTTTCGGCTGCTTCCGTGGAAAGAAATTCCATCATAGGCTTGCCGATAAGCTCTTCCTTTTTTTTGCCCAGGCTTTTTGCTAAAGCATCGTTGCAGGCCACAAATGTTCCATCAGTTTCAACGAGCGCCGCCACTTCCGTGGTTGCATTCAGAAGGGTGGATAGCTTTTTTTCACTCTCCCGCAGTGCCTCTTCCGTAGTCTTTATGTCAGTAATATCACGAATCGATTCAATAGCGCCTATAACTTCCCCATTGTGATCATAAAGCAAAGATGCCTTATTCCACTGGAATCCGCCAGGGTTATTGATAGGATCATAGGCTTCGGAAACCAGGGATTCCCCTTCCTTCTTTACATACTGATACTTTTCCTCTATTTCTTTATTAGGTTTGCAGGCAAGGTCTATCAAAATCGGTCTTCTTTCACCATAGAACGGGATGGCATACTCATAGTCGCCTTTACCTAAAATTTCTTCGGCTTTTACGCCTGTCATCGCTTCAATCGCTCGGTTCCAGGCGATCACCTTCCCTTCCAGATCAATAACAAAGGTGGCATCGGGGAGAAAACTGATTATCTGGGATAGGCGTTCTTGTGAGGCTTTCAACGCCTCCTGTGCGCGTTTCGCTTCAGAAATATCCCGGATAAGACCCTGATACTGCAAAATCTTTCCGTCGTTACCCCGGCGACAGACCAGATCAAGAATGCAGTCCATTTCAACATGGTCTTTCCCCCGCACCTTGGCCTCAAAGTTCTTGACTGAACCCTTTTCTTTCATTTCTTTCAGAAGTCTATATCCATCATCTGGGTCAACATATAGTTTCTGGAAGTCTAATTCTAATATTTCTTTTTTTGTGTAACCTAAGAGTTCCATTGAAGCAGAGTTTGCGTCGATGACTTTTCCATGCGGAGAGGTAATAACAAGAGCATCCTTTGACTGCTCGAAAAGGGAACGATATTTCTCCTCGCTTTCCCTTAACGCCATTTCAGTGTTTTTCCGTGCCGTTATCTCCTTCTGCAAATCAAGGTTGGTTTGTTCAAGACGTTCATGGGACTCTTCCAGTTCCAGTTCCAATTTCCTCCTGGAAAGGGCGATTTCGATAAAATCATGGACTTCTCTTTCATCAAAGGGTTTCATCACGTAGCCGAAAGGGGCTACTTCCTTTGCCGCCTCAATGTACTCCGGATCACCGTATCCCGATATAAAAACGATGGGGATTTTCAACTCCCTTTTGATCTCCCTGGCGGCGTCTATGCCATTCATCTCTCCGGGCATTTTCACGTCCATGAGAATAAGGTCGGGGTTCAGTTCCCGGGCCATGGCAACGGCTTCCGCACCAGTTTCCGCCTGCCCCGCAACGTCGTAGCCCAGATTAGTGAGCATCTCTTCGATTTCAAGCCTTGTGAGCCATTCATCGTCTACGATCAGAATTTTCGGCATATCAGTTCCTCATGTTCATGAGCCATTATTACTGTGATGTGGTGAGACTGGTTTCCACTTTTTCCATTATGAAGGTATGGGATTTGTAACATATAAAGAGCATTTTGAATAGAAAGATGTTTGGAGGATGCGAGGATGAGTTCGCTCTTCCCCTCAACTCTTGTACCATCATTGTATACTCTTTGTACTGTGCCAGATGCACGGTTTCAGATCGACTGAGCGGCGATCACCACATATTGTGCGTCTTACCAACACCCTCAGGTTAAGGTTTCGTGCATCTTAACTCCTGTCAACACCCATTTCGTTCAAGACTGCCAGACGTAACCGGGTACCTTTCCGAGGGATAGATGTTGGGGGGGAGAGTGAGCCCTTTAGGGTTAGCTCGACACTCCCCCCCCAACTCTATAATTCGGGACACCATTACATATTTTGTTGATGACCAAGGTCATCGACTATTGACAAAATGTAGGTGCGGGCACCGGTTCAGTTTATTAGAGATCGGGTAAATTATTTTACGTTTTCCCTACAGCGTCATTTTACGGTTGGATCGTTAAACTTAGCGCCCTTCGGGCGGACTTAAAAGATGAACATCGAACATCGAACGTCTAACATCGAATTTTGAATAAGGTATTCTGCCAATTTATAAACAGGCAGAGCGAAGCGACTTCATCATTCGATGTTCAACGTTGGACGTTCGATGTTCGACGTTCAAAAAAATCAATCATATCCTATCATGCCGAATTCATTAAGCATAAAATGGAAATTCCTATACTTTACATTTAGGCCTGAACGGCCTGACACGCAATCCCCCCCCTCGGAGTTACGCCCCTGAAGTAACCCGGCGCGGTAAATGCTCTCCAAGGCATCTTCATATTGTTTTTATGAAGGATGCCCACTTACGCATTGACGATTCAAAAACGATAGCATAGAATATGCCATACGCCAAGCGCTGATTGGAGGTAGTAAAATGAGCACAACAAAGACAGCTACTGCCAGGGCTTTACTCGATCCGAAGATAAAAGAGGAGGCTGAAGAGATTCTGAAGAAGTTAGGGTTGTCTGTTTCAAAATCATTTGAGCTTTTTTACCGGCAGGTTATTGTTCAGCGTGGATTGCCGTTTGAACTTCATATTCCAAATGAAAAGACCATGAAAGCCATCGAGAATTCCAGGGAAGGAAAGGGGCAGAAGTTTTCATCGGCCCAGGAATTGTTTGATGATCTCGAAATGTAATGAGATGAGAGACATAAGACGCGACACTCAGTTCAAGAAAGATGTAAAGCGGGCAAAAAAGCGCGGCAAAGATATTGAAAAGCTAAGAGCCACTATTTTGGTTCTTGTACATTCGGAAAAACTGCCACCCGAAAAGAAAGATCATCCCCTTAAGGGAACCCTGAAAGATTGCCGTGAGTGCCATATCGAACCTGATTGGTTGCTTGTTTACCGGGTAGAGGGGAGTGAACTTTGTTTAGTTCGTACCGGTAGCCATGCGGATATCTTCGGTTGAACATCAGTGGAAATGGGGGGGCGACCACACGTCCGGGACTGTGCAGGGGATGCCGGGTAACCGGCATTTCTGCAGCGGAGAAGAAAGAAATGAAATTCAACTCGCCATCTTTGTCAATCCGCCAACCATCAGGACCCGCCTTTGACAAAGATCGAAGGGCAAGTCTCGTCGCACCGGTTGACCCGGAATGGCGCTTGAATCAACGTTTTCAACTCCCTTTGAAGGGATGTTCCAGCCTCCTTTTCTCTGGCAAGCGCACGGGAAAGTCGTTGATTTTCATTCAGGCTCCCTTCCTGGCTCCGAACGCCGATCTCTCCTCCCATCAGTTCCGAAAGCTGTACGGAAGAGAAATTTGACCGTTTTTACGAGCTCAAAAGCAAAGGATATGACCTCGATACAGTAGAGCAAAAGGTTTGCGCGCTTTTTGATGTGGAACCGGATGAGATATATTCAAAGAGCCGTCAAAAAACAAGGGCCGAAGCCAGGGGACTGTTTTGTTACTGGGCGGTTGTGGAACTGGGATACTCCCTTGCGGATTTAGCAAGACTGTTTGGGATGACCGGCCAAGGGATCGGGTATGCTGTCAGGAGGGGTGAGCGAATCGCTAAAGAATTCAGTTATGGTCTCACAGATTGAGTTAGTTGCTTAATGATGGACGTTCGAAACGTGAATATGGTTTAGCAGGCGTAAGGCCCTGCTTTTTACAGTCAGCAAGATAATGGTCAATGGCGTTGTAAAAATCTTCAGTGAGTTGCGCAACACTTTCACCCTCAAAAGAAATGTTGTCTTTTATTCCAATCACTTTACCCCAAAAAATATTATCCCGCTCATCAAAGTTGATTTTAACGAAATATCCTTTGTAGGTCATGCTATTCATGGCGTCACCCCCAAACCTGTCAACCATTCACGAATTCTCTCAATCATATATTTCTTTGCTTCTTTCCCCGGATGCGACCTGTGAACGTATTCTCTTGTTCCAGAAAGTTCCAAAACTACCCGTGAACCATTTCCCTCTCGAACCTCGCCGCCAAGAGCCTCGATCATAGATTCAATGTCGCTGAATTTAATATTCGCCTTGGTAGGTTTGGCAAAAATCGCCGTTATTGTTTTCCGGTGCTTTGCTTTCATAATAGTAAGCATGGTAGCATTTTCTGACACCATGATTAAGGGCGTTTTTAGAAATCTCAATCTGGCAATGAGGCTTTCCAACGTTAAGCTCAGCGGTTTGCAGAGTGGAGCGAAGCGGAACCCTGTAAATCCGCTGGAGCGTTGGGTTGGGCGGCCTTTTTATATTTTTCACCCTTTGCATATGCGATTTTAATTAATAATCTCAATGCTTCGTTTACGGATTCATTATCTTTAAAAACTTCAGCCACATCAGGTTCTAATAAAATCAAGTTGGTTCCCTCTCTGTATTTTGATGCATATTTACCTCTCACTCCACCTTTTAACTGTGATAGCTCGTACTCGGGGCGAAGATCATCATCCATTTCATTATATGCATTATTGTTCATACTGTTTCCTTTCTTTTCGTGTCAATTGCCTGGCACTTATGATTCTATTTTTATCCTCCGTTTCCGCATGGGAAACAAATAGCAATTTTCCAAGAGCAGACAAACCGATTATTATGTATCTGTTCTCACCATAAGAATGATCAGGATCATTATAAGTCATTGACAAGGGGTCGGAAAAGACTGTTGCAGCTTCATCGAATGATACTCCATGCTTTTCGATATTCTTTTTGGCTTTATTCGGATTCCATTCGAATTTCAGTGTCATGCTTCGTAAATCCTTGATTATTTTCTCAGCCGCCCAACGTGTTGCTCGCCATTGATTATTGTGAATAATGCTCTTTTTGCCCCTAAAAAAGTCGATATAGGGCCTAAATAGGGGTGTTTTTACGGTTTTTCTTTAATGGTTTTATATAGTTAGCGTGGCCCGACCCCATCCTAGCTTCTCCTTTCTCTAAAAACCGCATATCTGAGAAAAATATAACGACAAGCTCGCCAGCGCCTCCTCCGGCCCCCGCCGGGGCCGCCCAAGTATCAGGCGTCTGGTGCAGCGTTTGGTTATGAAACCGGTTGTCCATTACTCCACAGCTCATATTCACTGAGATCAATATTGCTATCCCAAACCACTGCATACCCACCTTGGTCTACTTTAACAGCCTTAAAAAAAGCGCTGTTTTTCAATGGGAAAAACATCTCTTTTTTCAGCAATGGCGTGATGTCATATTCCTTCTTTTCCTTATTGTCGAACTCAATTAATAAAGTGCGACTATCAATCGCTAGAGCCGATAGTATTTTTGGATGTTTCATTTTTTTACTCCAAAGGCGGGAGCTTACGAAATTCCTGGGTTTCCCAAATATGTTTTAGTTCTGTCTTGTTTATATTTGCCCATTCAGAGACCAGTTTCTTCGCCCGGTTTGACAAATCACCCTCTATCATTTCGAGAGTGTCAATACTGAACACCCCAATATTTTCACCATAAACTGCATGAAAATGTGGTGGAGGATGGTCGCCAAAAAACAGTTTGATAACAATTCCATAAAACCTCGCTATTTCAGGCATGTTTGTTTCCTTTCTGTCGCGATGTCATCTTCATAACAACAAAGTCAGCGGTGAGCGTTAGCGAATCCGCTGGACTGACTGGTTATGTAAAATGTGTTTATTTAATGCTATGCCAGTAAAAGGATTCTTTAAATTCAGATTCTGAGGTATAGGTCATCGTTCTTACTCTCCAAGATTTTCAGTCTTATAAACAGTGTACCCCTCATAATGGTAACTTGCGTCAATACCTTTTATATAAACAGACTGGTCATTTACTTTGTTTGTTAATGCCTGCTTAAGTAGCACTTTAATTTCAATATCTTTAATGGGGCACCGCTCCATGGCTAGAAGATAATCATCCTTATCCACTCTGCTCCAGTCAACAATCTGATTCAGCTCTTTTTTCAGAATCAAATCCAGCCATATTCTTGTACTTCTTCCGTTGCCCTCCCTGAATGGATGTGCAATATTCATTTCCACATATTTTTCAATGATCTCATCAAAAGTGGATTGGGGCATCATTTCTATATTGTTTAAGGATGTTTCAAGGTACATCAGAGGAGCAAAACGGAAATTGCCTTTTGCAATGTTTACCGTACGGATTTTGCCGGCAAAATCATAGATGTCTTCGAAAAGATAGCGGTGAATCTCTGCCAATGCCTGAAAACTTCCTGCTTTGAGCGTATCCAAATACCCACTGGTAAATAGCTTTAATGCTTTTGTTTTACTGATTTTTTCTTCCACTCTTGCAAGTTCTACAGCATCGGTAATGCCTAATTTATTTTCTAGAACCATAGAGCTTCTCCTTTCTTACATACCCAAACATTTTATCTAAACGGGCTTTTTTGATATTTTATAAATATTGCCGGGTAAGATTCTGCTTGTAATTGCTGTTTATTGGCTACTTTTTCGAGCTTTTTTTATATGTCAGTTCAAATTGGGGAGTTCAACGTTAAGCTCAGCGGCAAGCGGGATTTGCAGCATTGAGCTTTGATTAATTTGTGAACTTATTTGCAAGGCTGAGTTCCGAAAAACCGCGCTCCCCGCTTGTCCGTTGCAGCGTCTTGTTATCTCTTTTATATCATTACGTTAAGTGGTGTTACAATTTGAGGACTAATCGTATACCATCATCGACTTGATCCATTAATTTGCTGGATAAAGTGTGTATCTTGTCAGTAAGAAATGATTTGTCAACAGTGATTAGCTGAGAGACATTGACAACACTTTTTTTTGATAATTTTGAATTTTTTGCAGAAAGTAACATATTGCCGGGGGCAGAAGCCAAATAAATGTTAGATGTAATAATAGCAGCAATGACGGTACTAATATTGCTGCTGTTAAATTCATTTGATTGAATAATGACCAAAGGTCTTCTGTAGCCGGGCTCAGAGCCTGAAGGTTCTGGTAATTCTGCCCACCATATCTCTCCACGCTTAATCACCATTCTTCTTTCTCAATTGAGTTAAATTGTAAAGAAGAAACGGTATTGTTTAATTTAGATTCTTTTCCTTTGTAAACCTTGTTCAGCTGATTGGTAATATAGTCAGCTGGGTGTTGGTCGAGGAATTGGGCAATGGCTTTTGCATATAGATTGCTGCGTGAAAAACCATGATTTTGGGCATATTGATCAGCAGCAACGAACAGTTTGTCGGGAATGGATATTGCGGTTTTCATTAAAGGCACCTAATTTCACATAAGAGGTTAATAAATAATCTGATGCATTAGCTAAGTATAACCAAGGTAGTACCAATTGTCAATTTTATCTTGAGATAACCAGTTATGATACGGGTCCGTATATCATTACGTTTGTAGTGTTATCCGGTTGAAAAGCGGGTTGTGCCACATTACAGATATATTAAGTGTGACATTGAGAAGAAGGCCAAAAGCTGCCTATTATTCCAATTCCTCCTTAACAGCAATCCCGATCTTCTCCAGCAAAAACGGCTTTCTGATATAGGCTCCCCCACCCAGATGCTGGAGCTCTTTGGCACGGTTTATCTCTGAAAATCCGCCGGCAATGATGGCCTTCTGCTCAGAGTGCATTTCGAGGATTTTCCTGTAAGTATCGAAACCGACCAGCCCCGGGTCCATAATCATATCCAATACCAATAAATCAACCTTATGGGTTTTCAAGTATTCAACGACCGCTTCCACATCATCAACAACTAAGGCGACAGAGCCGCAGTTTTAGGTTTTTCAGTCAATGAACTTCTTGTTTTTTGTGACAGAAGTTCAGGAGTAAGGCACTAATCATGCCTATCCGGTTGACGCAGAAAGGGGGCTTGGGGGTATGATCCTGTCCATGTCAGAATACCCCGGACACTGTTAGCGTAGCAGACCCTCTTTTCTGATGAGGCATTCTGTCCTATCCATCTGGACCGTATCAGGTGCCGGAAGGTTTCAAATGCCCATTTTGTGGGCAGGTTGGTGATCCGTATCGTATTCAGGCCAAGCCGCGCGTGCTTAAATGTCGTCAAGGCCTCTGGCAAATCATCCCGCAAGATCCGATGATTCCGTTTTAACCGGATAGGCATGGTTGGGGTCACATCTCCTCGTTCCTTAACTGACACCAAGCACCCTCCCGATTGCCTCCTCAAGGGCCTTTCTCTTGAGGGGTTTGGGGATGTAATCGTCCATCCCGGAGGCGAGGAAGCGCTCTCGGTCACCCTTCATGACATTGGCGGTGACGGCGATGATCGGAACATGTTCCAATCGAGTTGCCCCTTGAAAGCCAACGTCGGATGCTTCACCCCCTTTGAGCTTTGAGCTTCCACCTTTCAGCTTTGAACTTTGAGCTTCCACCTCCAATTCACGTATACGGCGAGTGGCCTCCAAACCATCCATCACCGGCATCTGGCCGTCCATGAGGATCAGGTCGAACTCGCTTTCTTCATAAGCCTTAACCGCCTCCTCACCGTTATTGGCAACCTCCACGGTGTGGCCCATTTTTTTCAACATGTTCTTTGCAACTTTCTGGTTCATCATGTTATCTTCAGCCAATAGTATCCGCAACTTACCATCAGTTTTTTCCTCACCGACTCTGCTTTCTTCAACGGTAAAACTGGTAACGATCTGCCCTGCGGGGTCTTTTGAACGGTCGTCTTTCAGGCCCAAAACGATCCTGAGACAGTCAAACAAGACGGCCTTTTTCACCGGTTTGGTGAGAAAGGCGGCAAACCCCGCCCTTTTCAGCCTCTCGGCATCCCCCCGCCGGCCCACGGAGGTCGCCATGATGAGGGGTATATCCCGGATTGCGGGATCATCCTTGATCTTGAGTCCCAAGGTCTCCCCGCTCATCTCCGGCATCTGCATATCCAAAATGCCCATATGGAAAGGATCCCCCCGGTTTGCGGCATCCCTCAAGTTGGAGAGAGCCTGGTTTCCGTTTTCGGCCTCGTCAAACCGACAGCCCCACGACTCCAGATAAACGCGAAAGACCAGCCGGTTGGTGCTGTGATCATCCACCACAAGGATATTCTTGCCTTTGATATCTCCGATGCCGGCGATGGTTTTTTCCTTTGCGTCGGACTGCTTTTCCAGAACAACCGTGAACCAGAACGTGGACCCCTTCCCTTCCTCGCTCCGAACACCGATCTCCCCCCCCATCATTTCCGAAAGCTGTTTGGAGATTGTCAATCCCAGGCCCGTGCCCCCGTACTCTCGGGTGATGGAGGCGTCGAGCTGGGTGAACGACTCAAAGAGACCATCCACCTTGTCCGCTGGGATGCCGATGCCGGTATCCTTTACTTCAAAAAGGAGTGTGACACTGACATCCGTCTCCTCCTTGAGGTCCACACTGATGGAGACCTCGCCTTTTTCAACAAACTTGATGGCATTTCCCATCAGGTTGGTCAGTATCTGGCGAAGACGCCCCGGATCGCCCCTCAAAAGACAGGGGACCCGGTCATGAATCAGGCAGGCAAACTCAACCCCCTTCTCATCGGCTTTCATGGCCATCACATCACTCAGGGTTTCCAGGGTGGGCCTCAGATCGAAATCAATGCTTTCCATGTCAAGCTTCCCTGCCTCGATCTTGGAAAAATCCAGGATATCGTTGATCAGCACAAGGAGGGCATCGGCGCTCGTTTGAATGGATTGGGCAAAATCAAGCTGTCTGTGCGTCAACTCCGTATCCAGAAGCATGTCGATCATGCCGACCACGCCGTTCATCGGAGTGCGGATCTCATGGCTCATGTTGGCCAGGAATTCAGACTTGACTTTGCTGCTTTTTTCAAGCGCCATTGCCCTTTCTTCGAGGGCCTTCCCGGCCTCTTCAAGATCGATATTCTTTTTTCCGACGAGTTCTCTCTGACGTTCCAGTGAGAGGGTTTTTAATTCAAGCTCTGTTGTACGTTCGACAAGCTCTTCGTTCAAGTTGCGCAACTGCTCTTCGCTGTCCTGGAGTTCTTCAGCGCGTTCCTGACTTTCTTCAAGGAGTTTGCGCAACTCTTTACCGGATTGCACCATACGGAAAGCAACGGCAACACTTTTGCCGGTATCTTCTAAAAAACCGATCTCCCTTTCCGTAAACAGATCGTTTGAGCCCAGCTGGATGACGCCCTTGACCTCTCCTTCGTGTAAAAACGGGACCAAAAGGATGTTGCGGGGAGGCCCTTCTCCAAGGCCGGTGTTGACGGTCGAATAATCTTTTGGCACATCGGTGATAACCATAAACTTTTTATCAACCGCGGCCTGTCCGATCAACCCTTCCCCGAATTCAAAAACAGGGGGAGTTCCTTTGCTCCTTTCAAGGGCATAACTCCCCTCCAGCCTGAGTTGGTTGCTGTTATCACTCACGTAGATTGCGCCGACCTGTGCCTTGAGATAACCGGCAAGAAAAGAGATGACGTCCCGACTGAGGGCTGTCATCTCCCTTAGGCCGCTCATCACATTGTTGAGTTGCGCAGCACCCGATTTCAGCCAGTTTTGTCTTTGCTCTTCCTCTGCCATCCGGCGCAGATTGTTTACCATGCTGTTGAAGTTTTCGGCCAATGCGCCAATCTCATTCCTGGATTTGACCGTTATTTCATGCGTGAAATCCCCTTCCGCCACGCGCCCGACACCATGAAGAAGCGCTTTGACGGGCAGGGTGATGCGTCCTGCAACAACGAAAGCCAAAACAAAAACAACTAAGGCCGTGAGGCCCAGGGATAGCAGTGAAGCATTTCTTTGATCCCTTGCGGACACGAGGGCCTCTGATTCCGGGATCTCGGTCAGGACAGCCATCCGTACATCCCCAATCTCAATATTCTGGTGCATACCAAACACCTTCGACCCATTGCGGGAAATATAGACCAAGACCTCTTCTGATCCTTCAAAGAGCGGCGTTTCGTTTTCAATATGTTCCTTTTGCCACAAAAGGGTCTGCGCTGTTTTCACGGGTTTACCCAGGATAGTGGGTTTAGCATCCAGGATAGAGTTGGATCTCATCTTGAGATCACTCCCCACAAGGAATGCCTCTCCCCCCTCCCCGAGCCCGCTCTTTGCCTGCATAATCTCGTCTATCGCCTCATTACGCACTTGTACGGCTGCCAATCCTCTCTTTTCTCCGTTCTCATCATAAATTAATGTAATCAGGAAAGCCGCAGGGGCGTTATTTAACGGCCCATATTTTTCAAAATCCGAGAACAGGGGCATCTCCCGCTCAAAGGCCTTTCGGCATGTCTTGGCAAACTGTGTGTCGGCGTATTTTCCAGTAAATAGATTTGTGCCGAGATCGCTCTCCTCTTTATCCGTAAACAGAATATTCCCCGCTGAGTCGATTAAGAAGAAATCATGATAATTGTGGCTGGTTATGAAATATCCCATGTCTTTCCCGTACTCTTCGGAAAGATAATCCCATTCAGGGCTTTTGACAAATGTGGAGAGGTCAAGTCCCTTTGTCTCAAATGAAAGCCTGAAATCTCTGAGCATATTCTGAAGGTTCTTTCGACGCGCTTCTACCAGGAGGTTTGATAGGCTATCTCTGAAAAAAAGCTGGATCTGACTCGCTTTGGTCCTTGCCGCCACTGAAAGCGCATCCTTGGCCTTAGCGCTAAACGCCTCATAGTTACGCTGATAGTTTACAAAACTTGCAACGGCAAAAGGGAGCAGGGCTATAACAAGGAACCAGAAGAGAAGCGTTCGAAAAAGACTTCCCCTGGTTTTAGATTGACTAATGGGAGGCTCTTCCTTGGACCTCTTGCCTGTTTTACCCGATTCATCCATTTCGTTCTCCTTCGATCCCCAGTGCCTCAAATCCCGCGATGCGCTTACCAAATGCGATCAAAACCGCACCTACAGGGGCTTGATACTTGATATTTGATATTTGAAATTTGAAATTCGGAAAGAAATATGTTCATACAAAGCTACTATTTATGAAAGTATCAAGATTACACTTCTCGGAAAGCACACCGCATTCAAATGCAAGATCATTCATCCGGCCGAGCTTTTTTCTGCTTGGGCTCAAATGGCGATAAGAGATTATATCGTCCCTGACCGTTCTAGCCATCTCCTCGGGCAGATGTTTCATATACGGTTTTTGAAGCAGGCATGCCCTATCAGGATCATCATGGATGAATTGTCCGGCGTTTTGCAGGCTATTTACCCATGCAGATACAACGTCCGGTTTTTTCTCAATAATTCTCTTGTTTATCATCACAAGACAGCAAACGTGCCCCGGAATAATGTCCTTGGATAATTCCAGGGTACGGGCAACGCCTTCATCAACCCCTCTGATGCCCCAGGGCTCGGCAACAGCGTACGCGTCGATCCTTCCGGCCTTCAGGGTTTTGACGGTGAGGGGAGGGGACACCTTCATTAATTTGACGCGGTTGTAATCTCTTATCCCATTATCTTTCAGGTACTTATACAGCAACACCCTGTGAGTTGATTTTGAATGGGGGATACTAACGGTTTTTCCAAGAAGCCCCGCGGCATCCGTGATCGACTTTTCGGAAGCGATTACACTGCCGTTAGTGTGGCCCAGTAACACGCATCGGAGTGGAGAACCGGCGCTCACCTCATACATGGCAAGCGGGGCAAGCATGAAAGCGGCATGGAATATCCCCATATCAATTTTTCCCAATATTTCGTCCCAGGATCTGCACAAATAGGGCCTGACATTGAACCCATTATATTTGGGGTTGTCCAGGGCATGGGATACCGGCAATATCAGGTGATCCGAGATGGGAAGATACCCCACATTCAGATCGAATTTTTCAGACGCTCCGGCAAGGATACTCCTGCCGCCGATCATCTGAGCTGACAGGATAATGCCACCCGTACGAATAGAGCGCTTCAGAAAATCTCTTCTGCTGATCCTTTTCATTTCTTCCCTCCTTCCTCTCAAAATGGTGGATGATAAGACTTTGCTTTTTTAACTCCAATTCCCGAACCCTCTGTTCCAATTCTTCATAGGTCGGTTTATCTACCATTCCAATATTCTCCTTTGGGGGTTTTTATGTCAAGAAGAATGACGGGCGAGGGACATCCATCAGGAAGAAGTTGATTGCGCCCCTCTTTTCAAGGCAAACCCGCCGGGATAAACCCCGACATCCGTTTCAGGGCTGGGGAAGTCGTTGTGTTCCCGGAATTCCCCACTGACGAATCAGATTTAGTCTTGACTCTCAAGTGTTTTCAGATTCCATTGATGTAGATACACTTTAATAATCAGAATGCGCGGCATTTAACTATTCCTCATTTCATTAGCCAAAGGGGTCTATCGAAGGTATTCCCGGGCAGAACCCGGGAGCGCGCTTCCTATTTCACGGCCCGATTTTTCCTAAAAAAGCAGGCGTTTATCGAAATCATTCTTGAATGTGAGGATGCAGCCGGATTTTCGGAACCATGCGGATAATTTTGCTTGACGGGAAAGAATATCCGGATAAAATTGCCCTGGTATGAAAACCATAAAGAACAGATTGCTGAATATTGAACTACCCCCCAAACGTTCCGCGGACAAAGGGGCGTGTATCTTAAGATGCTGGAGGGGTTGGAATAGCAGCGGACACGGATTTCCAGAACAGGTTGAAAAAACGGGGAACCGTGTCCACCAGTTTCCATTTTCTCC
>Ga0233431_1004830_pt1 | contig 13875 bp, 13 predicted proteins | sample SI_118_April2016_FD_179867 | JGI IMG/M metagenome (GOLD analysis project Ga0233431, IMG submission 179867) | Seawater microbial communities from Saanich Inlet, British Columbia, Canada - SI_118_April2016_200_MG | ecosystem: Environmental > Aquatic > Marine > Inlet | place: Canada: British...
GTACAAATCTAATACTGTTTTTAGAGCTGTTCTCATTCCAGTTTGAAGTAACTCATCTAAGAGGAGTGTATCACTATGCCAAACAAGCCTACTTATGAGAAATTAAAACAAAGGGTTAAAGAGCTAGAGCAATCTGAAAAGGCACTTAAAGATAGCGAAAGCCTTTTCAGTCAAATGCTTGAGCAATCTGCTGTTAGCACGCAATTGCTTGACCCTGAAGGAAACTGCATACAAGTATCCAGCCCAGAAAAGCCCACTTTATAAGTATCCTCAAGTAAATCCCAGTCAGTTAAGTGACATTGGAATTTTCCACAAAGATTTTACAAAACAACAAATTAGCTATGATAATAACTAGATAACGCGAGTGCTGCAGATGATATGGGATGTATTAAGGGGCTTTTGGTGGAGGTGGTTCCTTTTCAATGTTTATAAGGGTTTGTGGGGATGATGGTAGTCGATTGGACTAAATGAAAATGGACAGATGAAAAAATAACTAATTTTATCGCTGAAACCTTCATGAGATAGGAGTTTGGAGTGGTAATAATATTTAGACCACACGAGCAAAGCAACGTCATTCTTTAATTAACCCGGAATTTATTTTTTTAACTTACAGAATTTTGATCTGCCGCCAAATAGATTTGGTGGATGACCTAAGAACTTATTTTTGTTTTGCTTTCTAATAGCAAGATGTAATCGTCTATAAGTAATGCATTTTCATCGATAAATAGAGATCCTTTTTGATATTAATATACAGGAATTTAACTTTTATTTCGTAAAGCAGTTGGTATTTATTTGTTTCATATTGTTTTATTTAAAGTGTTTCATATAGTATCTAAATGTCTTGTTCTATTTTAAAAAAATATAATATATTTTGTAACAATATGTAATTAAAGATTTTTTATTATATGGCATAAGCATTGCTGTGTTATTGTTTCTTGTTGATGAGAAACTGATAAAATTCCAAAAGAAAGGATGTGAAAAAGATGAACTTAAAAAAAATAAAAAAACATGTTTGGAATTTGGCAACACTCCCGGTAACAGACGATCCAGTGATCAGTTGCTATATGACACTTGAGAACGGTCAAATTAAAAACAGCAGGACTTTCGAGAGATGCCTTTTGCCAGTTAAACAAGCTCTCTTAGCTCAAAAGTCACAAAGTATGAGAGATGCATTAACGCCAATCCGATCTTATTTAGCAGATGAACTGTTACCAGATGCGAAAGGGATTGCCATGTTCTCTCGATCAGGAAGTAAACCATTTTTTCTACCACTTCAATTTCATGTTCCGCTGCCATATTGGGCTGCGGTAGATTCAACGCCAAACATATATCATCTTGTGGAACTTAAGGAGACTTACCATCGATATATCATTTTGGTTTCTTCCCATGAAACTACTCGAATACTCGAGGTAAATGTCGGCCCTGTTACAAAAGAATTATGGACTAAAAGACCGGAACGACGCAAACGAATAGGTCAAGAATGGACAAAAACGTGTTATCAAAAACATTATATGCATGGAGGTCGAAAGTATATTAGAGAAGAAATAAAAATCTTAAAAAGACTTATATCGGGATCTGGGAAAACTCATCTTATTCTTGCTGGTCATCCAGCTAGAACAGAGGTTATAAAGGATAAGCTTCCTAAATGTTTATTGGTGAAACTTGTTGATTTGGTTCCGTTACCTGATATAACAGAACCATCTGATGTTGTAAGGGCAACAATTGGCTGTTTTGTTCGGGCGGAAGAAGAAGCCTCGGAATATACAGCAGAGCTTCTTTTTCAAGAAATCCAAGATAGTGGTCGCGCTGTCGTTGGTTTGAAAGATTGCTTAAAAACCTTAAAAGAAAATCTGGTGGATATATTAGTGTTGCATAAAACGTACTCACCCGGCAAGGAGTGGATTTGTACCGATTGTGGATTCAACAGTTTTGATAACTATATTCCCAGATTTTGCTACAACTGTAACGGGCATTTAATAAAAAATTTCAAAATCAAAGAGGAAATGGTGAGGTTAGCTGAGCATATCGGGGCAAAGATACAACTCGTTCGACAGAATGATGCCCTTAATCAACTTGGTGGAGTAGGTTGTATTCTCCATTGATCTCTATTTCATTACACACACAGGAGAATAAAATGAACTAAAAACAAATACCTATAAAGTGATTGATGTTTGTTAAAATCCTACTGAAAATATTTATAATAGAAAAAATCCCTTAAGCAGTTTGCTTATTTTAATTATCTAATTTTTTGGAGTTGCTATCATGTCCATGAAACCAAGTGCTCAGGAAGAAGAATATTTCGCTCGGAAGGAATTTGAGCGTAGAAAAAAAATTGAAAAAGAAAAACATAAAAATATGAAACAAGATGAGTTGAATGAACTCAAAGAACTCCACTACATGAGATGCCCGAAATGCGGAATGGAGCTGATTGAGATTGATTACAAAGGGCTGAAAATTGATGAATGCTCAGAATGTTACGGTGTATGGCTTGATTCTGGAGAACTTGAACAAATTTCCAATCTTAAAAAGTCCAACCTTGACAAGTTCTTCAGTGTATTTAGTAAGGCATAGTCGGCTATTGAATCTGAGTAGCTAACACCGCTTCATGTTGATACAAGAAATAGTCAATCGACATTTCTTACACTGGTTTCTGATCAATATGTTTTGGATTTTTCGATCATGCTCAGAGTTTACGTCAAGCATGATCACTTAATGTTGCCAAGCCAATGCCAGAGTACTTGAAAACACCCGTCGCCTTTTCCCTTTGTTTACTTAGAGTCTGGTCTGATGCGATGCATTCTACAAATATTTGATGTTATACTTAGTACTATTCTTGATGCTTTTTGAGAGCCTCACTACTCTATTATAGGCAAAAAAAAATGACACAATAAACTAATATTGCTGCCATTGAACAAGCCATAAAAAAACTTCATAAATTCACTATTCAGGATATCGCCGGACAAACCGGATTCTCGACCTTTGAATCCAAAATTTGTATCGAAACCCTCATGAAAAAATATTCGTGTCAAATGCAGGTAACTGACCGGGGTGAACTTATTTATGACTTTGGATCACTGGTGCGAAGGGGAAATAAAACACTTAAAGAACAGATGGACGAAATAGGCAAGTTGCTTTGGAAGGGATTTACCTACTTTTTCAAAGTTTGGATCATGTTAATGCTAGTTGGTTATTTTGTGGTCTTCGTTGTACTTTTATTAGTGATCGCTATTGGATCAATGTTTGCTGGTGACAGGGATGAAGGAATTAGTCTGGATAGCGGAATATCTACACTGCTACTCAGGGTGTTGGCTGAGTTTTTTTTCTGGAAAACAATCACCGGGAATCTCACCTACAGGAATGACAGACATGGTTATCGTTACCGCCAGGCCAACCATGCGGCGAAATGTTTTACAGAAGGCCATTTACTCATATCTAAACCGGTTTCGGATATGATTGCTAAGAGTACATTATCATTAAAACCTTTAACTTTTGAAAAATCAACGCCGGTTATTCGGTATATAATTTCTGTAGCCTTGAATTCTATTTGATTCTTACGTTTTTTCTGTTTGGATTTTTTATGGCAACTATTTGATCCGGGTCTATTTTTGATTCTAATTTTTTTCAAAAAAAAACTAATGAGCGGATAAATATGCATTCATTCCGGGCTAGTTTTATATGAGATATGCTGTTAAATGAGATTGCTATGCATCATCAATGTCATGCCCTTCAACCCGAGCCCAAACTCAGAAACGGATATTAGAAACACCACGGAGGTATCGGCATAAAATTGAATGCGATCAATTTGAAATTTCGGTTAAAGTTCGTTGCAAACATTTATACTCAGGACAATATCAATAACATTTGTCAGTCGAGTAGGCCGAGGGAACTTCCCCCTCAGCCTCTCACAGGTAGGGTCGAGAATTGGCGCGGTTCTTATCAAGCTCGTTTCCAATTCCCGCCACGTCAAACGCAGCATGCGGATTTCCCGCACTACGCTTTCCTGTTAACTTCTTCCAAAGGTTTATGAGACCTATCGATCTGGCAGCGCTTTCAATCTTGGTATCGTTCAACCCTGTAGTTGTTAAACAACTTCAGAGTATCATATAACCAAGTTCTACTCCACCTGTTCCAGCCGAAGCCACTTCGTTTTCTTGCACGCATCAGATTCCTGCGGACTTTCTTTTCCACCCAGTCTTTTACATAACCAAAGCACCGGCTGGAGTTTCCAATCCGAAAGTAATTTACCCATCCGCGTAAAATCGGATTGATTATTTGTACGATCCTATCTACAGGCTGAGAATTAAAACGACGAAATACCTCCTTGAGTTTTCCAAGTAGGGCAGTTTTGGTTTTCATTCTCGGGGTGACTAGAACACCTTGTTTCCCTCGACGTGTTTTTGTTCTTCTAAAATCAAATCCAAGAAAACCGAATGTTTCACCACGGGTGAGGTCAACCAGTTTGGATTTTTCCCGATTAAGTTGGACATCGAGCTTTTCCAACTCCTCAAGTAATCTTTTCCAGGCTGCTTTTACCAACCAGTTCCATTTCGGGAAGCCATCAACCAAAATCACCAGATCATCTGCAAATCGAGCATACTCAATGTATGTATATTTGCCATTACTAGTGACCTCTTTTGCCCTCTCAAGCATCTTATCCACCTCGTTGAGGTAGATGTTACTGAGTAAGGGTGAGATGACTCCTCCTTGGGGAACACCTTTATTTCCATTAACTTTCAATATGAGTTTCAGCAGTCGCATGACCTTGTTATCAACAACCCGCTCCGCTACCTTTTCCAGAAGAATATGGTGGCGAATATTATCAAAATAGGCACTTAGATCTATATCGATAATTTGGGTCTTGGCCTTTACTACTGCTTCCGCTACTCGGTTGACTGCCGCATGGGCAGTTCGTTTAGGACGATACCCAAACGATCCCTCTTGAAAATCAGCTTCATAAATCGCTTCCATGATTAGCTTGAGAGCCCCCTGAACCACACGATCCTTTATAGTAGGAATGCCTAAAACTCTGACTTTGTCTTTGCCTTTAGGAATTTCCTTCCTTCGGTTTCGAAGTGGTTTGTACGTACCAGAGACCAGTTCAGTTTGAATCTGCCTGATAAAATCTTCAAGACCACCCTCTTCGACTACGTCAAACGTCACACCATCTATTCCCGGTGCCCCGTTGTTTCGCTTTGCCAAAAGGTAAGCTTCATGAAGTGTTTCAAGTTTGCAAACATGAACGTACAGTCCCCAAAAACGATATGTCTTGATAGACTTCGCCTTTAAATAAATCTTCCGCCTCAGATCTTGTAAACCAATGGATTTCTTTATCATAAAACCCTTACCTCTCAGTGTTGTTAGAAGAATGTTAACAGCAAGGTTACTTTGCTCCACGGATGTTATTCCGCTTCACAGCTACTACTAACCTATCCGCCACCCTCTCATCTTCGGTACACTTCCCGCTGAATACGGTTATAGTACCTACCTTGCTCCAAGAAATTTCTTTCTGGGACGAGGAGGGCTTCTCCAGTTTCTTTGCATGTCCTTGTTACCGTGCTGTCGCTACCACCCCGCTGGAGTGAGCAGTCGTATCGGTCAGCGTTCGACTACCCATGCAGTCTTCACCCTACGGATGCAGGTTCGACCTCCAAGGTTTATCACTATCGGGGCCACCTGGGCGTTCACTCTCGTTACGGCCCGGCAACTCGCTCACCACCCTAAATGATGGCTTTGTCAATGGGCTTCAAGTATTTCGGTTTCCCTCTTACCTGCCATTCAAGCTACGGAGATTCTGACTTCTTCCCCGGCAGGACTAGCTCCTGCTGAACACGCCAGCCTTGACTGGACGCACATCCGTACATGATAGTCTCCCATCATACGGCTCTTCATGTTCCTTGCAAATTACCAAGTTTGCATAAATTATTAGTTCATCCCATCTCTGGTTGACATATAATTTATTTTGAACATGTCAGCACCTTCGCTCCGTCTCCATTACAGAGACTTCATCACTACTACGAGCTGATCCGCCCCTGTGCCTTGTATCGGTACTCAGATTCTTATGGGTTTTCCCCACTTGAATCGCTCCCTTTACACCAAGACGACAGGTTCCCAAGTTCCACACAAATGCCTAAATTAAGCTCGTGCTGTCTTTATGCCGGACGCTGAACAGGCAGTAATCGGATATCCCCTGAACTTATCCCAGAAAAGACACGGATTCCCTGGTTTTAACGTCATTTAATAGTTTTCGACACCTCCTCAACAGTTCACTTTCGTTCACCTTCTTAATTCATACCTGACATGTCTGACCATGCCTTTTCCTTATCGCTCACTACCATGGCTCTTTACCAAAGTAGCATAAGGTGGTTTGGAACCGACTTCCGTAAGCAGATTCCGAGGGGCCATACCCTCATCTTTTGTGCAGCATCGAATCTCAATCTTAACCAATCTAAGCAAACCAAGGAGAATGATTAGTTTAAGATCCGTTCTTGGCACACCATGTCCCGTCTATTTATCAAGTATATGTAAAAAATATTCTCTCCCCTATCACAAAAAACGACCTACAGTACTTAGTGGCTATTTGACATCCTTTGTGCGAACGAATCCTTTCATAATCAAAATTTTGTTGAATCAATTGTTTCATAATGTTTCTAACAATATGTTTCATATATTTCTATTATGTTTCATATTTTTCTGTAAAATTTTTAAAAATTCTCCAATTATCTAATATAATAGGTTATATGAAACTTGGCAAGCCTCTTGCTATTTAAGTAACAACGCTGGTTCAATTCAATCGAAATAGCTTACAAGAATGATTACCTAAATTGTTTAAAAAGAGGGCGATTATTCCAATCATAGCATTGAAAAACATTGCATGACGGCAGCTTTCGCTGAAGAAAATCATCACTCTACCATCAAAACGATTTTAGGGTACGATCCACATCTAGTTTCATTTTATTTAGGCAAGTTTTGATCAGATACAATGGTTACTACAGCTTTTGCTGAAAGTAATTGTCCAAATATCGCTCGAACATTCATTGAGGATTTACCTCAAAACAAAATCAACCTTGAAAGCTTTTTTAGAAAACGTCGGTTTAAAAAATGCTAAAATCAGTTATGGCACTGTGCCGGCTTAGTATCGTTTTTTGTTTTAATTAAATTTAGAGCCCGTCCAAAACAACAATAAAAGGCATAAAGGGTTTTATTTAAAGATTATGAAAATAGGAGAGTTAAATGGCTAAAAAAGATAATATAAAAATTTTATTAGTTGATGATGAAGAAGATTTCGTTAATGCATTGTCACAAAGAATTAAATTAAGAAAACTTGATTCGGAAATTGCTTATGACGGAGAACAGGCTCTTCAAATCGTTGATGATCAGGTTCCTGATGTGATCGTGCTGGATCTAAAAATGCCGGGAATTGATGGCTTCGAGGTTTTAAAAAGTGTAAAGAGGAATTATCCAAAAGTGGAAGTCATCATATTGACTGGACATGGAACGGAACGAGATAAAATTGAAACCCAGAAACTGGGGGCTTTTGACTATCTCCAAAAACCTGTGGATGTTGATAATTTGGTTGATAGAATAAAATCTGCCTTTAAGAAAAAAATTGAAACTGCTTTGATGGCAAGAACTTTCGCTGAAGCGGGGGAATTTGATGAAGCCAGAAAAATATTAAAATGACTTAGATATTTGATTTAGAATACTTAAAACCTCAGTTTCCCGTTTTTTAACAAGGAAAAGCATGCCGGTCAGAATTTTACTAGTAGATGATGAAATAGATTTCGTTGTAGCTCTTTCAAATCGCTTAGTTATGCGGAATTATGAGGTCATATTTGCCTTTAGCGGTGATATGGCGTTAAAAGAATTCGATCATAAGAAATTCGATGTGGTGTTATTAGATATTTTGATGCCAGGAATAGGTGGACTAGAAACTTATGAACGAATCAGGTCCATTGACCCTGCGGTTCGTGTTATCATGTTGTCGGCACATACGGATCTAAGTGTGGCAATAAATCAGATGAAAAAAGGAGTTTTCGATTACCTCATTAAACCAATTGAAATCGAAGATTTAATTGAAAAAATCGAATTGGCTTATCATCATAAAAATATTTCGTTGGAAACCTAATTAATTTCTGATGTTTGTATAGATGATGAAGAAAATTTAAATCCAACGAAAACATTTGATTCAATCGAAATAGTTAAAATAAAAGAAAAAAAATATTTTTTTAAAGCCATGAGGTGCCTTAATGATGATGGGAGCCAGAGCTCAAGCCATCAATAAGAAATATGAATGATTGAATTGACACTTTTAAGCTTGATTAACATTGATAAAATCAATTTGTAAATGAGACGACAACAATTAAAGAAACTAGCTAATAGAGGTTATCAGGCATGAACGCTCTTCATAGTCTAATAAGTTTCATTATAGTAACAGGGGTGATGTTGACTATTGTTAAGACAAACTTGTTTGGACCGGTCTCAACGATCTCTTCCACACTAATTCTTGGATTTATGCTTCTTGCTTCTTATTGTATCGGTAACTTTATGAAATATATAAGGTTGCCACAGATTATCGGATATATCATCTCAGGGCTTGTTTTTGGACCCTACTTTTTAGAATTGATTGATAAAACTGCTTTAACTGATCTTTCATTTATCAATAGTTTGGCTCTGGCTTTTATTGCTTTTTGTGCTGGCAGTGAGTTAAGAATATCTAATATATTTAATAACCTAAAATCGATTTATATGCTGGTGATTTCACAAACTATTGTTGTTTTTACCGGGGTAAGCATTATTGTTTTTTTTCTAATTGATTTGATAAAGGTGTTTCCTGATATTGATCTGGCGGCGCGAATCGCAGTATCAATGATGATCGGAATCATTTCCGTTGCCCGATCACCTTCTTCAACGATCGCTATTATCAATGAAACCAAAGCTAAAGGTCAATATACCAATATAGTACTAAGCGTTACTATCGTTATTGATGTTGTGATTATTGTCTTATTCGGCATTGTAATTTCAGTTTGCCAAGTGTTAATTTCAACAAAAGGTCCTGTCAATTGGTTATTTTTTCTGGCACTTCTCTTTGAAATAATTATCGCTTTAGTATTGGGATTTCTTTTAGGAAAAATAATTGTTTTTTTGATCGAATATTTAAAAGTTGAGTTTCCGATAGTTGTTATTTGTACAGGTTTCATGGTGATACAATTCAATCATCTACTAGGAAATTATTTGAAAGAAACACATAATTTAGCCGTTAACTTCGAACCGTTATTGATATGTATGTCTGCCGGATTCATGGTTCAAAATTACTCAAACCACGGCAAGATATTTTTAATGAAGATGGATAAAGCTTCATTACTCATTTATATCGCCTTTTTCACGATGATTGGTGCTTCTATCAATATTGAAGTCATGAAAAACAGTTGGATGATAGGTCTAGCAATTGTTTTAGTTCGCTTTTTAATGTTGTATTTTGCTTCATTTTTAAGCGGGAAATTGGCTGGAGATAAGCCTGAAATTTATAATCGTTATTGGTTGGGTTTTATTACCCAGGCGGGGGTCAGCCTGGGTTTACTAACTGAAATTGCCAGGAGATTTCCAGAAATAGGTGTCCCTATCCAAAGTATTTTGATTGCTGCAATTACTGTCAATCAATTTATAGGTCCTGTTGCATTGAAATATGCTCTTCAAAAGAGTGGTGAAAGCCAATCACAATAGGGAAATTAGAAAATTGAAATAATTTCTTAAATTCAATATCTCGGATTTTATGTGATATTTAAAGGAATAAAAATGAGATTAAAACCTATTAAAAAAAGTAAAATTAGGAGGAAAAAATTAATTTGTTCAAATACTTTCAGTCGGGAGTTTATTGACCGAGCTATTAAAGAGTATCTCAGAAAGGGAGGTGAAATCACAATACTGGATTCTAAAGAGTATAAAATTGAAGAAATGCCCGTTAATAATTATAACCTGATCCAGGATTGTTTCGTAGACCAAACCGATTACTAGTTATTCTGTTATTATCTATCATCTAATAATTTAGATTTGAATTCATTGATTAAATATTCACAGAATTCTCAAATAGACTGGAGTACCTTATGAGTTCTACATTTAGTTTATTGTCAGCCTTCAAAGGACTTCAAAAGAAAATGGATGCTGTTTCCAATAATCTGGCCAATGTTAATACACCTGGATTTAAGAGGGACACAGTAGTATTCAAAGAATACTACAATAAGTTAGTAGGACAAGATCTGGAATCAGCTGAAGAACACATTGTACAAAGTGAGTTTCAAACACCTTACAGCCGTGGAAGTAGTTCATTTGCAATTGTAGATCATATATCTCCAATGATGCACAAAGGTGATTTCAAAGCGACAAACAACCCCAACGATTTGGCACTTCAAACAGATGGTTTCTTTGTTGTTGATAGTTCCCAAGGTCTTCGGTACACCCGTAATGGCCAGTTTTTACGAGATGGACAAGGATACTTAACAACCACGATTGGTGATCGGGTACTTGGTAAGACTGGAGCAATAAAAATTACAGGACAAGATTTTATAGTAGAAAGTGACGGCAGAATATTGGTTGACAATGCGGAAATTGACCAATTTAAGGTCGTAATTTTTGAGCAACCATTCAGATTGACTAAACTTGGAAATTCTTATTGGGTACCGGGGAGTAATACTCAAAAACCAATTGATAATGATAATTTTGTTGTCCAACAAGGATCCATTGAAAGTTCAAATGTAGATTCAGTTCTAGAAACAGTAGAGATGATTACCGTTAACAGATCTTACGAAGCAGTACAAAAAGCAATGCATGCAAAAGGTGGATTGGACGAAAAATCAATTTCTATCGCAAAGATTTAATAAAAGGTACTATTCATGACAATAATATGGGATGAATCGCTTAGTATCAATATCTATGAGATTGACAAGCAGCATGAGAAATTAATTTCTTTAGTCAGCGATTTGCATAGTGCATTTATGCAAAACAAACATTCTGGTCATTTGAATAAAGATATACTGCAATCGATGTTGGACTTTACCAAAGAGCATTTTTTATATGAGGAAAGATATATGGAAAAAATTTGCTATCCGGATATTTTGTTCCATAAAGTTTTTCATTCACGCTTTTTAAAAAAAATTACGATTTACAAAGAAAAAATCCAAAAAAGAAAACTTTTTTTGAATCGAGATATGATGATAGAATTAATGGAATGGCTGCAGCATCATATAAAAACAGAGGATAAAAAAATTACTTTGTTTGAATGGAGTCAACTTAAATTGTGATTGTTCCAAACACGGATTTCCATCAATTCTGATGAAAATAATACTAAGTTTTCCAAGGTATAATTATACGTGTTATAAAGCATTTATTTGATAAAAACGAAGATTGGGCAAAAAGAGTTAAAAGATCGAATCCCGATTTTTTTAGAATCTTTCCAAACAACAAGCACCTGAATACTTGTGGATCGGTTGTTCAGATAGCAAGGCTCCTGCGACTGAAATTGTTGACATGATGCCATGCGAAATTTTTGTCCATCGCAATATTGGCAATCTTTTTGTCCATACCGATATAAATTGCTTGTCTGTGATTCAATATGCTGCTGAGGTTTTAAAAGTAAAGCATATTATTGTTTGCGGACATTATGGTTGCGCTGGGATACAAACTGCTTTCGATAATAAAGATTGCGGACTGATAGGAAATTGGCTTCAACATATCAAAGATGTTTATCGTATTCATCAAGTTAAGATCGATACTCTTGTAAATAAACAAGAAAAGATTGATCTAATATGCGAGCTTAACGTGAGAGAACAAGTGTCTAATATTTACCACACGACAACTGTTCAAAATGCGTCAGAATCAGGGCAAAAACTCACCGTGCACGATTGGGTATATGATATCAAAGATGGAATTCTAAAGGACATAAACGTTTGCATCTCTGGGTTGGACGAAATGCCCAACACACATCAGATTAATTAAACCGGATCAGATTACAATAATCATTTAACACCTCTAAATTAAGAGTTTTTCATGGGAATAGCTGGAGATATCGTCATCATAGTTGTGGCAGCTTTGGTAGGGGCCTTGATCGCCCAGAAACTCAAACAACCACTGGTTTTAGGGTACATTATTGTCGGTATTGTCATTGGACCTTATTCAAGTGGCGTTACGGTCTCTGGAGTGCATGAAATTGAAATGTTGGCAGAAATTGGAGTGGCATTATTGTTATTTGCATTGGGATTAGAGTTTTCCTTCAGCGAATTAAAACCGGTTTGGAAAGTCGCTCTTATCGGAACTCCGATCCAAATTATGCTGACAATCGTTTTGGGATTTTCAATTGGCCGTTGGATGGACTGGGAATTCATTCCGTCACTTTGGTTTGGTGCCTTGATTTCTTTTTCCAGTACCATGGTAACACTGAAAACGTTAATGAACCAGGGATGGATTGGAACACTCTCCAGCAAGGTGATGATTGGCATGTTGATCATTCAGGATATAATTGTAGTACCTGCAATGATTATTTTGCCGCAGTTGAATGATCCAAAAGCAGGGTTACCATTGCTCGGACTTGCCGGACTAAAATCGGTCGTATTTCTCATTTCTATGTTTTTTTTAGGTACCAAGTTGATTCCGAAACTTATCTCCATTATAGCAGGGTGGGATTCCAGGGAACTTTTTCTACTGACGATTACAGCTATTGCATTGGGTATTGGATATGTCACCCATGTCGTCGGACTATCCTTCGCACTGGGGGCCTTTGTCGCCGGAATGGTTATCAGCGAATCCGAGTATAGTCATAAGGCCCTTACCGATATCATGTCAATACGAGATATTTTCGGCCTCTTATTCTTTACCTCGGTTGGCATGCTGCTCGATCCACATTTCGTGATTGAAAACTGGCGGAATATACTATTGATTGTTCTTCTGGTTAGCGTTTTTAAAGGGTTGTTTTTTGGCCTAATAGCAAAAGGTTTTGGGTATAGCAGAGTGGTGCCGCTCGCGGTTGGCTTGGGACTTTTTCAGATCGGGGAATTTTCATTTGTCCTGGCAAGGGTTGGTTTAACTACCCAATCCATTGATACAGAGATCTATTCATATGTTCTGGCAACAGCAATTATTAGTATGTTGCTGACTCCCATTGTCTCAAAGCTGACAGATCCCCTTTACTCGATTATCAAACGTTTTTTTAAGGAAGAGCCCATGCAAGCCTCTGATGTACGGAAGGAAAAACTCAATAACCATGTTATTATTGCCGGCGGCGGGAGAGTTGGCCAGCATGTTGCTCATATCCTGGAGTTGTTAAAGGTAGAATTTGTTATTATTGAATTAAATTTCCATCTGTTTGAACAATGTAAAGCCTCTGGTTATCCTGTAATTTTTGGAGATGTTTGCCATGAAGTGGTGCTTGAAGTTGCTAAAATTGAGCAAGCAAACCTGATGCTGTTAACCATACCCAATGTTATCGTCTCTCAAACTGTTGTAGCTAAATCCAAGTTGATTAATAGTGAGATGCACATTGTAGCCAGGGCAGAGGGAACTGATCAGATGAATTGTCTTTATGAAAAAGGGGCTTTTGAGGTAGTTCTACCGGAACTTGAAGCTGGTTTGGAAATTGCGCGCCAAGCTCTATTACATCTAAATATTCCGGCTGTCATTATTCAGAACTATATCGATTCTACCAGGCAAAAACTTCAAACATCAGCTCAGACCTCTCAAAGCAATAGTAATACACTTACCCAACTTAAAAACGCACAAAATCTCATTGAAATTACCTGGGCAAAAATTGAAGAAAACAGTCCCTTTATCACAAAATCCCTAATGGATTTAGATATCAGGAGAAAAACAGGAACATCCATTGTCGGTGTA
>Ga0233431_1004831_pt1 | contig 13871 bp, 7 predicted proteins | sample SI_118_April2016_FD_179867 | JGI IMG/M metagenome (GOLD analysis project Ga0233431, IMG submission 179867) | Seawater microbial communities from Saanich Inlet, British Columbia, Canada - SI_118_April2016_200_MG | ecosystem: Environmental > Aquatic > Marine > Inlet | place: Canada: British...
ACAGTGCCCACCTATGTCAATATCCGGGGTCGCGCCTTTTAGCATTTCCCGCATTTTCTTGATTTCATCTTCGACAAACTCCTGATGATCAATTACATCTTCCGTAAGATCCTGGATTATGAATAGTTTTTCAATCTCGATATCGCCGTTTCTGACATACTGGTTGTTGATGTGGACAAGAAATGCCTTTGAAACAGAAAGTCCGGCGCCCTTGAGGACATAATATTGTATGGCCACATCGTTATGGTGAACATCTTTAACTGAGGTTGAATTCTTCACCTCGTAGATTTCCCATTTTCCTTCATGTTTGCGAAGGATATCGACTTTCACAAAGATATTGTCAAAGCTGAAAGCCGCCTCGTAAATAACCGCTGTTCCATCTTCCATTTCCTTTGTTGTCCGGGAAAGCTGGTCAGTCAGAGTAACATCATCAAATAAAATTTCGACCCCATTTGGGAAAAGATTCTGCGCATATACCCCAACATCCCTGCCGGTTTGAAAGGATGCTTCCTGCTGTTCGGATACTTCGTCCTTCAAATCTGGGTGGTATTTGTGAAGATATAGGGACTTGTGGCATTGCAGCCCCCTGATAAACAGGGTCTTGCTGAGATAAGCATCCGACTTTCTATTCATTGGAGACATTTCGATTTCACCTCATGGCCCACTCTTAAAAATTCCTCCGAAAAAGTTTTTGCCAATTCACTACCTTCTGCCGCATCAATAATCCCACCCTTATACAACGCCTTCGCTAAGATCCAAAAGTAATTTTAAGCTCCCCCATGTATCCACTAGAATTAAAATTATTTGATGGTCAAATTAGCTCTTTTAACACTTTTGGCAATTCTATCCCAACGAGCGTTTCCTTATAGCAATCATACAAAAGGCCCAGAATCAACTGGATCAGCCTGAGACAGGAATCGAGAGCTCTTGCGGCCTGACTGATATCTGTGCCTTCATATTCTTTCAGAATGTTAAGTGATTTCCGATAAAGACTCAGAATCGATTCTATTTCGTTCTCATCAAAGAAAACGTCGTGATCCATCAGAAGACCGTAGAAATTTCGATCCAAGGCCTCCAGGATTTCGATAGCTGAATGAACTTCCTTTTGAGCACCGATATGGATGCTTTTCAGCTTTTTGATTTCTTTAATCAGAGGGGAATTTTCTTCCCACCAGTTGAATTCCACATTCGGAATCTTTTTGATTATCTCTGAAGATTTATATGACAAAACCATAGTCTCCCTCCCAATCAATTCAAGTCGAGGACGGGATCTCAAAAGAAATGATTTTCCACACTCTTCCTGGCCCAGTTATTTCCTTCTATAGCGAAGCTCATCCTCTATTCTATAGATATAATACATGATTTCCTCCCTTTTTGATTGCGACAATGAACGACTCGCCTCAGACAGCGAGGAATTAAACCTTGCAGATTTCGCACTGCCCTTCAATTTTAAGTAAGCCGTGTAATCTGCAAAATCTGTGGATTAAAATCCGATCGCATTTCCCCCACCATGGATTTTTTTAACCCTGGCCTCCTCCTCCAACGCCATCACAAGGATCTGATGTTTCAACCCTCTTTCAGGATAAAACCCATACCGGTCCCTCACGGTCTTGAAATCACCCGGGGATAGATCCACAATCTCCTTCAGACGGTTTTCGTTTTCTCCATCCAATGGCGATTTGATTAAGGGTGAGAGGAGTTTTTTGTAAAAGATGACATTTCCCTCTGGGGTAAGAAAATCAAAGTCCAGCTTGTGATTGAACCTTCGAATGGAAGCGGCATCCAGATCTTCCATTCGGTTGGTGGTGCAAATCAGTATCCCCCTGAAACGCTCCATGCTCGTTAAAAATTCATTGGTGAGGCTGAGTTCCCAGGAGCGTTGAGCTCGATCCCGGTTAAAAAGCAGGGATTCCGCCTCATCCATGATCAGGATTGCTTCCTCTCGTTCCGCCTCTTCAAAAGCATCCCTGATGTTTTTTTCGGCTTCCCCCACATACATACTCTGAATGTCGCTGACACGCCTGCAGATGATCTCCCGATCCAGACGCTCTCCCATGTACCGGGCTAACTCGCTTTTCCCAGCGCCGGGAGGTCCGTAAAACAGGAGATTCATATTCACCATCTTATCCTGGGGTGAACTTCTGAGATAAGCGTCAAACGCTTCCAACTGCGCCATCACCGCGTCCATATCCCCCTTGATATTCAAACCTTCCAGGGAATAGCTTTTATCAATCCGATCTCGATCAACCTTCTTCCCGCCGCCATTTTTCAGGGTTTCATGCGCCTCCAGGGACAACTTCACACTTTCTATAAATGCACCTTTTGTTGTGTGGCCCATTTCCTTTGCTTTTTTAACCGCCAGATCGGCCACGCCCGCACTGACCCGGTAAGTGCCAGCAAGAGTCTCAATTTGCGGATGGGTTAAAAAGCGTTTTGATCGGTTCTTTTTGAGGATGTTTTCCCAGAGTAAAATGCGCTGGCGTTTGTTAAAGGGCCTGAAATGGAGGCTGTATGAAAACCGTCGAAGCACTGAAGGCTCGATATCCTCGATCCGGTTCGTGATCCAGATTATCCTGAGTCCGGGCGTTTCCAGGAGTTCGTTCATCCATCCCTTATCCTGAGTTTCCCCCCGCATGAACCACGAAAAACGGGTGTTCAAAAGGTTGTCCGCTTCATCCACCACAATCAACGACCCCGGTCCAGAATAGGTCATATTGATGCAGGCCAGAATCGCCGCCCGCCTGTTACGGGTGGTGTTGACCTCTCCCCGTACAATCCCGTAAGAAGAAAGACCCGTTTCCCGAGCAACCCCGGCCGCAAAACTGGTTTTTCCGGTTCCCGGCGGGCCGTAGAGAAGAATATGGGTCGATGATTCCGGTTTTTCACGAAGGAGGGCCAGGGTGTGCGCGATCTTTTTTTCTTCCATAAAATGATGGGCCAGGGGAATACTTTTTTGATTCAGGCGAACGAAGAAATTTTTGGATATGAGCCGGGAAGAAGGGTTTTCAAAAAGCGGCCGAAAATCATCCTCCAGACGGAGATCATACCGGTCAATTTCAAAAAGGCCGATTTTTTCCAGCTTGCCCGTAAGGATATCATTTAAAACGCTTTTGCTGATGTTCAGGAGATTGCAGAGATATCGCCTTCCGCTGAATTTCTGGCATTCCAGATGGTTGACAAAATAGGCCTCTATGGGATCATAGTTGGATACAATGAAAAGAAAGGTGCAGAATTGAAATTCCTGGTCCGTCAATCCAAACATTTCCCGAATCACATCCAGGTTCTTCTCCAGATCCGATTTACCCCTGTAGCGAAGTTCCTCCATTTTGAGGGCCAGCAGGCGTTGCGTCTCGCCAATCATTTCCCGGTGGAACCGAAGGGGCATCTTTGAAATGATCCGCCACAGATCCCGGCCATATTCGCTATGATCAAACAGGGACTCAGAAAGGCTTTCCGCAATCTCTTCCCGGTCTTCATCTTCAAACTGGTTTTCAAGGAATTGGCCCAAATCTTCCCGGCGTTGTCCCAGGTTCCAGCAAATCAGTTCGAGCGCTTCCTCATCCAGAACCGGATAGCGGTCAAGGTGCCCAATGAGGATGGCCGCCGTATGGCTCAAAACAAACTGTTCATTCTTGTCAGGCATCTGATTTTGGCTTCGTCCCATGTTTTTTCGTCTTCTTTTTCGTCTTAATTTCATCGGCATATTCAATCCTCCTTCTTTGTGCTTGTTGAAGGGAGTATGCCATGTTAATGTTCCATTAGACGGAATGAAACGTTGTTATTTTTGATAAATTCGACAGGCGCTTGAAATATTTTTGAGGCCCGTCGATACTGTGGAACTCCGTGCCTTTCAAAAGGTGATTCATGCCCAGAAAAAGCAGCGATAAAACCTATGGTGAAAAGCTGATTAGCCTGTTTGCGCGACTTCTGTTTACCAGAGAACCTCATTCTCTGTCAGACCTGGCCCGCATGCTGGATTGTTCTAAACAGACGGTCTTGCGGCTCATTGAAGATATTGAACGGTCGTACAAGGTCCACATAGAATGGTCCATGGAAGGTCGAAGGCGGTTTTTTCGCCTGAAAACTCTGGGGCAGCAACCGCCCACGCTGAATCTGACGGCCACGGAACTGCATGCTCTCTATATGTGCAAGTCTTTTGCCGAACATCTCTTGGGCCATCAGTTTCTGGATGAAGCGACCCGAGCGTTGGAGAAAGGCCGTGCCCTCCTGCCACGGGAGGCGAGTTTTTCCTCCCGCCACTTTGCCTCTTTCAGGCCGGGAACCATTGATTATACGCCCCAGCAGGAGTCCATTCGAACCCTTCTGGAGGCCATGGAGAAAAGCCGGGTCTGCAAAATTTCCTACCGGGCCATCCTGGCGAAGAAATCCAAAACCTTCTACATTAAGCCATACCGGCTATTCTCACACCAGGATACGGTTTACCTGCACGCTGGTCTCGCCAGAAAACCTGGGGCTTTGTACAAGGAGCCGGCGTTTGACCCACTCCTGGCGGTTCACCGGATTCAAAAATCGCAGTTGGACGAAAGGTTTTTCAACTTTCCGGAAGATTATGATTTTGAAAAAATCTTCAACCGGAACTTTGGCGTGATCAAAGAGGAAGCCTTTGAGGTGAAGGTGGAATTTGTCGGATTTGCCGCAGGGTTTGTAGCGGAACGTATCTGGAGCCCCGACCAGCAAATTGAACAACTACCAGACGGAAAGATCCATCTCTCCTTCAGCGCCTCCTCCGAGCCCGAGTTAATGGCATGGCTCTTATCATTTGGAGATGAGGCCAGGTTGCTAGGGCCGGATTGGTTGGTGGAGAAGGTGAAAGAGCAGGTAGTGCGGATGAAAGAAAACTATGGGTTTTAATCAATGGTTTTTGGGACGCAGATTTCCGCCGATGGGCGCAGATGATAAAAATATGGAAAATCGGAGATAATCTGTATTTCTATTAATCATCATCCTCTTCATCAACATCACCCAACTCGTCCAGAGCGTTCTCAGCCGCTCTCGCTACATCCACATCCTTGTCATCGATCAATTCCTCTATAAACTCCCTTGGCGTGTCTGAGTTTGAAGCCAACCGGAATCTGACCTGCGGATCTTTTTGGGGGACCAACATTTTACAAAGTGCATCCACATCGCAGGCATCAAAATCCCCCACCTTCTCCCCGATATTGCAAAGCAATTCCGTGTCCCCCATGGCAATCAATCTTTCCATGTCCTTATCGGTCACTATCTTTTGAGCCTGACTGGTTTGAACAAGCGCCCGTAGTACATCTATGGAGGTATCTCGAATAAGCCTCTCGGCGGTTTTTTCATCCATGGCGTCATTATACACCACATTCATGCGTACCAGTGACGAAGGCGATTTTGCCAACTGGTAAAGAATCTCACTTTTGCCCCCATGATCCGAAAGACATCCGCTGATGTTATCCAACTCCTCATGGCCCAGTTCTACTTCAACGTCATTCACTACCAGTTTTGCTTCCATGTTCATCCTCCTTTTTGAGTGGAAAATCCTGCTGTGAGTTTTTGCCAGACAAGAGTGGGCTCGGTTTCCCCCTGTCATTTCAATTAACGAAAGGGTACCATGCGAGCATTCCATAGGACGGAACAGTTGTGGTGCATTTAAAAAAAAGGGGTTTTCCCAAGAAGAAAATCGGAATATATGAGGCGTAGGCGTCTAATGTAGAAGGCTTACCTTAAATGAAATTAAGTATTTCAATATATTTTTAGATTTGGTGGCCGTGGGTATGAATAGTGATCTTACGTTCTGAATGGATTTTGGTCTCGGGAATAAAAATTATACCATTTGAGGAACAAGGAGAAGGTAGATTTTGTGATCATCGTCAACCGGCAACTACCGCTTATTATTGAGCCCACATTATTAGGTACAAACGCAAGCACCCAGTTGATAGAATCTCACCGCATTTTGGAAATACCCACTATCCAGTTCGTTAACAAATCAAACATTGCAAGGGAAATCAAAAACGGAGCGAATTATGCCTTTGTCAGCGTTGCCTCCTTGCTCTTTTGCCGGATCAACTACTCTTGGTAGGTGAAAAATCTGGAGCAACCTTCCTAAGGTCATCCCGGATTTTCTTCCATTCCCCATCTTCAGGTAATCTTTCCAGCGCCTCTTTGGTTAAAAGCTCACCAAAGAGATGAGCATTGAGGGTCTCTCGCCGTTTTTTAGACACGTCATACTGAAAAGCATCGTAGGTGCCCTCAAATATAATCGGTTTGATTATAATTTTAGGCCCTTGGTATTCTTTATCCCCCTGCGAATTGTCCCAACGAGTACTTTTCCATTCAACTGCCTTGGCTTCCCAAAAACTCTCGATTCGGTCCACTCGCCCAATTTGCTGCTCAACAACCCCAGGGTTCCACTCTGAATGAAATTGAGCGACTGTGCGGCATGCCTTGTGCAAATTAAGCCCCTCACGGCCAACCTGGCTTTGTGCAATCAATACCAGAGGAAACGCGTCTCTGGTATTGAACTGGGCCTGCAAACTGCGACGAGTTTCCATTTTTACACCACCATACAGCATGCGGGCAAAAGCTCCGAACCTATTGGTATGTTCTTCCGTTTCCATCTCAACAAATCCTTGAATGGCAGCAGGGTCAAGATTGCAGGCGAAACAATTCAGATCAGACAATTTTTTTTCGTATTTCTCATCGCCACTGAAATAGGTTGGTTTTTCCCAAACAACATGATTTTCGGTATCAGCAGATTCTGGTTCATAAGGACTGTCAAAATAGCTTTCCAATAATTCAACCCAGATACTGAGCGCTTCCATTTTGAGCTTTTTTGGAGCTGTATCCACCACCGTTTTATTTCGGGAAATCATATTACTAATAAGTCGTGCTCGCAACAATCTGGGCAGGTTTTTGGCGGGTTCGCCACTACGAATAACAGAGCTTCCAGGTAAGCCACTTACAAATGATTCATTGATATGATCTTCTATCTTTTTTTGTAATCTTTCATAGGCGTTGCCTGCTTCTTCTATGATGCCCCCGATATTCCGATGGCAATACTCCCTTTTCAGGGGTATAGTTTTCATGCGTTTAAATTCCGCCCAGATACCATCAATGTCGCTCAAACAGGCCTTTGCACCGGGCAGTGGCGGTTCCGGCTCATTATTTCCTGATTTACGATCAAGAATTCGCAAAACGGCGCGACGGTTGAGTACATCACGAAGGGTTTTCAAAGGCGCCACGAATGTTCCAAAGACAAGCACTTTTTCCTTAATCTCACCATTTTCATTCCAAACCAGGTTTTCGATTTCGTCTGCTATTCTCTGAATCCGGGGATGCCCGGCCAAGTCCAAGTTACGGTTTTTGACTCTTAGCGCTTCTAACCAGAACATGATGCGATGAAGTTTGCCAAGGGTGGTTTGTTCTATGTTGTCGCTAGTCTTTAGATACTGTTCTATCTTTTCGATAATGGACTCAAATTCGTCCCTTTTTCCGTCCAGTATGTCGGAGTTCTGATTTTCTTCTTCATCTGCTTCCAATTCGACCTTGCCTATTTTTCCTGCAGCATAGCGGCTGTCCAAAAGCTTCAATTTGCGAAGTATTTTGTTCAACTCTTGATCATTCTCTACTGAACAACCCTTAGCCGTTTTGCCGATTGCCTCAAGCGCGAAGACGGCGGGCCGCCAATTCGTTTCAATCTCGCTATACTTAATTTCAACTGTCGCCCATTTACGATGCGGATGCGCCTCGTTTTTGCAAGACGCTGCACCCATCAGATCCTGCATTTGTGTCTGCATCATCCGCCTACGCCGGGTAACGAAAGGTTTTAGCGCCATAGTGAAACCTTTGCTCGCTTGAATTAATGCTTTGACTTTTTGGGAATTGTCAGAATGTTTATTGCCGCTTTCATAAGCTTTCTGGAAATTATTGACGGCTTGAGCAGGATAATTTTCCCCTTCGCCGATTCGTTCAAAAATGGTTTTCCATTGGTCGGAACTGAGTTCCATGGGAGTCGCGGTGAGACCGATCCGTTTTGCGTTAGCAGATAGTTTCAAAATGTTACGGAGCAGCTTCCCGAGTATTTTTTGCTCTTTTTCTGTATCCCGACTTTTATGCGCCTCGTCAATAACGAGCAGGTCAACCGGACCCAGCAAATCTCCCAACATTTGCAGACCGTCTTTTGAGCCAAAAAACTCTTTTGCGTTGTTCGCTCTTCGAATGTCAGGTAAATTCCTATATTTGCCCCACCGCTTGTTTGAAAGGAAGTGTGCCGCTCTTTTAACTTGAATATCGAACCTGCAACTTTGCTGAGTCCGTTTGCCACAATTATCACACCGTTCATTCAAGCAGTCCTCATCCCAACCATTATTATTGAGGTGTTCCCAAAATTTACTTCTTGTTCCTAAATTATCCTCTTTATGTCTAATTACGGCAGCAAGAAGTGGAAGCATATATCTTTTGAGCCGTGAATTGGTGTTAAGGGATGGAATGCTGAATTGATGCGAAATCAGTAACCATTTTCCACCATTTTTTTTCGCCAACGGAAATGCCAGAGTGTTATCCTCAAATGTAGCAGAATAGGTTCTGAGCATGATGGGGCTATACATGGCATAATCAACCGTATATTCTTTCCCGGCCGACTTTTTTATGTCACTCAGGAATTCGTCCCATTCCTTTTTCCATTGATAGATGAGACCGGGTGGAACCACTGCGGCAACTGAGCCTCCATTTTGCAAAACCGTCAGGATCGTGGCCATAACGACCCGCGTTTTTCCCATTCCCACCTCATCGGCCACCAACACCCCGGTTTGCTTTTTCAGCCGCTCTGCAATCCAGCGAATGGTATCTTCCTGACCGCACCGCCATATTTTCTTACCAGCCAGTTCCTTCATCCCTGTGAAAACGCTTTTCCATTCTCCACTATTCAAGGACATCGGTTTACTCCTTTTCGATCAAAAGCGGGTCCGCATCTATCAACTCCCAGTCAGCGGCGATTTCATCAATCAGTTTACAGTATTCCTCTGTTGGTTCAGAAGGAGCAAATCCTTCTGTACTTTTGAGAAGATCAAGGAAATTGATATTGAGGGATTTGATCTTATTAACCGTATCCTCTTGCATTTCTTCCAGTAGAGCCCGGCGCAGAAGAGCAATCCAGTCAGGCATTTGTTTGGGAATCAGTGCCAGATTTTTTTGTGCGATGGTTTCTACCAGGCTTGTTGTCAGGTGGAGCGGAAATGCTTCCAAACTTGCCCGCTGGTCAGACAGGTCAATTCCCTGTCCAGTTTTTCTGTTGGTTCTCGTCTCAAGTGGTTCATCAGCTTCATCTTCATCCTCTGGAGAGATATCCGGGAAACTCTTGAGAGAAGCCAGAATGTCGCCAAGCTTTTTGGGCCTCGGCGGGGGTGAATAAAAATCGCCCTCTTTGTTAAAAACAGGGATGTTCCATCGCTCTTCCTTAGTGCCTGAAGATTTTGCTGTAAGCTCGACGCTGAAATTTGGTTCGGTGCTTGTAGGTAGCGCCAAGTTTTCCTGTTGCGTGACAATTAACGATCCGCAAAGATAAATGTTTTCCCAGTTCTTGGCATCCTGATCCCAATCCAGGGAAAGCAACCGGTTTCCCCGATCCCAAACACAGGAAGAAATCGGTGGTGGAGGTGACGTCGTTTGCCGGCCCTTTTCGGTGTTCTCATTTTCGATGTCATCTGGTATATCTGAGGCTTTAAATTGAACGTCATCAATTCCGAGCATCTTGAAAAGCTCATCTTCCTGGAAAGATTCCTTTACTTTCAGGAATACGCCTGCTTCGACATTGCCGCCGGTTCCCGGTCCAAAGGCGAACCCCTGCCTGCTCAGGTTGCCGGAGCCAAAATAAAGGAGTCCGCTTGTGTATCGCTTCACGAAATTTGCAGTGAAAATATATTTGGCATGGAGGGGTGCGTTGTCATTATCAGGATGAAGTGGTGCATAGAAGGACCAGGTGTGCTTTCTGGCAGGGGTGTTCTTTAACCAATGGCCAGCAGCCCCGGAGGTTGGAGGGTTAATAACAAGATATTTATTTCTGTAGGATTTTTTTTTGGTTCGTGCCTCCCTAGGCTTAAGACTATCCACGAGCCCTACAAGGATTTCCGGCTCCTGTGGCTTTTCACCAGCCTGCTCAAAAAAACCCGATCCACAACAGATAGCATTACGTCGTTTTTTGTCATTGCATATTTTTTGGATAACCTGAGCACCGATTGAGTCTTTTTCGAAAATCCCGTTTTTTTTGGCTTTGTTTTCATGCAGATTCGAGAAAAACCGAGGAACAATTATTTTCCCCGGCTTCCTGACATGCGCTGAAAGGACATTCAAAAACTCAGTTATTTTGTCCCGGATTTCTTTTGAAAGCCGATAATATCCCCTTGGGCGTTTTGATTCTTTGTCAAGACCGAGTAACGTTCGCCAAAACTCTACTGCTTCAAGAAGATCGGAAGCTTCTTGCTGCTGGTTGCCTTTGCTTTCCAGGTTATAGTCGCAATACCAGACCAGGTTTATGCTGTTATTTACCGCTTCGCTGGTCCAGTTCCCGGTAAATACGATCAATCGGTAATAGTCGGGCCGGTTTTTTGCGGCTTTGCCGAAACCCAATAGAGCGACCTTGGCATGCATCATTTCAATTTTCTTTGGCTGCTGTTCTCTTGTTAGGGGATGGCCCCACGCAAGACCCGGCGAGCTGCTAAGTTGACCATGCTCCGGGTTCAGAAAAAGTGTCAAGACACAATGACCGCTTTGTGAGCGTTGTTTTTTGCCCAATCCTGTAAAATTTTTCAGGACACTCTCCATAAAAGATGTGTCGGCGGATAGGGCGCACATCAACCCGAATACTCCTTTGGAATTTTCATCCGGAGGTGAAAAGAGATCAAGAAGCGAGGGACGACTTTCAGTGTTTTCCTTCATAGCAGTCCCTCCAAAGAGAAAAAAGCTGTTCTATTTTCCGTGTAGTGGACGATTCCTCTGAAGCTACTTCTTTTTCATCCTCGCCATTGTTTTGTTCGGAGCTGCAGGATGCTATCTGCTTGTGGCGGTCGAAAAGCGGTCCTTGCAATATCTTTCCATCAGAAAAAGCTACAATGGAACCATCTCGCAAAGCAACTTTTTCAAGAAGGATAATCTCCCTGTCGCTCTCTTGCACTTCTTGAGCAAAGTTCTTGGCATCGGGATGGGATTTGCCGCATTCTTGGGCCATTTCCAGATATTCCCCTGCCAGCCCCTTCAGCTCAAGAATAGATTTCGGCAGTTTTTTTGCCAAAATATCAATCGAGCTTGTTTGGGCACTTTCAAGTTCCCTGGCACATTCGTGGATCAGGTTTTGTGCTTTACAGAGCATAGCATCGAAGGCCTCAGCTGTTTCTATTTCTTGAACCTGCTTTTCCAACAGTAGCTTTTCCTTAATGTTTTTCAGGGCAGGCATATTTTTGCGGTTTTTTAAAACTCTAATGAGGTTTTTACGCCGACTGGGAAGGCCTATCTCATCATATACGTCAGTACACAATCGGTTCCGAACTATCTCTTTTTCGTCAGCAGTTGCATCATATCGTCCAAGCCCTTTAACGATTTTGCCCGTTTTGGGAATTGTTTTTCCATCAAGCCACTCTAAGAGTTTTTTTCCAACCCAATTTTGCGAAAGGAAGGCGTTTGCCAAGTCCTCACCCTGCGAGGTGAGTTCCATCCCATTGAAGCGAAATCCACCCTGGGTCAATCCAAGCCCCAAAAGTGCACGGACGGTTGACTGGCGAAACCTGACCTGAACATAATACTTGGATTGGGAAAGCTCCTTGAATCCCCAGGTATCAGGGTATTTTCCAAACGCCATCTTTCCTTTGATGCCACCAGTTTCGTCGTTCTGCTTCCACATCAGTTTGCATGCTAGAGCTTCGATAGCATTGGCAATGGAAACAGATTGACCTAGACGGCTTTTTTCGGATAGCTTGATCCCGGCTACTGCCCAGCACAACTGTCTGACAAACCAAACACCACCAATGCCTGGAACAACCAGTTCCCGGTAATACCGAACAGCTTTGTTGAGGCCGAGATGAAGCATGCTTCGTTGAAAGGGGAATTCTTCCTTGGAGGGAATGAACCAATTATCCATACATTTCTCTTTTCTTTTTTACTCTCGATTGTTAAATATTGTTGGCTTTACGACCTTAAATAGACCTACTTACAGTAATTTTGAACAAATAATTGATACATTTATTCTATCTTCTCAACCTGTTCTATCGTGTCTCTCATAACCGAAAAAGCCTATCCGGCTTTCAGCCACAACAGAGTAATGAAAGCATTCGGATTTTCTATTGAAAAATTAGAATCCTCCCCGAATAATCTTCATCCAGCTGGATACCCAGTGGAAAACCAAAGTATATTAACGATAACAGAAAAACTCCTTTTGGTTATCAAGATGGAATCACACGAATCTCTTATAGAGGCAATCATTATGCTACATCAATTTCAACGATCACACCAATAATCGGGTAGTGAATGTAACACGAAACCGATGCGCCCTCATATCGGTTCCGCAATATATCGCCATAGGCTTTCAGCTGGCCGGAAAATTCGGAGGCTTTTCTTGCAGCCTCCTTTTTATTGCCGGCAAAGGTCTTATGATCAATAATCGCAAACCGGTTGCCATCCTCAAGCACCAGATCAGAAAACCCTGAAACGGTGGTCCCTTCCGGCAAACGGCGGTTCATAGGCCATTCTCTTCTCCAGACGGCATTGGGATAATGTTCTTCAGCCCAGTTTCTCAGGCTATTTGAAGCCTGAAGCAGATGGCCCGGATCAATGGTGCCGATTAGCTGCCAGCGCTGAACGATGCCTGTAGCCAGATCCAACCTTTCCTGATCATCAAATTCCGGGCGGTCTGCTGCAAAAAACAGGTGAAAGGCATTTCCTACCACATCCATTTCGGGTTTGCCGATGATGGGAATCCGTTCCCCGATCTGATCGATTCGGATTACTTCCCCAATGTCCTCCATGGAAGACGGCGTCAGTCTTGCCGGTGGATGCTGAATGGTTTTGTCGGGAACAGCGTAATCGGTTCCAGGTGATGCTGAAGTGGTTTCAGCATCCACCGGCGAAAGGCTGCGGGTTTGGATCGGAATCTCTTTGCTTGCCCATGTGGCTTTGCCTCCTTTGGGTTCTGAGAGCAGCCATTTTCCCGTTTCGTCTGACAACAATCCCAGTATGCCCCCCGCAAATTCCTTTTTTCGGCCAGCCAAGACCAGCCGGTCCCTTGCACGGGTCCATCCGACATAGAGGACCCGCAACTCCTGCCGTTCATGCTGACGCACGATCTCCTCATTTGAAGGATGTTGCCCCATTCTGTGCTGAAAGAGGGTATCTTTGTTTTTTGGATGATAGGGGAACAACCAGTAACGAAGCCACCGGTCCGCAAGGGGATTTTGCATGTTGAACGGCTTATCGTGCATCACTCTTACCCCGAGGGGGTTCGCATCAAATGTCTTTCCAATTTCACTCATGATGGTGACTGGCCATTCAAGCCCTTTTGCTGAGTGAAGGGTTACCACAGTGACCGCGTCATCTCCTGCCAGAAGGGCCTGGGTGTCTTCGCCATTGCCGGCCATTTCGTTCAGATGGGCAATCAGGCCTGCGGGTGTGCATCCAACACCCTCTGCGGCGGAGGAATCGATGTATTTCACGGCATGGGCCATCAAGGCATCCAGATTTGCCAGGCGGGTGACAGCATCCCCCCAGGAAAGACAGCGTTCACGAATGCGGGTCATCCGGTAAACTGCATCAAGGGTCTGGTGCACACCACTGTCAGGATTTTCTCCTGCTGTTTCGACAATGGCCGCAGCTTCGGGCAGTGCACTGAATGCGGATGGGTTTTC
>Ga0233431_1004842_pt1 | contig 13824 bp, 16 predicted proteins | sample SI_118_April2016_FD_179867 | JGI IMG/M metagenome (GOLD analysis project Ga0233431, IMG submission 179867) | Seawater microbial communities from Saanich Inlet, British Columbia, Canada - SI_118_April2016_200_MG | ecosystem: Environmental > Aquatic > Marine > Inlet | place: Canada: British...
TTGGTAATTTTCAGACCAATGGCCAAACTCTTTATCCCAGAGATAAGATCTTTAAAATAGCCAGACATAATCAAAATACCTTTATAAATAAGGCGGTAACCAATAAGTTTACCAGTGCGAAAGGAATGAGATATTTCCAGGAAAGGTTAAGAAGTCCCCATAATGTTGTTCTGGGATATGTCCAGCGTATCCAGACAAAACACCAGATAAGAAAATACATTTTTATGAGAAACCAATGTGGTCCTGGGAAAATCCCGATGGGACTCTGCCACCCTCCAAGGAATAAAATGGTAGTAAGACTACAGCCAATAACTAGATTGGCATATTCAGCCATCATGAATAGACCGAAACCCATCCCGCCATATTCTGTAATGTAACCGGCCACCAATTCACTTTCCGCCTCACCAAGATCGAAGGGTGCACGATTTGTTTCAGCCATGGAACAGACAAAGAAAACAAGGAAAGAAAGAGGCATGAAAATTGATTTATCAAAACGAAAGATATTCCAATTCCAAAAATAATCACCCTGCTGACGCACTATTTCGTTGAGATCCATACTCCCTGTAATCATAACAATGGTGATTGCCGTAATCAGCATGGGAATTTCATACGCAACACATTGAGAGACTGCCCTGGTTCCGGCAATGAGAGAATATTTGTTTCCTGAGCCCCAGCCGCCCATAAGAATCGACAGGCTAGCTACTGAGGCAAAGGAAAAAATCATCAGGAGGCCAAGGTTGAATTCCCTGGGTACCAGATTTTCGCCAAAGGGAATTACCACAAAAAGAAGAACCGCCGGCACCATGGCCAGGATTGGCGCTGACATATACAGCCACTTGTCTGCATTATCGGGAACAATAAGCTGTTTTGACATCAGCTTCAGACCATCTGCCAGCGGCTGTAATAAGCCAAAAGGCCCTACTTCCTTTGGTCCGGTCCGTCTCTGAATGTGGCCAGCACCCTTCCTTTCAACCCAACCGAGATAGGCAAGATTCAATCCGAGAAAGGCAGCAATCCCGACAAAATAAATAACTACCCTTATTAGTTCATTCATACTGATTACTCCTTAGCGGTCCATCTCGGGAATAACGAGGTCCAGACTTCCCATAAAAGCCAGAGCGTCAGCCAGCAGCATTCCGCGGCTTGCCTCCTCAAACAGGCTGAGGTTGGAATAGGTTGGAGACCTCAGTCTCATACGATATGCCGTATTTGTACCGTCACTCACTGCCCGCATTGCAAAAGTACCCCGTGCCGCTTCCACAGCAAAAACATAGTCGCCCTTGGCAGGCTTGAGCATCTTCGGCACTTTTGCTGCCATAACCGGCCCATCAGGCAGTTTGTCAAGTGCCTGTTCTATGATCCGCAGGGACTGTTCCATTTCATCCATCCTCACTTTATAGCGGGCCATGGAATCACATTCATGGTACACGGGCACATCAAAATCAAATTCCGGGTAGGCACCATAAGGCTCATTTTTGCGGATATCAAAATTAACGCCTGAGCCACGTAAAACAGGTCCGGTTGCACCATACTTTCTGCACATTTCAGCCGATATAGGTCCTATATCGATCAAACGATTCATCAGGATAACGTTGTTGGTCACCAAATCATCATACATGGGCAATTGCGGACGAAATCTTTTTATAAAAGCTCTAGTCCCGGCAATAAAATCATCATCAATATCGTTATAGACTCCACCAAAACGGAAATAACAGTAAGTAAGACGGGAACCAGTAACTGATTCGAGAAGATCAAGAATCTGCTCACGTTCATCAAAGGCATACATAAGGGGAGTAAAGCCACCGAGGTCGAGGACAAAGGCTCCAAACCAGAGCAGGTGGCTCTGTATTCTATTAAGCTCCACGGTTATAGCGCGTATGTACTCTGCCCTTTCCGGCACTTCAATGGAGTTTGCCCTTTCCACCAGACCGGCGTAGCCATGATTATAGGCAATGGCAGAAAGATAATCGAGGCGCCCCAGGTTCGGCCAGAACTTTGCCCAGGTGCGATTTTCACCCATTTTTTCATGCATACGATGAATATAGCCAAGCACTGGCTCTGCCTTGACAACATATTCACCATCCATTGTGACCTTTATACGAAGAACACCGTGCGTAGCCGGATGCTGCGGACCTATATTGAGCTCAAAAGTTTCCTGCAGCTGGCTTTTTGCTAGAACACTCATGCTGTAAAATCCTTACGTAATGGATGGAAATCTGCATCATCAGGCAAAAGAAAGCGCTCAAGCTGCGGATGCCCGACAAAATTAATCCCCAGAAGATCCCATGTTTCACGTTCGTGCCAATTCGCACCACCGTAAACACCTGAAACAGTAGGGACATCGGGATTCTCACGATCAACCCGGGCCCTCACAACTACCCTGAACAATTCACCGCCGGTATAGGAGTAATCATAAATTACCTCAAACTGGTTCTCTTTGATCCAGTCAACACCGGTCACCATCTCAATAGTCATCCCTTCGCTGTCAAGAATCTCTGCTGCCCTGACAACCTGATCCGGATTAATCAAAACATCAAGATGAGTCCCTCGTGCTGTATAGTCAGTTTCAAGCAAGCCATTCTCCCGCGGCCCATCCTCTTCCTTTTTCTTGGCCTTGGACTCGTCGCCACCTTCTTCAGCAGTCTGGATTTCCTCCTCAGGAGTTTCCGCGACCATCTCTTCAGCCGCAAGTCCTTCAGCGGCTAACATTTCCAATTCTCGTTTTATCTTTGCTTGATCCATAACGTTACCAATTGAATACAATTACGAATTTCAATTTCAATTTAGCACTCTTAACTTAACTCTTAACTGCTGTTTCAGGTTTTACCCTGGGCCAACGACGAGTACCGGTAATCTTTTCCTCAAGTTCCAATATGCCTTCTATCAAGGCCTCTGGTCGAGGAGGACAGCCTGGAATATAAACATCAACCGGCAAAAAGGTATCCACTCCCTCCACAACATTGTATTGGCCCTTGAATTTGAATGGCCCACCGGAAATTGCGCAGTTCCCCATGGCAATAACCCACTTGGGCTCGGTCATCTGGTCATACAGGATTTTTACTGCAGGAAGCATTTTTTTATTCACTGTACCTGCAACGATCATAAGATCACTTTGCCGCGGTGATGGACGAAAAACCTCTGCGCCAAAACGGGAAAGGTCAAAACGAGCGGCTCCGGATGACATCATTTCAATAGCGCAGCAAGCCAGGCCAAAGGTCATAGGCCAAAGCGAATTGGCCCTTGCCAGCATACGCAGCTTATCGAGCTGATGAAACTGGACAATTGATGATGGTATAGTTGTTTCTACTGCTGATATACTTTCCGTTCCCACTTGAACACTCCCTTTTTCCATGCATATACAATCGCCAATGAAAGAATTCCGACAAATAAAACAATTTCAATAAAGGGTCGTATACCTTGTGCGTCGTTATAGGCCATGGCAACAGGAAACAAAAACAAAACATCCACGTCAAAGGCCAAGAACATCAAGGCATATAAATAATACACAATTCCATATCGAATCCAAGCGGGACCAATGGTCTCCATACCGCATTCAATAGGTATCCCTGTATTGTTGCTAACATTTCGATTTTTACGAGGTGAGAACAGATAAACGATGAGAAGGGGGCCGAAGCCAAAACCAAGTCCACCTATGGTAAAGGCAGCAATGTAAAGAAGATCCAAGAGAGCTTGTTCCGATAACACGATAGAACTCCTTTGTTTTCAGAGCAACGGGACTGTTGCTCATTGTTTAGGCGTGTTATCTCAATAATGTGCGTATGTCAAGAAGAAACTGAATGGTTATTCGTTTTTTTTTCTACCAATAACGCCCACTTACTCCGCTAATGGTGTCAAAAAAGACGCGCAATGGGAAACTTATGCCCAAAAAAACAAAAAGATCTGGTATCGGCAAGAAAATAAAATGAATTGAGAAGAATTACCCAATCAGATCCAGAAGCCTGTCATGAATATTGTCAAACCCCCCGTTGGAAAGAATAGCGACAACATCACCTGGCTCTAGCGCATCAGAAAGATATTCGAGAACCTTATCTGTGTTGGGAAAACTACGAGCCCTCACTCCCCTCAGCACCAGGTCAGCGGCAAGCATCTCGGAAGAAAACCGTTGTTCCTCAGGGAGGTTAACCAGGATATCCGGCTCTTTAATAACAACCTCGTCGGCACGATCAAACACCCGGACATAATCCTCCTGAAAGACACTGCGTCGGCTCGAGTTGGTTCGGGGCTCAAAAACTATAACCAGCCGCCTTCCACTATATGCAGAAGCCAGCGATTCCAGAGTTTCCCTGACAGCGGTTGGGTGATGGGCAAAATCATCAATAACGGTAATACCATTTACCGTACCACGCACCTCCTGGCGACGACGAACTCCTGAAAACTTTGCCAGTTCCCGCTTTATAATTTTGGGACTCAAACCAAGTCGATCCAGAACAGCAATAACGGCAAGTGCGTTTAAAGCATTATGAGCCCCAGGCATTGTGCTGAAAAACTCCCCGTATACAATACCATCTCGAACAACAGTAAAAGACGTCCCTTCTACAGAAACATCAATATCTTCAAGCTTCCAGTCCAGCCCAACACTTCTCCCATAACCCAGAACTGTACAGGGTGCTCCGGCAACTGTCTCCCTAACAACCGGATCATCAAGATGGGCGATAAGACAGCCATCTTCCGGCATGATTGCCACAAGCTTCCGAAACGAACTCTTGACTGCTTCAAGATCCGCATAAATATCGGCGTGGTCAAACTCAATACTGGTGATAATGGCAACGTGGGGTTGATAATGAAGGAACTTGGGCCCCTTGTCGAAGAAAGCCGTATCATACTCATCACCCTCTACGACAAAATAATCGCCCTGCCCGATCATGAAATTCCGTTGAAAGGCCTTGACAATGCCACCAATCATAAATCCCGGATCAGAGCCGGCTCCATGGAGCATGGTTGCAAGTATAGATGAAGTTGTGGTCTTACCGTGGGTTCCACAGACCACCAAAGGTTTTTTACCAGTCAGGAACAGATGTCCCAGGGCCTGAGGAAAAGACACATAGGGAATACGGGATGCCGCCAGAGCCTGAGCTTCGGGGTTAATCCTGGTGATGACATTGCCAACTATAACCAGATCAGGTGCCGGACTCAGGTTTTCCTGCCTGTAACCTTCAAGCACATTAATTCCCTGATCGGCCAGAAAATCACTCATGGGCGGGTAAACATTGGCATCCGAACCTGACACCACATAGCCCTGACTTTTGAGCATACCGGCCATGGCAGCCATACCCGTCCCGCATACTCCCATGAGGTGGACATGGGCAACGTCTTCAGGAAAACAATTCAGGGCTGGATCAATCTCGATCATAAGTGCGGACAGTGTTGCTGATTGTACCGTGGACCTGGGCAAAAATTTCGTCAAATTTTGCAGGTGAGAGATGGCCAACTTCAATAAATTTAACAACGATTTCTTTGGTGACCTTCAAGATCGCCTCGTCGGTGACCAGTTTGTTCAACATACGGACTGGCATTTCAGCCTGACTCTTATTTTTCGTCATAGATTTCTCCAGGGCAAGGAGTGAGAAGAAAGCATAAAAAACTATTGAGCGAAAATCTCATAAGTTCGCAAAGCACCTTACTGTAGCTATTCAGCAGTTCCCCAGGTAAGCCGTAGACTCCGGATGTGGACAAGCAGGCTGGTGATCTATAATGATTCTATGTGAATCAGCCTGATCGTATACCCCAAGGGCATTTCCGTTGGGCATACAGATGGGGTGCTGATGGATAGATTACGCATAAAAAAAACCTCTGCCGAGAGAAGAAGGCCAATTCTTATATTGCGGCAGAGGTTATCTTTAATATTAGGAAAAACGAGCGGCCCTCCCCGATTAAAGATCTTAATTCAAAGACGTTTTCGAATAAAAACAAACACTGACGCAAATCAGTCTTCTATTCACTTTAAACGTGAAATACTATTCCAGAAAATTTTTTATTTGTCCAGACAAAACAGGGAATTGAAATCAGGATACTGCTCTCGAATCTTATTCTTCTTTGATAGCCAGAAGTGGTTCCATCCCGGCAAGACGAAGAATGGGAATCAGGGCGCCAATAAGACAGACAGTAATGCCTGAAGAGAGGGCGATAGTACTGAAAAGAAAATTCTCCCAGGAGAGAACCGGACCAGCTCCAAGCCTGGTAAGAAGATTAAAATCACCAGCCAGACTGCGAATAAGCCCATGACCGAACACCAAGCCAAGGAGCCCTCCCATAATGCTTATCACCAGCGCTTCACTGAGAAACATTTGAACGATATGATGCTTACGCGCTCCAATGGCGCGCAGAATTCCAACTTCACGCTGACGCTCATTGGCCAGGGCGGTAAATGTCGACCAGGCAAGCAGGATAGCCATCAAGGATGACATACTGATAGTAATAATAAAAACCCTGACAATATCCTGCAGAGTATTCTGGACATCTGCCCCTATACTCCCCCGTGTCATGATGCCTATTCTGGGATTGATAGTCCGAATCTTGGCAACCACCTGACCCACATCGGCACCTTCTTTAACCTTCAGGAAAATAATGGAGATCTTCCCCGGGGTATAGGCGCCGACCGACTCTTCGGGGATTTTATTGAGATCATCTATTCTCATAAAAATTCCACGATCGAGGCCGGTGCCCGTCTCTTCGAGATTCCCGACAATCTTTACTCCCGAACCAAAAAGCTGTGCTGTGGAAATAAGCCCCAGAAATTCATACACATAACTGCCGATAAAGACCTCACCTTCCTTGAGGCCGCTGCTTCCTTTAATCCAAGGACTTACAACAAAATCCGTATCAGGATCAATGGCAATAACCTGTCCTTCATCAATGCTGCAACAGCCGGAATCTAATGTATGGAGATATATCTGGTATGTGCCGGCGGCAATCTCGGGCAAATCACTGAAAGAATCAAATACAAAGTCATCCATATAGAATGTTTTAACCAACGACTCCAGGATGAACTCATCAGCCATACTTTTTGCTTCAGGAGGAACAATAACGATGTCGGCACCCAGACGCAAGGTTGCCGCGTCAATGTCTTCACGTACAGCCTTGGCAAACAGCAGGGCGAACACTAGCAGGGAGACAAGAAGCGAGACCGCAAGAACCAAAACAAGATTCCGGAAAATCTTACGAACTACATTTTTCCAGGCAATGGCGATTATGGCAACAGTTTGCTTTGAGAGCATATATGCAGATTGAAGTTTAAAGACAGAAAAAAAAGCAGATAGCCCCCTGTTGAGAAAGAACTATCTGCTTATTGGAAAGAAAACTTATTTCCAATTTACATCAAGACCGCAGAGAACTGCATGCGGGGCATCCTCATCGGTTCCGAGTTCGGCATCATGACATGCCAGACAGGTTGAAGTCGCCTTGCCGACGAATTTTTTAGCAGCCACATCATACAGTTTAAGCTGGCCATCCATGCGCCACTCACCCTTGGCCGGTTTTTCAGGAGTTTTGCATCCCGGGAGAACAGCCTTGGTTCGCGAAGTGGCAATAATATACTTACCATCCGGGGTAAAGATAGCGTCGTGGGTTTCATTAAGGTTAGGCATGGTTTCCGCGTCAATGACATCAAGGGTCTTGGCATCAACCAGGAAAAGAATATCTCCGGTGGCATTTGCAATATATTTTCCATCCGGTGAATAATACTGACGAAAGCTGACAGTTGACTTTTTATTACCATCTGCCACACCCTTACGCAGAACCTTTACCTTTCCTTGTTCAAGGGCTTTGGCGTCCAGAACCATCATATGCATCTTGCCTACGGTAGTTCCAAGATCTTTATTACCCTGGGCAACATTTGCCTCATTAAGCGTAATGAGAACCTCTTTCATGTCAGGAGAGTTAACGCCATGCATATATTTGTATCCTGTTCCAATGTCAGCATCTGTTCCTTCCAGAAAAACGTTATGCTGCAATTTCATGTCCTTCTTGCTGATAACACTGATATAACCAGGCTTATTCATGGAAATAGGCATATAGTAATCTTTAGTCTGAGCAGAAGCACAAAATCCTGATTTAGGATTAATTACCTGATCCGGCATTTTCAGCCCAACATCTTTCAGGACTTCACCTGTTTTCAGGTCACTGCTTCCATAATGATACATGCCATCAGCTTCAGCATCCGGCTTATATGTTGACCAATACATGATATCTCGGTCCTTATAATCAATCCGGGCATCATGGACAGGATGGGTATCTCCATCGCCGATATCAATTTTATCAAGGGAAGTCATAATAATTGGAGTTTCAGCTTTAGGGTCAATCTTAAATACTGCCTTGGCAAAGTGGCCTCCCATCCCTGCAACATATGCAGTTCCAGCGTACTCGGCACCTGCCAGGGCATTACCTGCTCCTACAGCAGTGATCAACATGGCGCTGACTGCAATGCTGCTAAAAATCTTCGTCTTTGTTCCTTTCATGGCTTCCTCCTTATTCTTTAATGTAAACGACCCCACATTAGTAACTAATAGGTGCCGGCATCTCACTTTGTATTAGTCAACCCACTGTTATCCAGGATGGATCGCAAAACCTCGCACTTGCGGCAAACATCCATTTTTTCTTCCCAGGTCTCCCTTTCAGCACATTGACAGATGGTTCCGTTAATAAACCAGCAAAGAGTTCCGCAATGAAATTCCCAGGCCGGACACTTCGACCTTCTGCTCTCTGGGCAATTTTTCACCTCCCAGCACAATCTACCGTTGGTCATAACTTGCTGTTGCTGACTCAAGATAAAAAAAAGCTGCCGCTCAATATAGCCAGGAATTCTGCGGGTTCCCTGCTCGTAACTCCGAATTGTTCTAACAGAAATGCCTAGGATTGCAGCTAATTGCCTCTGTGTCTTTTCTAATATTTTGCGAATACGGAGCAGTTCATCTTTATCCATGAAACCGTTTCTCTTCGTCATTTATTATTCCGGGCAGGCCGCCCTTGACACAGATGTCACATTGTGCTACTTTTTATCGACCTGTAGCACTACCACCGCGTGGTGGCTATGTCAACATTTTTTTGGGCAAAATAATAAAAATTAGCATAGATTGTATAGAGTTACCCAACATTCCCTGCTTTAAAATAACCATATTTTTCTTTCCTCTTTTAACGCTGTTTGGTGAATCGTGATTATTGAATGTGAAAAACTGGCGAAGACCTATTGGGCCGACAACAAGGAATTTATTGCCGTAAATAATGTCAACTTGCAGGTTGCAGCAGGAGACTTTGTTGTGATCCTCGGCCATTCCGGGTCAGGCAAGACCACGCTGCTTAGCCTTATCGGCGGCTTGACATCCCCGGACAGTGGGAGTGTCCGAATCAATGAAATCGACAACTGGAGCCAGGACGACCGCTATCTCTCTACACTGCGAAACAAAACCATTGGTTTCATTTTCCAGTTTGCAAGCCTCATTCCCACGTTGACATCTATAGAGAACCTTCTGCTGCCGCTTTATTTCGGATCAGGAAACGTAGAAAATCGTGAGTATGCAATGCATTTGCTTGAACAGGTTGGTCTTGCCGATAAGGCGACAGCCTATCCGTCTCAACTTTCCGGAGGGCAGCAACGACGCATTGCAATTACCCGAGCCTTTATGAGTAAGCCGGATATCATTCTTGCAGATGAACCAACCGGTGATCTGGATGAAGAAACAGAAAAAGAGATTCTGCAGCTATTCAGACAACAAAACAAAAAAGGTGTAACTTTCCTGGTGGTAACGCACAACAGCAGCCTGGCAGATCTCCAGGTCTCTCCCCGCATACTCCATATGAAACAGGGTAAGTTGTCGGAAGAAAGGCGATAACAGAATGTTTCAGGCAAAACAAAGCAATTTCCCCTCCGCCAGCCGTAAGTCCTTTCTGCTTTTCCTCTTTATGCTGCTCACTCTGCTTATAGCTTGCGAGCAGAAAGAGGCAGGCAAATCTTTACAAATAGGCGATCAGGCTCCTGATTTTTCGATCACCGACATGAACGGTCAGCATATCCAATTACAGCAATGGGCGGGCTCTCTAGTAATACTCAGATTCTGGAGCACTGACTGCAAATACTGCAGAGCTGACACCCCAGTCTTTAATGAATATTTCAACCGCTATAGAGAAAAAGGATTGAAAGTAGTATATATTAACAGCGGTGCATCTTCCCAGGAAGTGACTGAATTCGTCAGGGAACTGGAAATCCCCTTCCCTGTTGTTATGGACCAGGGTAGGCTTGTTGCCCAACTTTTCAGGGTACAAGCTGTGCCCCAGACTATTATTATCGATCCTGACCAGAAAATAATCGCCGCCATCCTCGGAGGTGTAGGAAAGGCGGAATTAGATGAACTGACAGGAAAATACATCCTTTAACGGAGAGAAAAAATGAAATCACATATCAATTTTTATTTTTGCACCATCATGCTGCTTGCAGGAATAACTTTTTCCCCTCATCCTGTTTCTGCGGGGCCGCCTGAAACAATTGGCAGCTCCGAACGCTGCGCAGTATGTGGAATGTTTGTGGCCAAATACCCGAACTGGGTGACACAGGTTCAATACGAAGATGAAAATCCTAAATATTTTGATGGGGTCAAAGACCTCATGGTTTACCTGTTCGCCCCTGCCTCCTACGGCTCTGAGCCTGGCCTTAAAACAAAAGAGATCTGGGTAAAAGACTATTACTCCCTGAAATGGATTGATGGCCGCTCTGCCATTTATGTAGGAGGAAGTGATGTGTTTGGCCCAATGGGCAAGGAATTTATTCCTTTTTCAAAGAGGGAGGCCGCAGAAAATTTCCACAAAGATCATCACGGGAAACAAATTCTCGTTTTTGATGAAATAACCAGCGAAATGGTTGGCTCCATGCGCTCCGGCCATAAGATGAAAAATCATATGATGAAATAACAGACATTCTCTCTCATGCGCCCTTCCACCTGTTTCTTCCTTCTGCTCCTTGCCTTTCTGTCTTTTGACGGACTGCTTTTTCATTTATGGCAGGCAGGCAGTGCCGAACGTGCAGAAGCAATAAGGAACCAACAGATAACAGTGGCCACACTGGGCCTCACCGACCTTTGCGTGGCCACCGAAGCCCGCTATACGCGGCACCCTGCAGTCAGCGACCCGATAGCACCCTTTATGGACCACCCGGGCGCTCTTGAGCATTTCCCCAGCGGCTCCTTCTGGCGACCGGTCAGCATAATCATTTCCGGAAGCTGAGCAACAATGCAGACAAATTTCTGGCAAAGGCACCTTAACATTCTCGATTACGCCCTTTCATCCCTGTGGCGGCGTAAGCTGAAGAATGGCGGTATAGCCATCATTTTCAGTCTTGTGATTTTTCTGATGGCATCCTTTCAACTTCTGACCCAGTCCCTGGAAACAACAGCTGAGAAGACTCTTTCTTTTGCCCCTGATATCACCCTGCAGCGTCTTTCAGCGGGTCGACAGGTATCAGTTCCGGAAAACAGAATAGAAAGCCTTGCCGCCATATTCGGTATCCGGCAAATTACCCCCCGCGTCTGGGGATATCACTTCGATGAAAAAAATGGTGCCAATTACACTGTTCTGGGCCTTTCATCCGGCATCCTCCAGCAAGCCGACCTTCCCCTGGCTTATGGGCGCCTGCCCAAAAAAGGCAAGCAGGGTGAAGTCGTCATCAGTACTTCTGTACGTAAAAGTCTGGGATTAGAAAATCGCAAATCCTTTACCCTGTTCAGGTCAGATCTCTCCCAGATATCCTTCACCGTAGTCGGTATTTTCAGCGAAAACACCGATATACTGACTGGGGACACCATCCTCATGGATCTTGAAGATGCCCGTGACCTATTCCGCTTAAATAATAGCCAGGTTACCGATCTTGCCGTCAGTGTGATAAATCCTGCCGAGACAAATACCATTGCCGCAAAAATCTCCAGCCTCATGCCGGACACCCGCGTACTTACCCGTTCCCAGATCCGCAAAACCTACCGGGCCGTTTTCGGATGGCGCAGTGGTTTTGGTTCCGTCTGTCTTCTTACCGCCCTGGCATCTTTTGTCATTCTTGCCTGGGATAAAGCCTCCGGACTTTCCCAGGAAGAAAAACGGGAAATTGCTATTTTAAAATTCCTTGGTTTTCAGATCAACGACATCCTGGCACTTCGATTCTGGGAAAGTATCACTGTTGCCTGTAGCTCTTTTCTGCTCGGCCTGACCCTTGCTTACATTCATGTTGCCTCTTTTGAGGGAAGTCTCTTTAAACCAATTCTTGTCGGCTGGTCAGTGCTGCGCCCAAGCCTTAATCTTGCTCCAGCATTAACCTTTGCCGATCTTCTTCTTGTTTTTTCATATTCGGTTCTCCCCTATCTAGCGGCCACCATTATTCCTGCATGGCGTAGTGCTGTTATACGGGCTGAAACCATTATCTAAAAACAAAATGGCACGATGCAAATGAATATTGAACTGGAAAACGTCTATAAAATATACAATCAGGGCAGAGCAAATGAGGTGACAGCCCTGCACGCTGTTTCTCTGGCAATTGAGCCCCACAGCATGATTTGCCTACGCGGTGCCAGTGGCTCAGGCAAAAGCACCCTGCTTTCTGTAATCGGTTGTGTTTTCCCTCCCACCAGCGGTAAAGCGTCTGTTGCCGGCAAGCAGATTTCACGGCTTCCGGCCCGTTTCCTCGGCTTATACCGCCGCCAGGTCATCGGCTTTATTTTTCAGAAATTTAATGTGCTCCCGGAACTCAGTGTTCTTGACAATGTCACCCTGCCCCTTCTTCCTCTGGGCATTTCTCCCAAGACCAGGCAGCTCAGAGCAGAACCTCTGCTTGAAAAACTTTCCATCAGCCATCGTCGTGATTTTCCGGCTGACGAAATTTCTGGGGGAGAGTTGCAGCGAGTTGCCATAGCCCGCGCCCTGATCAATGATCCACCTTTTCTGCTCGCTGATGAGCCAACTGCCCATCTCGACACCAAGCTCAGCCTTGAATTCATGGAAATTGTCAGTGACCTGAAAGCCTCAGGGAAAACCGTGGTGATCGCCTCTCACGACCCTTTAGTGACAGATCACGGCAGCGTTGATTCTGTTGTCGATATCCGAGACGGCCGCATCGTATGAATAATGAAGATGAGGGATTCTCTATGCCATCTTTGATGCAGCCGGCGCAATTGGTTGAAAAGTGCCATGCTTTTTAACACCTGGGGCATTGCCTTGTCCATCATCAGCCTCTGTGCCCTTTTTCTTCTTGGGACGGCCTCGCGAACCGCTATCAGAGTCATACGATACTGGAATCCGTCTTCTGATTCCTCCAGACAGATACAGCTGGAAAATGAAATATGGCTTTCCTCTACTCTTGTTGCCTATGGGCTGGGATTTCAGATTATTTCCCTGCTCCTTTTTATTCTGGCAGCCGATCATTTTTCAGGGATGATAATCGGGGCAATGTGTGCAACAGGGTCGTTTCTGGCTAACAGTTACGGGATCCCTGTTCTGCTGATAAAAATTGCCGGCGTTTTTCTCTACGGCATCTGGATAATCCTGCACTACCTGGATATCCGATCTGAACAGTATCCATTGATCAAAGTAAAATACTGGTACCTGCTTGCAATACTCCCCTATCTGCTCGCGGAAATCATCCTGCAGACACTCTACCTGGCAGAACTTTCTCCTGAAATTATCACCTCCTGCTGCGCCGTTTTTTTCGGAGGCAAAGAACAATTTGGCCAGAACCTGCTCGGGGCATATTCCACTACTGGTCTCATGGCCACTTTTTACAGTATCGCTGGTCTGCTCTTTTTCCTTTGTCTGTATCAGCTGTCTTCCAGAAAATTG
>Ga0233431_1004845_pt1 | contig 13805 bp, 9 predicted proteins | sample SI_118_April2016_FD_179867 | JGI IMG/M metagenome (GOLD analysis project Ga0233431, IMG submission 179867) | Seawater microbial communities from Saanich Inlet, British Columbia, Canada - SI_118_April2016_200_MG | ecosystem: Environmental > Aquatic > Marine > Inlet | place: Canada: British...
TTTTTGAGAAAACAATCACGAAGTTTGGGAATGGGGCAAAAATAGATGTTCCAAAAGAATTTCTGGGCAGAAAGGTTTATGTCATAGTCAGATAATTAATTTATACGCAAGGCCGAAAACATAAAAAGACTTATAAATAAAAAATGGTGGGCGTAACCATGTTAGAAAGAAAAAAACACGATGCAAGTAATATATCTCCATATTTTGGAAAAGAATTTATAACCGACAGCGGATCTAGATACGGGATAGACAAGGATGGAAAAATATATGGAAGAGCATCCTTAGAGGGATATCAGGTTGGACTAATCGGTGGTTTCCCAGACAATAGGACAGGAGATCTAGATATATTCGATTATAAACAGTTGAAAAAATCTATTAGGAGAGATTCGCTAGAACCTTGCAGGGGTTTGGCTCTTGCAATTTTATTAACAGAAAAAGATTTTAAAAGGACAGGCAGGACAGGTATAGTAACGTCACTAATTGATAATATCAAGCCTAGTCAATAGAATATTAACTTACGTCCACAGCCCAATATTTCGAATACGGCTTATCCCACCAAGAATGAAATTTTAAATCCACCCTCCCATTAAAATCTATCTCCATTAAGTGATCATCTATATCAGTTCTCAATGTTGATTTTCTAGGCTCTGGCAAATTAGCGCCATAAGGATCCACCCCCTGCATCAACATTATCATTTCACAAAAACCATCTTTCTCCGGCTTCACTCTTTCATAAGCAACAGAAAATCCTTTGTTATATCTTTTCAATGGAAAATGAAACACCTCCCCCTCGTCAATCAACATATATAACCCAGAATCATCTTTCTTAAAATCCAACTTACGCCCCTTAAGTTCTTCTGAAACCTTTACTTTGCCTCGAGCGCTATATTGCCCATTTTCTCGTATTCCACCACAGTCTCTTATGTATAAAAAAGTAGGATTATAGTTATCAATACATAGTCTCAAATTTTCAAAATCTAGTTCCTTAGGCATCCAATATTGCTCCATCATAGTCCCATGTAATAATACTATATAATTATTTCTTTTCCAATTATTTCTTCATAAATTTCTTCAACCTACCTGCCAACTTCGGATCAATATAATGACCAATAGTCACAGAATAACTGTCTTCCCACTCTCCGGTTTTCTTTGACATTTTCTTATGTCCCAATTCCTCTGCGACACTTTCTAAAAACTTAACCGTCTCTGTTTTTGTTGGATGCTTATTCATAGCCAAAAAAATTTCAGTCCGGCTGGTTGCAAAATAACTTCGAACGATGTGTGGATAAAACTCAACCCCAATAAATTTTTTAAATTCCCTTTTAAAGTCCTCTTCCATTAACAAATGGCCACGAGAATTTGCAAAAACAAAGTCAGATGGCTTCTTTCCGCTTAATATTTTTTTAAGTCTAGAAATATAAACTTTCGGGAAATTCTTTTCTATTTTCTGGGGAACACCATCTTTACCCAAAAAAGAAAAAACAACTGAAGACGCCTTAATTTTTATATCCTTTTTCTTTAAAGTTGTCAGCCCCTTATGTCCATGTGCCTTGTAATAAATTTCATTCCCAATCCTCATATGGGTTTGTAATAGCGTCCAAAATGGAATCGCCATAGTGTCAGAATTAACAGACAACGCTCTAAAAGCTTTTTTCTCCAACTGTGGATATAGTTCTTCGAAGTGGTGAACTTTTTTATATTTCTTAAAAATTGATTTGTTTTTCTTGTCCATCGCATAATGATACGCAAATTTACCTGATGGATTCAAATATATGACATCCCAATGGATATTGCTCTTCTCATCGTGGATAGTAAGCCCGGGGGAGAACAAAGAAAATGCTCCATCTAACTTTTTACCATCCGGCAAAATAAAAATACGCCCGCCCTGCGCTTTCCCATCAGAGCTCATTTGTCCCTTTAAAAATTTGGGATTCTTCAGGTCTATCAACAAATCAAATGCACCATTCGCCTTATATAATTCTATGACCCTTAACGCTTCTAAAAATTTATGTTGAGTTACCTTCCAGCTTTTACCATCGAAAACATAAGATTTCAAATTAACTCCAATTTTAAATGTCCCTAAGGCTACCTCTTTTTTATTCTTCATTTAACCCACCATCCCCTTTAGCGCCAATGCTGCAACCATTCCAAGGCCAGCGATAGATAAGAATGCAACAATAGTATAAAGGGTAATAGTCGCTTTCAAATTTTTACCAGATTCATTTACATTAGCCAGGATATCCTGACCGGCCCTAATTGTGACAAGCGTACTTGTAAGAATAAAAACTACCTGGACCAAATATATACCAACAATTATCTGCAGCCAATATGTTGGAATCAAGTTCCCCACATAAAACATTTCAGTTATCTGGTTAAGGTCAACTCCTCCAGCAGCAGAAGAAACATCAATGCCAGAATCTATGAATGAGGTAAGGGACGATAAAATTAAAGTAATCATGCCCGATAACCCGATAATAATTCCACCAAGCAATGGAGCCAAGAATGTCATATTGCTTTTCATGTCACTAGTAATATCTGCAAGTAAGTCATTTAGTCTATCATTTACTTTTTTAATATTTTTTACATAGTCCGATAAGCTCATTAGGCTTTCCGCAGCCACTTTTAGTCCCTTTCTAACCGACTCAATTAAAATTTTCATAGAAGTTGCAACCAAAGAACTGGGGTAAAAGACAACGGCGCCACGATTTGGATCAAATAATGCTTTTTCTAAACTCATTCCAAATTGACGAATATTTTGATTCACTAAACTAAAAAATCCTTCTGTGGCCGTACCCTTGCTAGATTCCGCGACCCTTTGAAATGCAATTTCTGCAGGAAGACCATCCCCAATCCTATTCCCTAATGAAAAAAGAGAAGAGGTAAATTCGCCCTCTAACGATTTATATTGATCCCTTGCTGTAATCAACTCTTTTGTTCTAAGGCTAGAGGCAACAACGAACATTAGTGCTATTCCTAGGGGCACAAAAAGACTAAGTATTAGGGACAATAAACCATGGGGCCCAGTTAAAACTCCTGTTGTATTATGTAAAACAACTCCAAAAATTCCCGACTGCCCTAGGGCGGAAATTCCGATACTCGCAAATGTTGGATCTCCATAAATAGTGTAAAGAGGACTATACATCCAAATTAAAGGCAAAAACCCTAATAACAAAAATGGGAAAGCCACAGCAAACCCCATCCAATAAGGCTTTTTAGAAATAAATTTATGATAGTATGGATTTTTCTCCAATATGCTAGTGTCCCCATATCCACCCGGCCTCTTACTAATAACTCCAGATGTTAAATACATCACAAAAAATGGTATTATTAAATTAAAAAAGACTAGAACGTGGATCCACCGGATAGCTCCGCCCATCATGGTAGACGCTAAAGGCAAAATTGCAAGTGCTAAGGTTGGCAAAACAATTCCTAGCATATAAATATTAGTTAAGGGGGACTTTACCTCGTGTGTATATTTAAGCATCTTATCATAAACACCGTCAAGAATTACTTGTAATGCCCGCTCTAATACCTCAACTCTTCTTTTTTCTCCCGGTTCATACAAACTAGATTCTATTAAATGGAATGCTTCGATAAATTCCGTGGAATAATCTTTCCATGCCATTAAATAATTGTCCAGACTGTCCTTCAATGTCGAATACTTTCCAACTTCTAAATCCCAAAATACTTTTCTAAGGTCTAATGATAATGGCGCATCTAAATGCTCCGCTGCAAACCTAATTGCCCTTTCAAAATTACTTGTATGCTTCATATAGACAACGATATACAAGATAGCTGGAACCATTTGACTTCCCGCTTTTAGTCTCCACTCAGTTGCCAACTTCTCAGGTTTGCCCATAAAATAAAAGAATAAGAAGAAAGATAAAACCAATGCTAAAAATAAAGAACCAAATGAAAAAGTAGCCATTGTTCCATCACCAAAAATCAACCAAGAACCGATAACCAATAACACACCGGACATAAAAACAAGCATCATTACAACAACTGATAAAACCATAGCTTCTGAAGGAGTAACTGCTAAATGCGCAACATCAATATTTTTTTGAAGTTTTTGTTTGTCTTTTTCCCCAACTTTCATTACAAACATTCGGCCCAGGCTCTTTGCCCACTTTTCATATCTATTAAATTGTGGGTTCATCGCTGCCCTAAACTTGTCATAAGACCTACTAAAGTCATCATTTGAGCTAGTTGCTGTTTTATCAAACTCGTCAACAGAGCCCTCTAATTTTCTTGAATATTTATTCAAAATATCTTTTGTATTATTATCCATTTTGTGTTTTTCCGCAAAAGGGTTCTCGCACCTCCTTGGTGTCATATCAACCTCTAAGAAACTAATGGGTTTAGGGTTAATAAATATTAGGTATTAAAACTATTCAACTAATTTTTAAGTTTCTTAACTTCTCTTTCCATCCATGTCTTCCATTTAGGAAAAACGTCGATTCTAAGAGGCAAACCTTTTTCCGATGTTACCTCATCACTAATTTCATGAAATGCGTTATTACTTTTAACAACAAATTCTGCTTCTAAGATTTCGGGTAAATTATATTTTTCAGCTGCTTCCACAATTCCCTCCTTAATGTCTTTCCTGAGTAAAACGTTATCCCAAATAGCATCCCAGTTCCCCGCCCAACCTTTAACATTTCCCGCGATCTCTTTTAAAATTTCACTGTCACCGTTAATAAGGTCGTCAGTTGGAACCAACATGTCTTTTTCAACATCATATTTCATCAGATCAACAAATCCACCTTCTATTAAGGGATCTTTCTCCCAGTGTTTACGCACCTCAGTAATAGACAAAACCCTACGGTTGGAATGAAGCCCGTCAGGTGTTCTAATAGGGTTCGCCACAACAATCAAGTCAGTTGCCTTAAAAGAAGTAACAGGTACCTCCAGGTCATTTACGACTCTATCAAATACAGAATAAGGACTCCCACCGTGAATTGTACCAGCAACCACATTGGCTAATGCCCCAACCCTCATTGCTTCATAAAGTGCTTTCGCCTCCTCACTTCGAATTTCACCTACTATTAGCCCACTGTCTCCTAGCCGTAAAGATGCCCTGATACCTTCAGTTGCAGAAACTTCAGTGCTCTCACCCATCAAGGCTCCTCTAACTTTCATACTTAGAATATCATAATTCAACTTCTTCATAGCTGACACCGGAAGTTCTAATGTATCTTCAACTGTAATAATTCTATGATTTGGCATAATTTCTAATAACAAACTTCCCAAAAGAGATGTTTTACCAGAAGACCTAGTCCCAGCAACAAGCATAGTTCGAGCCCCGTCAATTATAAAACTCAAAAGACCAGCACCTAGGCCATCAATCATTTTGTTTTTCATAAATAAAGGCAATGTCCATGGCTTATCTCTATGACGCCTCAAAGTATATGCAAGACCACCAGCGCTTAATGGACTTTGGATAATAGCAACTCTCGCATTAACAGAACCCAGCTCAAGATTAGTATCTAGTATTGGATTCGCTTCATCCAATGCTCTACCTGACAACATCCTAAATTTAGCAGCCCAAGAATCAGCATCGTCCGCCGATGGTATTAAGTTAGTTGTACATTCACCATACTCATTATGCCTAATATAAATTGGAGACAAACTCACTGGAGCATTAACCATCAAGTCTTGCAAAGCCTCGTCTAACAACAAAACCTCTAGAACACCAAAACCAATTGTATATCTAACCAAAATCCTAGCCAACGATTCAATTTCAGAATAAGTTATGGTAATTCCCTTCGAACCCGAAAGGTCGGTTATCAAATCCCGTGCCACATTAAAAAATGTCTGACGAACACGCTCACTGTCATTGAATTCTTCTTTGGTGGGTCTATGCTCAATTAAAACACCTCGAGCAAGGTTTAGTAACATATGGTGGTCTTCCTTTAAATTATATTCAGGAAGAGATATGTGATAAATTGGCTTAGTTTGATTCGGAATTTTCAAGATGGTAACCACCGCCTTTTCTCCCACACTACCAAGTTCATATTGCTCTAAAATCTCAGCATCTCTTGGAAGAGCCGAAACCATTTGGGTAAATGTAAAATTAGGCATGATATTACTCTTAAAAAATTCAGAATATACTTCACGGCTTCCCGGGGAATAATCATCAAAAAATGGCTTTAGTGTTTTGATAAGGCCCAAATCTTCAAAGTAACCCACGATTCTTTCAAGGTGCCAAACATACTCAGAGTTGTCCACTCCTTTTTCTTGTGAAGATTTCTGAGAAAAATACTCTCCACGAACTTCATGATAAGCCTTAATCGGATCAAAAAACAACAACTCATTTAATAAATAGTTAAAAAACGAATAAGCTCTCTCGTAAGAAAATCCTAGAATAGACAATTTTTCATTAGATAAAATATTTTCAACATTAACCAGGCGCTCCCGAAGCGCAACGATCTCCATCATCGCATTCACTTGGCGAGAATCATAACTATAATTTCTCTGCTGTACAAATACAATCCTGGAAATACCCTTTTCTTCTCCAAGCACTCCAAAAGCATGAGCCATAACGTCCCCTGAAGATTCTAATGAAGGAACTATAGGCGCACCTAGATAGTTTATGTACAATACATTCTCTCCACTCTCATGATGGGTTTCATAAGAATAAAGTTCGGCCCCTTCTTTGAATAACATTTTAACCTCAATCAAATTAACATTCAAATGTATTAAAGGTTTTGTGTGATTAAAAACAAACTATTATATTGATATCCCCAACAATGAAAATCAGACAAAAACAATAACAATTAGTCCGAAATGAATAAACAATAAATCAATCTAAATTAACGCTCACTCCCCTGTCTTTACATAGGACTTGCACACTCTGTGAATTGGGATAACCCTTCAATATTTTAGGGTATATAGAGACATCTTCTGGGACTTGTCCATTAATCGAAATTAGAATTTGATAGTTATATGGTTTTTGCGAAATTAACTCATATGGTAATTCTTGTAAAAATTCATCACCGCCTAACGTTTTCACAAGTGTTAAATTGACTATTTGGACATTCCCTGTATTTAAAAAATTCAATGAATAAACCCCACTCCCCAAATTTTCTACAACTTCAATATTAAGTGACACCATCTCGCAATCAGCCCTAGACGCCTCAACCGGTTCTCCAATAAATTCTCTACCCCAGGAAAAAACCATAGAAGACAGTACCAATGTCAAAGCAACTAACAATACAACCGCGACTACTGGAGACAAAGCCCGATTATTAGTCATTATTAACATCAAGATAGATATTAAATTAAATATATAAATATTTCCTATTGGTCAGAAAAGAATTAATTAGCCAAAATTATTTTTTCAACCACATCCAAATTCCATCCCTGCTTCAAAAGCCCCTTCTTGACGACATCTTTAGAAAATCCTTTCGCCAAATTATTTTTTACGTAATTTTCCAAATAAATCTCATCCTTAGATTTTCCAGTCACAGAATTGCCACGCCTACTGGTTTTTAATCGTGCACTACGGTCAGCAGCCAAAGAGCTCATCCCTTTATGTCTTAATATTAATTTTATTATCCAAAACATAATACCAATTATAACCAAAAGAATAAGCAACCCAATTCCCCAACCGACAAGAACAGAATAATCTACATTCGATTTAGATTTATTGTCTCTTCCATAAACAATAGCAGAATCAATCTCTTCCAAAGTTTTCTCATTTTGAGAATCATATATAATTAAATTATTATCAACAACAACCATCTCGCCAGAAGATACTTCTTTGATCAAATTATTGGTTTCAACAGTCCCAATTAAAATCAAGTTATCCTCCTCTTCAACTTCCACGTCTAATAAATTATTAATAATGCCAAATGATCCTGCTAAGTTTGCCGCTGCTATAACATCCTCATTAGTTGCCATAGAACCGATAACAATAGTATAAGCTCCTGGGTTTTCCTTTATATCATCTAAAGTATCATAAACTTCAGAATCTAAAGCAGAACTAAACCCAGATAACAATAAAATAAACAAAAATATAATTTCAAACTTCATACAATTCCATCCTCCGAAGTTATAACCAAATCTGTATCCATCAAATGCCATAAATCACGATCTAACAATATTCTTGCGGCATTTTCTGTTTGTTCCGCATCATAACCCGCAATTAGAATTTGGATGCTATCTCTTTCATGATATAACTCTATTCTACCCCTTCCTTCCTCAAATCCCTCGAGGCTATTGCTAAAAGAATTCCCAGTTAAGCTTCTCGCCACCCTATTTACCGATGGGTTTCCCAAAACTATTAAATTTGTATAATAAATATAATTATAATAACTTGCAGGTCTTGTATATCCTGTCTCGAGTTCTCCTGCGATATCAATTGAAATAACATTGTCCATAGCACTGGCAGAGTCACCAATTACTAGATTAAAATTATTCAAGCCAAAAGCATCTGAAGCTTCTAGTATATCTTTAATCGTCGTATATTCATTGGCTACAAATTCGCAGACACCGCCGACATCAACAGCAGTCTCATCCTGATTTTTTACACCATCATTACAACTTGGGACATTACAATCCCCATCAGACTCTATATCATGCAAACAATCTAAATCACAATAATTATCCGAAGATGAATAATCCTTACCTGGGGCGATATTACAAATATCATCATTAGAAAAATAATTACAATCTTGAGGGCACGATAAATAATTTTCGAACATATTGTCAAATCCGAGTAACGGATTTTCACAAGTACCATTATAGTTACAAAGCAACTCGCCAAACTCTTCTTCTAAAATAATTTCAGAATTATATTTTAATTGAAAAGATTTTGCACTCGCAGCGTATGGGAAACTCATAAAAGATATCATTTCATCAAATTCAGTTGGGGGGTCACTTAAAACATAAAAATCGACTGGGAACTGCTTACTAACCAATGGTTCTCCAGAGGCATTTAACAAAGCTCCCTCAAAATAATATTCTCCACTACCGCTACTAGAAAAGATTTCGTCGTTGGTTTTTGCTATCCCTACCAGCTCAGCAGAGAAATTGGTAAAGAATGTATTAAACAAATCTATATCCTGGCCCGCATGATCATAAGAAATCCATTCACCAGATTCATTTGTTGCATTTAAGTAAACCATGAATTCAAGATTAGCAGATGCGAATACAGCTAAGATAATAGTTCCTATTACAAACATAGCACCAAGAACATTCAATTTACTAAGCATCGTCTGTCTCCTCTAAACAATTTTTAAGTGGGCAAATCGAATTATCTGGATAAACCCATGGTCCGTCCTGATTGCTCATAACAGAATGAGAAACAGGAACAAAATCATTAATATCATCTGGAACATTACCCTGGAGATCTCTATACGGCATGCCCGCGCACATGCGAATTGTTCCACAATCCCCCGAAGAAGAATTCTCAATCTTAAGGCAATTAGGAGCAGAAGTGCCCGTCATACAATTACGCTCTGAATTTTCCACACAAAAAGACTCATTTTCTACCCATATCGTGACGCCATTAAGTTCTGAATATTCATTAGATTGCTCCAAGAATCCCCACATATATCCAGACTCAGTATTTCCGTTCGCATTTCCATATCCAATACATTCCATGCTAGGCTGACAGCAAGCAGGAAATCTGATTTCACCATTCAACCCCACCGGGCTTTGCGGGGGACGAATATTAGATTGCCTTGTAAATGTTCGAAGGTTATATTCGTCAAAAAGTGCAGAATACGCATGGCCTAATTCATGGGAAAGAACCGAATAGCTCGCAGAAAACTTAACTGAAAGAGCTTGTCCGAACATATTAGTACATCCATCTGCTGTTATACTACAAATATTGTCAGAGTAGAGGACCATCTTATCGGTTATTCCATCTGCCCCAAAATTAGAATAAATTCTTAATGCCCCCGATGCCCTTGCTGCTTGGTAAAGATTTCCCACCCGACGAGCTCGAAATCTCTGCCAAAGCCCAAAACCTGAAAAACTTAATGTATCAGGATGGGTAATGTATTTAGCAGAATGTGCTATATTAATATTTATCTCACTCATTTCATTAAAATTTTTATAATCCACATGCAACCTGTCACTATCTAAGGGACGATTAACCCCGAACATATGTAAATTATATTGAGAAACAACAAAATCACTTACTTCAATAATCGCATCCTCCCCTGATATTTCATTAGTTATTCTAACTACGAATCTGATTCTAGTTCCCCTAGAGAGTCTACCTCTAGGAATGAATGTTTCTTGATAATGATGCTTTTCGCCAACTCTGTCAACATAATCAACAGCTCCACTTTCGAATATTCTCCTAGCGGGCTCTGTAGTCCAGCCATGGCCAGAGTCTCTTTCTAGTGGGGCCTCCCCATATTCATCAACTTCTAAAATAAAAAATTCTACTGTGAAATCTTCTGCCCCTCTACCATCTTCAAATAAAAATTCAGATTCTAACACCAATACATCATTTTCTGTTATAATCCCGTTAATCAGGCCTATTCTCTCACAGTCTCTACATTTCCCATCCGCCAGTATCAATTCGGCAAGTCCCTCCTCCTCATACGACGGATATGAAAAAAGGTCAAACTCACCAGAATATTCACCAAGTTCTAAAAAATGCTCCTCTTTATAGGCCTTATCTACAGACCATCTAAGGCTATCCGCATCATCAACAATGTCCACGCCTACACCCTCTATTAAGCAGTCACTTGGGCAATTAAAATAGTACTCCCCATATGTTTCATCACAAAATCCATCTCCACAATACTCATTTTGAACAGATTGAATCGTGCAATTATTATTACAATAATTACAACTTTCGTTATAGTTCAAGCTCCATAGAGCCTCTTCCGCACAGCCTAGTCCATTACTAGTTCCATTGTCACATTGCTCAAATGATTGGACAACATCATCTCCACAAACACCCCAACCAATAGAATCAGCCATGACACTCTGGATAAAGAGCAAAGCGAATACGATAACAACTAAAGATAATATTTTTAAATTAAATTTAACACAAAATTCCATTTTAATATTGCCACCTCAAATATGGATATCCTCCATTTACCTTTACCCAAGTATTCTCGAAATCAAATCCAACATAAGAAGACCATTGCTTCATCTCGGCAATTGTTTTACCTTCTACATTTGCCATTGCAATACCACTAAGTCCAGTGCTAGACAGTCCTATCAATTCTTTATTCCAATATACATTAATTAACTCCGTTCCCCTTGCTCCATTATTATTCTCTGTCGCAACCAGGGGGTCCTTAGTTAATACATTCCCATTTAATTCAACGGCCGAGTAAGAATTATTAATTGTGAATCTAGCAGATCTAGTGTAACCGAAAAGACCACCAAGAGCATAACCGAGATTCCCATTAGGTCCTTCTCGAATATAATTTGGGCTCGTAATAATTCCAGAAATATATGAATTTGTTAGGGTGCCTTCATGAGCGAGTATTCCGGCGAAGCCTCCAGTAATCCAGCCACCTTCAATATTTACATCTTCCAATCCTAAGTTCTGGATAACGCCCATCAAGGAGCCAAATAAACCTGCATATGGTCGAGATCCAATATTCAGTCCAGTAATTACATGCCCATTACCATCAAGGGACCCGAAAAACGGATTATTATTATCTCCAATTGGTTTAAACCCTTCTCCATTAGCCCAATTGACAGTATCTCTACAGTTTATGTTCTTCCTTAATTCATAATCCCCATACAAATCGTCTCTAATGGTATGTAAATCACAGCAACTAGAAATATCCCATAGTCCGTCTTTGTCTATATCCTTTAGAACATTTCCATGGCAAAGATGGCAAACATCTCCTTCATCAACTAACCCATTACAATCATTATCTACTCCATCACAAATTTCTTCTGCTCCGGGGTAAACATTGTCTGAATTATCGTCACAATCTAATTGGCCAGTGCAATAATATCCCGCCAGTGCAATAAACCCATCATTATCCAAATCAATACATCCTACCCTATCTCCAAATCTATCAACCTCAAAAATCAATGGATCATAACTAAGAATCGTTACATTAATTGGATTCCCATCAAATCCATAGATTGTGACATTATCATATAAACTTGGCAAAATAGATGTATTATAAAATGTTACCCTAGCAGCGATATTGAATCCTGGGTTATCCGTTGTCTGATGGGACGTATCAACAAAAATACGATCCTTTTCTATAGTAATCATGTCAAAAAGATTCTTCCCCGTAATTGCTGAAGAAAGAGTAACTGGCTCCAAAAATTCAATCATTCCGAATTCGTTAGACAAAACCGGAATTTCATTATTATAATCAAACTCACCAACTGCCCATAGGTCTAATCCTTCAACAACACAATAACTTGAACAGCCATCATCGTCATTAGTATTTCCATCATCACATTGTTCAATACCTTCGTGCATCCCATCTCCACAAGTAGTGCTACCATCTCTTCCTAAGAAGTATTCATTTTCAAAATTGAAATATTCATAATAAGTAGTAGAATTAATACCTAACTCTGCACAAGTTCCTATGGAAGATTCATCATAATTACAATTACAATCATTACCAGTTACAGCAACATTGCCATTTGCCTCAAAACTAGGACAACCCAATGGATCTGGAGCGCCAGTTGGCCAACCCCAAGCAGAATTAATTTCTATTGTAATTTGATTAGGTTCATTACTGTTACAAGAATAAGAATGTTCATCAGGAGTATACGTATCATCTAAACCAATCCACAAATCACTACAAGCACCAGAATCACAAATCTTTTCTTCAGGAGAACATCCTGCCTCAACAGCACAGGTGCTTGAACAGCCATCATCGTCATTAGTATTTCCATCATCACATTGCTCTGTTGATTCTTGGACGCCATCACCACAAGTTGCTTCATCTTCATTATATTTGGGAACAACTTCTACATCTGAAATATTCTCCCTATCCTCCTCATCATCATTCTCCCTTTCCCCCAAATTATCAAACAAACATTGATCGTAATCTTCATTATCAAACAAATTTCCAAGTTTACATCCAAGCTTAGTAAAAAATGCCCCAATTCCTCGAGCATCCCTAACAAGCCCTCTTAAGTCTACACACTCGCCATAGCTACAAATGTTACTTGCACACTCATAATTATTTTGACAAGTTGCCCACTCTTCGCCTAAAGAATTATCCCTTTGTTGTTTTATCTGCCCATCAATATCACAATAATTACCATCAAGCCTAATCCCATATGGAACACATGTATCGTCATCCATACATCCAGAACAAATTCCGGGGCTACAAGGAACCTGCTCTTCTCTATTTGGAAAATCATCGCTGTCACAATTATTTTGATAAATCTTCTTAATTTGATATCCGTATTCGGGACAAACAGTTGGTGAAATTTCTTCCATCCATAAAGGAGAGCATGACTCAGTTTGATTAGCCACCGCATCATTCACACACGCTCCATCAACACAACCGTTTGGACAAGTATATAATTCCGATTCCGCGATTCCATCTCCCCTAGTCGGTGAATCATAACAATACCATTCAGTCAAAACATCATCTGCAGTCCCAGCATATCCACAGGCGTCTGCATACTCCGAAAGTCCGATAAGAGGACGGACGGTTCCATTAACATAATAATCTAAACCTCCATCGCTATCTGTACAAGTTGTATTTACAACCTCGCCCTCGCCCTCTTCGTATAACCCCTCAATTTCAGATTCGCTCAAAACACGGTCATATATCTTCAATTCATCAATTGCCCCGTCAAAATAATCCGAGTATCCGCCCCCAATCCTAAGTTGCCCG
>Ga0233431_1004846_pt1 | contig 13805 bp, 12 predicted proteins | sample SI_118_April2016_FD_179867 | JGI IMG/M metagenome (GOLD analysis project Ga0233431, IMG submission 179867) | Seawater microbial communities from Saanich Inlet, British Columbia, Canada - SI_118_April2016_200_MG | ecosystem: Environmental > Aquatic > Marine > Inlet | place: Canada: British...
TGCATCTAAAGTGCTGCCACCATACGGAGGGTTCATTACGGCTACATCATATTCATGTAAAAAAACATCCAAAAGAGCCACACTCTTTTCAGTTTCGGCGGCAAATAATTGTGCGTTTAAGTCATGCTCCTGCAGGGCACGGCGAGCAAATTGGCGCAGGTGACCGAGCATCTGATCAACGGTGTGCTCCAGTGACCAGCCGGGCGCAATTTCAGAAAAAGCCGCTTGCTGCCCTTGTGTGCCGGGCTTGATCTTCTTGGGCGTTTTGCTCTGGTAGCCGCCCGCCGCCAGCACCTGCCGGAAGCGTTCTTCCACCCGTAGCAGGCTGCCCACTTCCGCCACATTATCCAGGCTCTCAAAAACCTCCTGAAAGGCTTGCTGAATGACCGGCTCACTGGCATACTGCGCCAGAAAATCCTGCCGCACCTTACCCCGTGGCAAGTGCGCATCCGCCACGATCAGGTTGACCTGTCCCACATGCGCATCCGGGTTGGCGCTCTTTGCCTTCATGAACAGGCTCAGCGCTGCCAACTGCACCGCCCGCAGGTCGATATCCACACCGAACAGGTTATTCTCCAGGATGGCAGCCGGCACTTGGTCATCGCTCAAGGCATCCGAGCTGCCCATCCAGCCCTGCTCGCGGGCATCCGCATAGATGGACTGGAAGACTTCGAAAGCGTAATGCCCAAAGTGCATCGTCCCACATGCCGGGTCGATCAGGCGGATCTCCTGGGGGCGCTTCGCCGCTCGACGTGGCTCGGCATAGGCATGATTGATCGGGGATTCGGGATCAAGTTGGATTTGACCGTCTGTCTGGGATTTTTCCGTCCCCGCAAGGGGTTCCGGCACCAAATAATCGCATCGCTCCCGGACCCTGGGGCTGTCTGGGTGCATCTCGAGCCATAGCCGTCCCAAAGTATTATCCACCAAAAACTTCACGATCCAGCGGGGTGTGAAAAACTGGTTGATGACCGCCACTTCCGCCGGGTGCTTGGGCTTGCCCTTCTTGCGGATCGAGACCTTCTCTTCGGCATTGTAAAACTGGTAGATCCAACCGATGATCTCATCTTCCGCCCAAACCGACTGCTCTGGTGTCGCTTTCTCATGTGCTGGGGGTCCCGAACGCTCGATCTTCTCATCCAGTTCGTTGATATTGGCAATACAGGCTTTCAAAGTCGGCGTGCTGGGCCATAGCAGGCTGTTGACGGGTGCATCCCGCATCTCGGCTGGGTCGCCTACGTCAAATAACAAGCGAAATTCAGGATAGATCTGGCGGCAAACCTGCTGGAGCGCTAACTCCAAACCGTCATCGGGCAGCGCAGCTGCTTCAGCGTGTTCAGCCCGATAATCCCGCAATGCCCGAGAACGGTCGCCATACTCGCTTCGGGTTTGGATACTTTCTGGTGCCAGTCCCCGCACTTCCAGGGCTTTAAGTCCCACCAGCCGGTTGAGATGTGTAAATGCCACCTCCCGCACAAACCAATAGACCGCATCTGCCAGATCATCGGTCGCCTCATCCCGTCCAATTTCATGGCGGATCGTCTCCTCCATGCGAATGCGGGCAGATAATTCCCGATCATTCAGATGTTTGAGCGTATCCAGTGGTCGCAGGGTGGTCGGCGTAATCCCATAGCGGCGCAAGCCCACTTCGATATCCGCTTCGAGGGATTTTCGCAGGTCAAGTACAAGGGATTTGATGGCGGTTTTAGTTGAGTCCATAGGTTAGTTACCAGAGGTTAGAGAGCAGTTATCAGTTGTCAGGGAATCGCAGTTGGTGTCGGGAGAGTGCTCACATCAGCGCCGCTGAACAGATCGCCAAGCACTTGCGTGCCTGAGTATCCAACAAGAAATCCAATCAGCATACCGCCCCAGAAATCCTGTACGGCAATAATCGGTTGTACTCCAGCTTTGCGAGCGAAGGCAATGACAGCAAATCCACTAATGATGGCAGAAAGAAGCATCTTCGGCGCTGTCTTTACCCAATTCCCATTGAAGAGTGCGTTGACTTCTGATGCCAAAACTCCAAAGACAGAACCTAAAACAGCTCCACCGATCATCGACATTTGGGATGCTTGTATATCCAGTGAATAGGGGATTGTCTGATGGTGAAGAGTTTCTTCTATTTCATATTCCACCCGCACATCAAGATTATATGAAGTAGGGGTAAAATTCCAACCTTTTTGGGTTTTCAAAATGAAAATGTTAGTAACAGAATCGCCGGGCTGTATTTCAAATTGTTCTGATTGATTGCCAAAACGTTCTTGGAAATCTTCTTCAAGTGGCTCAAGCAATGCCATAACTTGCTCTTTAGCATTTTCGATCTGTTGCTCTATCTCTTTCTTTTTTTCTTCTTGCTGCTGATTCTCAGGTTGTATGTCAATCAGTTGTTTTTGTTTCAGTTTGATAGCATCCAGAAGTAATTCTATTTGAGAACTTTGCATATCCTGGAGACAATACTTTACTGATGGTTGTTCTAACCAGATGTTTTCAATCTTAAAATGACTTACTGGTTCTAAATTTCCTCCGTCATCCATGTTTCTAAGGATATCTAGTATTTTTTTATTTAGATCTTCCCGTTTATTTTTATAAGAAAGCATTGCTTCAATATCTGAACTGCTTCTGGTCGTTAATGCATAAGCGGAACGAGTGTAATCATACGGGCTAACAGAACCAAGATTGAAAGAGATTCCAAATGGGAGGGAAATTTCCATTCTGCTAAACAAATCCCAAAAGCCGTTTCTTTTTGGTAAATTGTTGAACAAATTATCTTTCCCATAGCCCTTAAGAAGCTGACGCTTTGTCCTGTCAATTTCCTTGCGGGCTTTTTTTTGCTCATCTAAAAGAGCTTTCTTTTGAATGTCGATCAAGTCAACAGGCAGTAAGGTTGAAACCTGTTTAATTACGACCGGCACATCAAATGGGTTCGTGATTGTTGCCGATATGGAAAAACTAGAACCCGCCGCAATAGTCGACGTCGACGGTTTCATTGAAACAAACAGGGCACCACGTTGTGGCTGATTCTTATTCGCTTTCTCGGGCATAGCTCCCTCCTATATCAATTCAATTGCATCTGAGTCTTTCAAGGCATCCAGTGCCTTCTTTTCCACAACCTTCAAAGCACCCTGGAGCTGCTCGGCGCTTTCGATCTCTCGTCCGGCTAATAAATCGCTCACGTTGATCTTGGTTACCTTACGCTTGCTCCCCGTCAAGGGCTTCGCCGCTTCACGAATGCCTTTGGCTCGAGCCGGCATTGAGATCAACTGCTCGGCCACTAGCGCCAGGCTCGTGTTGCAAGTCTTGCAGGTCATCTGTGTAGGGTCAAAGGCTAACGTCTCACATGTGTAGGCTTGCAGGTAAACCGTTTCCAGTCCTTCAGAGATCAACTCCCCGCTCAGCCGTTGGAATAATTCTTCCCGCTCTTCATGCAGGTTAACATAAACAGATTGATATTCTTTCAACAAGCCCTCGTGAGCTTGTTCGAAGGCATTCCAACTTGCCCCCGCTATGCCCTCTTGCAATCCTGTACGCAGCGTCTCCGCCAGAGTGATTACTCTAGCAGTATGCAGCTTTTGTGCAGCCATCACTTGGCGGCTATCCTCCCAAGCTCTCAGTAAAATTTTGGCTTGGCGATACTGTGGCAGACGCTTGTCTTTTTCAACAAAATCATAAAGCGTTTCGGCATCTGCGTGCAACTGTCGGATGGCATCCGTTTGATCCAGAAAAAGTCCCACCACTTTGTTTGGGCGATTATGACTGTTAATCTTATAGATCATCTCTCTCGCTTGCTTGAAGGAGGCTGGCAGCGGGTAATCTACTTGGTTGAGTTGCAGAGCGAGCCTTTCTACCCGTGCGTTGAGTTGGGTTAGGTCCTCATGAATATATTCTGAGAGCGCTGAAGCTGTATCCTGCGTTTTGGAACGTGCAAACATCACATAGAGTGCATCCTGAGCCTGTTTTCGCTCGGTCAGACTAAGGGCTTGTTCTGGATCATACAGGAAGACAGCACTCTTAAAATCATTCGCTTTAGTCAACCGGTCTCGTGCTGCTGGGACGCTGGCGTCATCATAGGTCACATTACCGCTCTTGATGCTAATCACTCCGCCTCGGAACATCGCCGCCAGCAGCAGGCGAATTACTTCCGGATGCCAGCCGTAAGGTGGCTTCTCGAAGTGGTCGAGCAGGGAGCGTCCATCCCGCTCCAAGCCTTTATGCTCACGTCGTTCCAATTCATGCAGCATTTCCTCAATGGACGGGCTTTGCATATTGAGATGGTTTTTCTCATCGAACAACTTCAACCCAGGGTGCAGGGTGTTCAACACAAAGTCATTGGTCTTCAACACGGTATCAATAGCATCCTTATCTGGGCGTACGGCAGCCAGATCGAACTTAGGATAGACATGCGGTACAACACGAGACATGACTTTGTTGAAAATCGGATTGAGCGTGGTCGTCTTCCCGTCCAATTCCTGCACGTCACCATTCCAAATGATGGTGCCATTGAACAAGTCTGCTCGCAAACGAGACTCGATGATTTGCTGGAGCGTGCTGATCTCTTTATTCTTCTCTCGGATCAATTCTTTATCGTCGTCCGTCTTATTTTGCTGTGCTTGACGTACTTTGACAGCTTCTTTAAGTTTGAATAGGCGCACGACATTTTTTTCTAACTCACTATCTTCTCGGCTGAACCAGTAAACCGTACCGGTATTGGAAAAACTTTCCATTTCAAGTTGGTCAACGGTCAGGCCGTCCTCCAATTTGATGTGCAGGGGCGAATAGACTTGCAGAATCAGCGAATCTCCATCATTTACTCGCTCCCCATCCGCATAGACGGTGGTACGAAAACGCTGTTTCCTGTCATAGTCAACTTGACCAACTTCACGCAACACTTCGGTCAAACGGTCACGCACAGTGCGACGTTGGTCATTCTTTTTGGCATCAATGCCATTGACTTCTTCTTCGAAGGTCTTCTTCGCCCCGGTCAAGAATTCATAAATTCCATCTTCCCGCTCAATGACAAAACCAGCCTCATTTAATCTGCCCAAGCTCGCAACAACATTCTGTTTCATCTCAGGTAGATGTTCGTTGCGTAAATCCTGCACCAACGTGTGTGCAACTACCTCAGCTGTGCTGGGAACATACGATACCTGTTGCAAAAAGTACAACGCCTTAACCACCCGAGCATCAAAAGTCGAACTACTAGGCAACTGCGTAGGGACCTTATTAATCTCACGTAGATCCGCCTGATTCAAATCTAAGCGCACCTGGTCAAAGACCATATCCAAGGTCACCAACTTACCAACTTCGTCATCTAACAGGTTACGAGTAATGACACCCTGGCATAGTCCGAGCATACTACGGGCTTCGGTATTGAGCGTGAAGCCAGTCCCGCCGCTAGTACGGGCGGCTTTAATGATGTCTTGGATTAAAGCCAACTGATATGGGAGAAAAGGATAGGAGGTTGGGAAAGATTCTTTGTTCAGGCTGGGCAAATCACGAGAACTGCCAGGAAGTTTACCCAGAGTGCCGAGTTCTCCGCCATAACGCGCAAATATCTGGGACAATTCCACCTGCCCGGAATCGCTTTTCCTGAGAATACGATCTTCCAGTACCCGCTCCACGTCAGAGGCAGTTAAAGTCATCCGGGTATCAAAACGAGTGATGATGCGCCCAAACTCATCCTGAATGGTTGTGATGTCTGAAATCATTTGCTTTAGTTCTTGCTGGGACGTGACAATCAACCACAACTTGCCCTTACCGTGTGTGCCAAATGCCTCAGAGATCGTCTGTAGTTCAAGCAGGCGATCCTTTTCACGTCCTACAAATTGTCCTATCTCATCAATAATGAACAACAAATGCGGTGGGCGTTCAGGATTACCTGCCGCTCGCAATTCGTCGACATAAGCAACCAGTTCCTTAGTGACCTCGGTAATACTGGCATTTTCCTGGTTTTTTAAATCATCAAGAGCTTTGTCAGCAGCTTTGCTATCTGGGTATAGTGTTGGGTCAACCGCAACCAAGGCTTTTACAGCCGCAGCGCGCACCATTGTAAAATCTTCGCGTACGGTTTCCCACTTTTCGCCAACTTCTTTTTCGACTTTCTTTTTGAATGCATCATACAAGCCACGGCGCAGTAACGAGAGCTCCAAACGCCCAACCGTAATCGTTCCACTCAGCTTACGTTCCTGTTCCAAATATTGACTGTAAAGGGTGGACATTATGCTCACATTGCGACGATTAGCCTCGATGTTGAACATAACGACATGGTTGTCGATCTGCTGGATCTTGTGCAAACCTCCCAAAATAGTTTTGGTCGATGCGCTGTTAGCATCCAAGCGGCTCTTGAATAAATCAATAGCATGTTGACTACCTATCTGTGGGTTCTTCAGCAGATAGTTAAGCATCTTGGCAAAATGTGATTTACCCGAACCAAAAAAGCCGGCAATCCACACCCCAATCTGGTCAGTTGGATTAACGCGGGTTTCGCCATAAATATCCAAGAAACGGACCAAGGCTTCTTCGATAGGTATGGTGACCACATACTCGCTAACTTCCTGCAAAATCGTCGCATGGTCGATGTCGTCCACCTTCGCGACCGCGGGAATACGACGTTTAATCTCAAGTTCAAAAATATTATTGATTTGCATTGCAAACTCCGCCACAGTGTTTTGATAATTTAGGCAATATCACGAGTCCGATAATAGCCGGGGTTACGTTTCCCCATGAAAAGAACATTTCCGTCTTCCACGGTTGCTGGGTACAAAACAACCAAGGGCACAAGAACCTTATTCTCGCAACCCAACAAAATACCCGACAAGCCAGCGAATGGATAAAGCAAGCCTGTTTCGGTTAGCAGAATAATCGTTTTGTTATCGGCCGCTTCTGCCTGTCTGATAATTTCTTTTAACAGGTCTTCTTCGGCATGTTTCCCCATCTCGTTCGCAGCTTCGCTTGGGTGTTCTTTGGCCGTTTTCATGCGCAATTCCAGAAGATTCCTCTCCTGATAATACTTGTATGGGTACTCCCCACAGCGTATCTCTACTGACGAAAAACCAGCCTTTTTCAATTTCTGTTCGAGTAATCTTGTCAGTTCACGTGCTTCCAACTCTTCATCAGGATGATACAGCAAGCGCACAAATGGCACGCCAGTCCCCTGTGCTAGATTATCCCTGTTTGTGATTAGAAGTTCAGCTAATTCTTCGAATTTATCCCGCAATTGCTTCAACGTACCCCTCCAAACTTTGCCATTTCAAGTCGAGCGTCATTATCTCGCCTTGTTTTTGAAATTTACAATGACCTTCATCAGTTAATTCTTTGAGCAAGTTCACTACATCGCCTTCATCCAGGAAAAACAAACGCCAATCTGAAGCCTCAATTACGGAACGAGGCCCAAAATTCTCTAAGCTTTCCCGCAATGAATACAGTACATATCCAGCAAGCGATGCTGGTATATACACACGCTCAAAAGTCTTTCGGTATACCCCAGACATAAGTCCGAAATCTCTTAGGACAGTCAAAATATTGCTTAATAATTTCTTACGCGTCTGTGGAGACCATTCTGTAACTTCGGAATGTTCAACTTGTATGCTGTCTAGCCACACTTGAAGATCGCTGATTTCCATTCCGCTAAAACCTGCATCAAAACGTTCGTAAATTGGGGAAGTAACCGCATCAAAAAGAATATGTTCCGATCGACAAAAATCGTAATAAAGAAACAACTTAGCTAGTGCATAGTTTGAGTTAGAGACCAATCGTGCTAAGAGCCTTGCCCTGTTCCAATCGAGAAAATAACGTTGATTGATTTGATTCCAAATTGCCCGCCTGCTTTCATGAGTTGCTTTTAAAAGTACGTCTTCGTGTACAACAGCGGACTGAACATCTTCCAATTGATAATCATTGTTAACCAAACGCAACGCAGCGAAGGTTTCATCTACCAACCCTGCTTTTCCAGATAACCTCGCACTATACTGTTCTAATGCAACCATAGGTAGAGTATACAACAAAAACTTTGGGCAACGTACCCTCTAACATGACTGAAAACATATACAAATGTTCATTCTCAAGATATTGATTGCTAAAACTTCACGGATTGGTTCAATAAATCCACATTTTTCCGGACCGACAGAGTAATAAAACGGTCTGTTTTTTGCAATTTATTGGATATTGAATGAATTAGCTGTTCCACTCTTCTCCATCATAATAACGAGTGCCGCGGTGTCCCTGTTTCGGATATGGCTTTTCATTCCTTTCCCCAGGCGTCTTCGCAAAGATTAAGCTGCGTGGTTTACCCGAATCTGGATTTACTGCGCCGTGTTCAATGCGGGTAATCTGACACCGTCCCACCACCATATCTTGCCAGATGGTATAGACATAATCGCCGACATTTAAACGGGATGGTTTGCCCGCCATGTGAAATTAAAATTCCCCAGCGGCTCCATCATATAAGGATTGAACAGCTTCAATCCCTTCTTTTTGCGGGATAGTTTTTGTGATACCGCTCATTTGCTTTCTCCTACGAATTCACTCGTGTTGTAAACCAATTGTTCGAACAAATACAGAATCTAATTTTTCAGAAAAACATTCTTCCGATGCCACTGTAATGCATCCAAATCAGGCCACAACTTATCGTCGTTTGGTCCGAGAATTTGCCTATTTTCAACGGTCAATAGATGTCCAGGTAAGTTTTGTGACATCATGCGTAATTCTTTTGAGAGAATAACCTGATACTTTGTCGAAACTCCCGTCAAACCTTCATCAAATGTCCAGTGACATAGTCGGCAAAGTGCCATCCCGTTATCAATAGCGTCATTCTGGCTCACACTCCAGGGGATAATATGCGCAGCTTCTACAGCCGTATGCCCGCTGGAAGTCAGCATCCGCACCCCGCAAAAAGCACAGCGATGCTCATAAATACGCACTACCGCTTTCCGAAAACCCTGATCGCGCACCTTGTCTTTATATTGTGCTTCTGGAATATCGCTGCTTACTGTCCGCGCTTCATCAACAAGCTTTTGACTGTACAAATAAGACTGGAAATTCAGTTCCCCTTGCTCGATCAGCGCAGCATGATAATCCGAAGAAAAGTAGGTCTGGATCAATACTGTCCGCAGGGCATTTCTGGATGCTTCGTGTTGCAAAAGTGCGAAGAGTTCTTCATCCAATTGCGCACCGAGGATCATTTTTTGCAGTTGGCTGGCGTATCCCCGACTTGCAGCTTCCAGAATTTTTTCTTGTCCAGGTTGAGGAATAAGGTGCCAGAACTTGCTCGACCGCAGATGAAAGAAAGGAAGTGCCATGTCCCCGCGACGTGCAGGCAGGACAGTCTGCCAATAAGATGCAAATAATTCTGCCAGTTCCGCAGAATGTTCGATTAAATTTGTATCCAAGCCTTCGGCAAATAAATCGAGTACTGAAAGTAGTAGAAGCGGTTTATGGGGAGCCTGACCTTGGGTAGCGGATGTCCAATTGGCGCTTCGATCCGCTCTCAAATGAGAGAATGCCTTAATATAGTGAGCAAGAACCTTATCCATATTCAACCCCGAACGCCTTCATTATTTTGGGTGCGTCATTTTTTATTTTAATGGAGATGATGTACTTCCTTCAGCAAACCATGCCGACGACACACCTCATCCGCAGAGATGCCGACTTCAGCTTCCTTTAGTATCTCCAAAATATCGACCTTCGTATAGATTTTGGGTTTCATGAAGATTTCTCCTGACAGTTATTGCAGGTAAGTATCCCCTAATTGCAACATACTTTCAAGTACCATACTCTGAAATATATAAAGAAAAAGACCTAAAAGGCTTTCCAGTCATCCAGGACTAACAAAACCTCGCTACCCACTTCGTCAAATGCCCAACGCGTGGCTTTTTGTACCCAACGTGGCCCCAACAAAATAAAGACGGACTTCATTCTCGTTCTACGACTCAAACGCAAGGCATCATTCATCCGCATCTGCATCTTTCTTTCAATTTGCATCCTGCTCTTGTGGTCATCCCCCACTTCCACCCAAAAGAGCGTTTCCCGTCCGTATAATCGCCCCCAAGCCAGAGCATCGGGAATAGCGCGCAATCGGGGTATGCCCACTTCTGCCCAGCCTGCCCAAATTTCCGCATCCCGCCCCCATCTAGACATCAACCAATCAATGGATAGCCTGCCAATATGTCTATGCTTCGTTGCAATATGATACAGATGACGCTCCCAGCGCTCTCGGAAAGCCACCTTCTTTGGCACGCCCCAACTTCGCAAAGCCAAGAATAATCCTTGCCTTTTCAAATGCCATAAAGGATAGGGATCGTCCTGCGTTTTGTAGCCTCTTTTCCTGACAATCCTTTGCCCCACCTTGAAGATTACTAACTCCCGCTTTTCCAACTCACGCAAAGTCGCTTCAACTACATCCACAGATAATCCCGTCAGCGAAGCGATCTCCACTTCATCGCCCTTGATCATCCGCCCCAATGCCTGTAAGCAGCGAAGTTCTGCATCCGATAACATTGTAGCAGGCACGTCGATATTAGGCGGTCTGCCTGTATTGGAATGTCCCAGCCAGGGATTGAAGGAGAAGTCGATATACTCCGGCTCGCGCCCATTTGTTACCGCGTAAGGCACCTGTAAACCGCGCAAGGAACGGCGCAGTTCTGCGGCAAACCATTCGCCAGGTGCATCTACCTGCACCCACAAGGACAGACTCGAACGTAATAAGCGTGTCTTCCGTGCCACCAAACGGCGGATCAGGGGAGCATAGGCAAAAGGCGGCAGGCAGGCCGCGGCAGACACCTTGAAGACAAAGGTATCCGTCCAACCGCCCTCCATTGGCAGGCTCGCCCAATCAGAAAACTGCACATCTCCCAAGCGTACTGGCATGGCTAATCAGAGCACCCGATCGGGATATATTCATCAGCGGAAAAGAAATACTGCGGATTCAGCCAGACAAAGCTGCCCGCTTCCGTCTTGTGCTTGATGCCATAATGCAGATGAGCACCCGTGCTGTTTCCGGTATTCCCACTCAAGCCAACGACATCCCCATAATCCAGAACCTGCCCTTGCACAACCTGAATGGCATCCAAATGCGCCATCCAGATCTGGTAGCCACCGTTTTCAACCACGACCAAGTTCCCCCAGGGACCGTTATAGCCAGCCCAAACCACCTTCCCTGCCAGGGTCGCATGGATCGGCGTGCCCACATTCACAGGGAAATCTGCCCCTGTATGGGATGTGTAATGTGGATCATGGAAGACACAGCCGAGCAGCGGCTTCTCGTGTGTATCGCTCCAGTGCATGATTGGGCCCCAGAGTGGCAAGCCGAAAATGTCGGCATCGAGATAAAGGTCGGAATAATCTTCCCACGGCACAGCGGTTTGCCCTGCTGCTGAAGATGAACCGTTATCGCTGCTCTCACTGTCCTGTGGAATATCCATCATCCATTCCACGACACCTGGCTGCGCCCACGCTGGTAACTGCGGCACAGTTAGTCCCACGATCACTACATAGCCAACCACAAGCGCCGCCCCACACAGGAGCGGCGCTAGCAGGATCAAGGCAACAATAAGAAGCGAAGAACGCACCTATAAAACCCGTCCCAAACGGTCCAGTTGGATATCACCTTGCCCGCCTGCCTGTAAGCCCATCGAGGCTTCAATAGATAAGCCGTTGCGGATCATGCGCATCGAAAGCAGGTAGGAAACACCCGAACCAAAGATGACAGGGGAAAGCAGCAAGGGGTTGGCAGCATAGAGATTGCCGGTTTCGGGAGTGGTGATCGCGATCAGCACCAAAACCGCCGGTGGGAAAAGCGCCAGAAAACGCGCCTGCCACTCTACACCTTTGGCCGCGGCCCGTGCGCGTGAAAGCACTTCCACCACCGCACCAAGCGTCTTGCGCAAAGCTGCCACCAAGGGACTGATCTCGATCCTACCCTCTAGCGATGCCAAGAGGGATGTCGCCACAATATCCACCGCAGGATTATCCCAGGCAGTCGTCCACTCTCGCACAGCCTGCGCCGCCTGATCTGCCGAAGCGGTCCGCAAGCGCACAACCAGGTCACTCAAAACCATGCGCCCGTCAGGGCCCACAGCCTGCGCAGATTCATCGAGGGCATCGCCCAAGGGCTTGCCCTGTTTGAGCAAGGTTTCCACTACACCCAGCCCGCGTAGAATATCTTTGGCTTGCTTCAAACGAAATTCCTGGCGTTTATCAGAAAGCGTGCCTGCATAGAGCAAGCCACCTGAGATACCGAAAAGAATCGCTGGGAAAGCGCCAAGAAAACCGCCTGCCAGCAATCCCCCGCCCGCCCAGGCAAGAAAACCATAGGCGATCTGATTAAATGCCAAACCTGTCCCGGTCTGCCGGGCGTACTTCTCAGGATCAAAGCGCTTTTGGGGTGCTGCCACACCCATTGCACGCGCCATTTCTGCCTCGCCCATTGTACGCCGCCAACCCAAAGTAATCGGGATGGCAGCCAATGCCAAAGCTGCGATCATTGCCAAGATTGTCGTCATCCGTTGCTCCTATTGAAACCACATCGCCAGTTCATCGGCCCCGCCCTGCTTGAGCCAAACCAGGAAGTAAATACCCAGCACACCGAGTAACGCCGATAGCAGAGGATAGATACCGATCTCATCCCAAGCCAGATCCACAGGGTGCAGGCGCAGGGCAGGCTTCTCCCGAGTCTTTTTTTCCTTGGTCTGCTTGCGGCCGGTCTGCTCCTGCTGGTTGACGTAATAGCGCGTCTGCCGCGCATAGCGCAGGCGGCGCATCAGCCAGACTTCGGGTGGAATACGGTCTGGGCCTAGACGCAGAAGCGCGACCGCCATAAAACCGATCAGCACCAGAAAACCCAAAACCATCTTGCCCACAAAAGGCAAAGGCAGAAAAAGAGAGAGCACCGCCAGAAAAGCCCCAGCCCCTAAAATGCCAAGATCGCGATCGTTGAACATCAGAAGGGCGGCTCTGGCTGAAAGCTGCGCAGCATCTCCCCGATCTGGGGCAAGAAGAGAAAGGCAAAAAGCACGATGATCACCAGCCCTACCACTCCGATGATCGCCATCGAGGTCATCTTGCTGGCACCAAAAGCTGCGCCTGCTGTGCCTTGCAGGATGTAGTAGAGCCCGCCCAAAAGCGCCACCACGATCACCAACCCCGCCAGAAAACCCCAGGCATCACGGGCGATGATCAAAATCTGTTCCATTACAGGGTCAAACATAAAGGTCGTTCTCCTTTAGTTGGGATTAGCAAGTGCCTAGAAACCAGGCTGCCAGTGGAATGGCTGCTCCTGCCAGGAGCATGCCGAAGAGGGCTTCCCCTGTTTCGACCAGAGCACTGGATAGCGTAGAACTGGCACCCAGCGATGCAGAAAAAAGCGAGAGCGAGACCGCTTTCAGCATCCTGAGCGCAGCCAGGGCACCGATCAATCCGGAGGCAAAGCTGCCCAGTTCTGTGATCGGTCCACAGCCCGCACCAGACGGGAGGTTAGCAGTCATCGCGGTTACGATCTGCGGTACACCGAGGAAGGCAAAGAGCGCCAAAAAGATTACAGCCGTGATCGCAGAGATCGCTTCCCAAACCCACAGGTTTGCGCCCAAGAGACTCGCCGAACCCAAACGCAGAAGGTGCGCCATGCCAGCGAGTAAGGCAAAAGCAGCCAGTAATCCAGCCAAAGCCATCCAAGCGTCCCGCAGGACGCCGAGTAAAAGATTCAGGCTCTTTGGGATTTCGAGGTATCCCCCCTGTATATGGGGGGATATAATAAGCAAAAAACGGAGCAACTTATTATATGAATATGATGAATTCAAAATCGCAACACAATATCC
>Ga0233431_1004850_pt1 | contig 13797 bp, 6 predicted proteins | sample SI_118_April2016_FD_179867 | JGI IMG/M metagenome (GOLD analysis project Ga0233431, IMG submission 179867) | Seawater microbial communities from Saanich Inlet, British Columbia, Canada - SI_118_April2016_200_MG | ecosystem: Environmental > Aquatic > Marine > Inlet | place: Canada: British...
CCATTTGCTTCTTGTAAGTTTCGATGGCCTCCACACCATCCTTTACGGTCGCTACTTTATACCCACCTAACCGCTCCAACATCTTTTGAGCCAGGTTTCTCAGCATTTCCTCATCGTCCATGACCAGGATTCTTTTGATTGTTGATTGCTTTGATTCCCTTTCGTCCGGGGCGGGACCATAATCCGCATTCCGCATTCCGCATTCCGCACTCCCCATTGCTGGCAGGTAGATGGTAACGGTCGTTCCCACGCCGGTTGTGGAATTTAACATGATATGACCACCATGTTTTTGAACAACCGCGTAGGCAGTGGTCAGGCCCAATCCCATTCCCTTTTGGACCCCTCGTTCTTTTGTAGAAAAATATGGGTCAAAGACTTTATCCATGTGTTCTTCTGAAATACCCGGCCCCTCATCTTTGATGGAAATCCTCACATACCTCCCTTCGTTGAGAGGCAATGCAGGGTCTTTCACTTTGTTGTCGATGATCCGGTTTTCCGCCTGAACCGTAATGGCTCCGCCATGGGGCATGGCCTCCACGGCGTTTTTAAGTACATTGGTTACGGCGTCTTGGATCTGTTTTGAATCATATTCCACGAACCAAAGATCATCCTGGATAGAAATGATATACTCGAGGTTCTCATTGGCCTGGACCTGTTTCGGGATTTCCTTGAGCAGACTCTCCATAGTGCCCAATTCTTTTCTGGGATGGCCTCCCTCAGAAAGGGTCAGAAATTGATGGGTCAAATCCCTTGCTTTGTAGGATGCCTGTTCAATTTCATATAGGAGCTCTGCCATGGCTGAATGGGGCTCAGCTTCCTCCTGGGCCATGGACAGGTTCCCCATGATAACGGCGAGAAGATTGTTGTAATCATGGGCAATCCCGCCTGCCAGGATCCCGACGGCTTCCATTTTTTGCGACTGCTGGAGCTGGGATTCAAGTTTCTTTTGATCTGTGATGTCAAGCATAATCGAATCAAAGTGAGAAACTTCTCCATCTTGTCCATGCACTACGCGGGAAGTTATTGATGTATACACAGACGTTCCGTCTCTTTTCAGTAATGTCCACTCATCATTTTTGATTACGCCCTTCCGTATGAGGTTATCTGAATATTCCTTTCTTTTTTTAGGATTTTGATAAAGGTTAGCGGGGGTGAAATCCAAGACTTCTTCCTCGTTATTGAATCCGAACATTTTGCAGAAAGCAGGGTTTGCCATAAGGAATGCCCCTTTAGGACCAGGCGTATTTCGATAAACCGCAACCGGCAAGTTAACCACCAACGTTCTGTATCGTTCTTCACTCTCCCGCAGGGCCTTCTCCGCCTGCTTTCGCTCGGTGATTTCGTGCTCAAGTTCAACTATTGATGTGGTGGTCTGTTGAAGCTTACTTGCCATGCTGTTGAATGAGTTGCCCAAATTGCCAAATTCATCCTTTCCCATCACACCAATTCTGTATTCAAAATCTCCTTTTCCAATCTTTTCCGTAGCCTTATTGATCACTGAAAGGGGATTGGCAATTTTGCGACCAAACAGGTAAGCTACGAACACTAAAATCAAAATTATTGCAGTACTTATTAAAATAATGGTTTTGATTGATTTAGTGAATGGCGTCAGGGCTGCGCTCATTTGACGAGAACAGATAACATACCATGATTCACCCGTGTTCCCTTTTTTATGATCAATCGATTCAAAGGTTCCCCCAAAACCATATCCTTCCCCACCTTTGGTCAGTTCAATTTCCGAACACCCGACAATATACTTTTCACCAACGTCGTCAATAATGAACGTTCCGCTTTTTTTGCTTTTTAATTTTTCAAAAATAGAACGATGAATTTTTGCACTCAATGGTTCAAAACCTTCTTCAAAGACAACCATCCCACCGGAACGGACCAATTTGAGTTTTCCGAGTAATTGATGGTTTTCGCCGGATATCAATTCACTGATACTGCCAAGGATATTGAGGTTACATTTTAATACGCCGATTATTTCCCTTCCCTTTCTGATGGGAACAACAAGGCCCAGGCCGAACACATGAGTGCATTTGCCATTACGATGGTAATGAAACCGGGGAGAACGTGGCGCAACCCAATCAGAAAGAATGCCAAACCCACCAGAATGGTCCCCAGGGTCCATGCGCCAAATCCGGGGTATGTTTTACGGCTGACAGCATAATAGACCATGGAAAGGCCCAGAGCAAAAATGGTCGCTCCCATAACAACTGAGAGCGTGTGAATATCAAAAAATTGTGTCATACCTATGGCGTCTCCCCAGGTTGAAATTCCATCCGGGATGTAGCAATATCGCATTGGACGTTGGCAGAAATAGCCGCATATCTATTTCCGTGGCACGGTCATTCGATATGTAGGAGTTCAGTCCGACCCAGGCCCCGACTATAAGAATTGTACCAAAGAAGATTGTGACGATGGAGCGTCTGCCAGCGTGTCTGTTGTGTCTTATCCCGGGTTATTTCTCCAGCTCTTCTTAAGAAATTTAGAATTTTGTTGAAAAATTGACCAGGAAGGGGCAAACTGAATATTCACCATTTGAGTTATGCAATCATCATACGTTGAAGGTGTAGCTTGCTTCCACCTTATTCCCTCTGCCCTGGAAAACAATCTCCTTGCACAGGGAACGAACAAGTTGCAGACCTCTTCCACCCATGGAGCCGGTTTCCGACAGAGAAGCACCCTCCCGTCTGTAATCAAAACCCGGACCGCTATCCTCCACCCCGACCATAAACACGCTCTCATTTTGATGAGTGGTATGTTTAATTTCGATTCTGATGGCCCCGGTCTCAAGCGAGGCCAGAGCTTTTTCCCGTTCTGAAAAGTATTGAATCATCCCCTCTACGGTCTGCTTCAGACTCCCATCCATGCCAAGCACACCGTGATCCAGAGCGTTGGTAAACAGCTCGGAGATGATCAAAAAAAGATTCTCTTTGTGCTGAACAAGTCCGTCGTCCTGCATCAGGACATCCATGATCATGGGCACGGGATCCACATCCCTGCGTTTATTGGGCTCCAATTCAACAACCATTTGCCATTCACACTGATCGGACTCCACACGGATACTGGAAGTTGTGGCACAGGGAAGAGCTGAAGCGTTCCCGTCACAGATGATTTCCACCATCGTGACATCATCTTTTCTGGATTGCCCTTCACAGAATGTATCAACAGCCGCCTTGACTTCTTCCAACAGGAGACCCCCACGGTTTTGGTTCAGGCATTCTTCAAGGCGCTCTTCACCAAACATTTCGCCATCCGGTCTTACTGCCTCGGTCACGCCGTCAGAGAAGACACACAAACGATCTCCATCGGCAAGGCCCGTGACCTCGACCGTGCTTCCCAGCATATCATTATCCACGACACCCAATGGCAAATTCCGGGATTTTATGCGTTTTTTGAGGCCTCCCTCTCTTTCAACAATAAAGATATCCGGGACAGCGCCGCTCCACACCGTAGCCGCGCACCGTGCGCTGTCCATCCGAACCAGGACCGCGGCAAGAAATATGTTGGAAGGAAGCAGTCCTTTCAATTTCCGGTTCAATTCCATCGCGATTTCGTTGATGGAGCATTCCCTGCCGGTCATAGTGTAAAAAATTTCAGATGCAGGGATGGCGCCCATGGCAGCCGAAAGACCGTGGCCTGTGAAATCACCCATGAGGACATGGAGATGGCCAGATGGACTTCGATCCATCAACAGCAGATCTCCGCTGAATATGGCCATGGGGGATATCCAGTAGCGCACAGTAGGTTCCTCCATGCTCCCCCTGTAAACAATCTGTGAATGTATCTTTTCCGCAAATGCCATCTCCCGGTCCTTTTCGTCACACATAACTCCGAGCGCATCCTTTTGCGCGTTCACCGTGTTGTAGAGACCGCGTATGCGCATCATGGAATCAATCTTTGCATTCAGGATCGTGGGGGTAACCGGTTTGCTCAAAAAGTCGTCGGCCCCGGCCTCTATGCATTTGGCAAGCCCTTCTTCATCTTCCATTACGGTCAAACATATCACCGGAATAAAGGAACCTCCTGCCTTTTCCTTAATAATGCGCGTCGCCTCATAGCCGTCCATCACCGGCATCATGATGTCCATGATGACAAGATCCGGATTTTCCCGTTCAAAAAGTTCGACCCCCTCTTGTCCATTTTTGGCCGTAACGGCCCTGTGCCCGTATCCGACCAGGTTCCTGGAAAGGATCTTACGGCTGATATTATCATCATCAACGATAAGGATTTTCAAGCCGGTCGAACCAATATGACCCCCTTCACCGGCAAAGGGGATGTTGCTTTCCCGCAGCATATATTACTCCTTATGATGGATGATAAGTATTTTTCCATCTTCGCTCAGTGCTTTTTTAACTGCAACGTTTGTAGTGACGCCGTAAGGCGTTTGGTCCGGAACACGACGCCGGGTGCAACATCCTCCCGGGCAATTAAAATTCCCATTATCCATCGGACTCCATAACCCTGCCATAATGCCCTCACGGGCACACTACAAACGAGGGACTATGGCAAAACAGGCCCCAGGGCCTTGTCCAGGGCGGCTTTCAGGTCCGCCATCGGATACGGCTTACTCAGAAAGGCCTCCGGCCTCTCGGCATGGCTTCCCTCCATAACCTTGGCTTCATCGTAGCCGCTGGCCAGGATCACCGGGATATCGGGGCGGATCTCCCTCAAGGCAGCGAGGGTTTCCCAGCCGTTCATGCGGGGCATGCTCAGATCGGTCAACACCAGGCGCACGTCGGCGTGTTTGTGGCGGAAGATTTCCAAGGCCTCGACCCCGTCTTCGGCCGTGAGCACCTCGAACCCGAATTTTTCCAGCATGGTTTTTGCCATATTGCGGATCATTTCCTGATCATCCACCACCAGGATAACGCCGCCTGTCGCCATCCCCTGCGCATCCACGGATTTCTCAGGAGCCCGACGGGGAACAGCCTCGGTTGACAGGGGCAGAAAAACCCGAAAAACACTCCCGCTCCCGAATACGCGCGCCACTCCCTCCAACCCCTGACCTCCGTCCTCCGTCTTCCGACCTCTGTCTTCAGTCCTCCGACCTCCGACCTCCGACCTCTGACCTCCAACCCGACTTTCCACCGTGACGCACCCGCGAAACGATTTGATGATCCCCAAAGCCACGGCCAGCCCCAAACCCCGGCCCGTGAATTTGTCCGTATAGAAAGGGTCAAAGATCCGATCGATGGTCTGCCCGCTCATTCCGCGGCCGGTGTCGGTTACCGTCAGGCAGGCATAGTCATCCATTGCCGGTTGCCAGTCCACGGGAAATCGGCGGTCCTCCGGAATATCTTTGCGCTTTGCCGTTGAAACCGACAACCGGATATTGCCCGGCCCATCGCCTATGGCCTCCCAGGCGTTGGAGACGAGACCGGCAAGGACCTGTCCCACCTGGGCGGAATCGACGATAACCACCGGGCCGGGCAGGGGAAGATCGGTTTCCAGGGTAACCGGGGCGGGTATCTCCGCCCGAAGCGCCTCCAGGCGATCGAGACAGGTTTCTGAAAGATCGATGGGTCTCGGGTTTGAGAGCGTCTGCCCCAGCAAGGTCAGCATCAGACTGCTCATCTCCGCCGCGCGCCGGGCCGCCCGGTGCGCCTCCGCGAGGTTGTCGGCAATGCCGTTTGCTTCAGGGAGATCCATCCGGGCCAGCTCCAGATTGCCCATGACCGCACCCAGCATGTTGTTGAAATGATGGGCAACGGACCCTGCCATGCGCGAGAGGCTCTCGGTCTTTTCCATCTGACGAAGCCTTCGTTCCAGGGCCAGGCGCTCCGTCACGTCAACCATCACCGTCAGGAAATAGTCGCGCCCCTGGTTTCTGATGATTTCACCGGAAAACAGACCGTTCCGGATGGTCCCGTCTTTGCACTTTACCCGCATTTCGAGGCCGGAAACACGTTTTTCGGCCGCCAACATTTTCCCAACGGCATCCTGCTGTTCCCGGTCCATGAAGAGGTTCAATTCCGCGGCGGTTTTCCCGACAACTTCCTTTCTTTCGTAGCCGAGCGTGGCCAGAAATGCGGCGTTGACGTCCGTAAACCTTCGGTCCGGGATACTCGACACCGCCATCAGCGCCGGGTTGTTATGGAAAAGCCGCTCGAAACGCTGATGGGCCTCTTGCTCGGCGCTCAGGTCTTTGGAAATGCCGAAAAGGCACGCCTCGCCGTTCCATTTCCCGAACCAGATACGGGTCTCCACGGGAACGGCCCTGCCGTCTTTGGCGCAAAGCGGCAGGGGGCAACTTTCGCGCTCGCCCCGAAACATTTGCGTCAGGATGGTTTCCGCCTCCCGGCGATCGCCCGGGCGATGAACATCCAGGATATGCATGGCGGTCAGTTCATCGGCACTGTACCCGAGGATCCGGGATACAGCGGGATTGGCGAGGACAATGCTCCCGTCGGGACGGCCGACGAAAATCATGTCGGTCATGGTGTTGAAAAAGGTCTGAAAATTTTCCCGGCGATCCTGAACCTCCATCTCCAGTCCCTTAATCCGCGTGATGTCGAAGAAAAACCCGTCCCAGAGGATGCTCCCATCTTCAAGGGACTCCGGCGTGGAACGCGCTTCGATCCAGCGGGTTTTTCCGTCTGTGATGACCCTGAACCGCTCTTCATAGGGTTGCAGGGTCCTGGCGGATTCCAGGACGCCCTTACGAAACGACGCTTGGTCCTCGGGATGAATCATGCCCAGGATCCGTGATGAATCCGCCATCACCGCTTCCGCGGAAACACCCAGCATGGTTATCACCGTTTCGGCGATAAAGGGAAACGTGAACTCGCCCCCGGGGCTCATGCGGGACTGGTAAACCACCGCAGGCACATTCTTCAGCAGCCGCCTGTAGTTTGCTTCGCTCACATGCAGCCGCTCCCTGGATTCGCGCAATTCCCGCGTTCGCTCTTCCAGCCGCTCTTCCACCTGCAAAAGCGCCCTTTCCCGTCGTGCCCTGGCGCAGAGTTCCAGGAGATAATCGGGCTTGAAGGGTTTGCGCAGGTAGGCCGCCGCCCCGGCCTGCATCCAGGCCAATCCCAGTTCGGGGTTGGGGTCCGTGGTCATCATAATGCAGACAATGTCGGGCCGGGCTTTTCGGAACCGCGGCAGCAGGGCATCGCCCTTGCCGTCGGGCAGGTGGTAGTCGATAACGGCGATATGATAGGGTTCTCTCTCAAATGCATCCACTGCGGCGCCCAAGTCCGAGGCGATGCCCGCATGATACCCCTCCTGTTCAAAGGATTTTTTGAGCATGCCGGCCAGGGTTTTGCTGTCCTCGATAATCAGGACATGCAATGTATCCCTTGGCCGTTCACCGGCCAGCAATGACCTTGCCGACGCAATGAACCGCCGGCCGTCCACCGGCGAGGGGAGAAAAGCATTGGCCCCCAAATCCGCGGTAATGCGAGACGCCTCATCGCCGGCAAAGGTGGCCGAAACCACCAGGATGGGCACCTCGTTGAAGTGAGCGTACTCAGAGGAACGCAGCAGGCGGCAGAAGCGCCAGCCGTCGATGCCCGGCATGTACAGATCGGTCACGATCAGATCGGGCGGGCGCTCCTGATCCATGGCGGCAAGGGCGTCCTGGGCGGTCTCAAACGTCTGTGCGTCGAAACCGTCCTTACGGAGCAGCCCGCTCAGTACCCTGAGCTGGGTGACGTCGTCATTGACCACGACGGCGGTGGGATTTTGGTTGTCGGTCATCGGTTACCTCCTTACGCTGAAATGTTCTATTTATGATTCAAATACAATTCCTTGCATGCCGGCCCCTTCCATGGGGCCTCCCCGGTTTCCGGTCGTTCACGGGGCGCAACCTCGCCCACTTGTTTATTTCAATCTCTTTCGGCAACCTATTAATCCGGCGTTGTTCGGGGCGGCTGAGGCATACTCAATCCTGTTCCTGCCAGCGTCCTTTGCCCGGTAAAGGGCGGCGTCGGCGTCTGCCAGCAATCTGTCCACCGTTGTTTTGCCGATTACGCCTGCAACGCCAATACTGACCGTGATACCAACAGCGCCTGATGGCGTGGCGGTGCGGATGTGGGCAGCCCGATACCTCAACCGTTCGTAAAGGCCCTCTTGGACTGATGCAACGGCGTCAGGCGCCACTACCAGAAACTCTTCCCCGCCGTACCGTCCCACGAGATCATACCCCCGAAGGCTGCTGCGAATTGCTTTTACAAAGTCGCACAACACACTGTCTCCCACCTGATGCCCATAGGTGTCATTGACCTGTTTAAAATGATCGATATCGCACAATCCGATGGTCAGTGCTGAATTTCTTCGTCCCGAACGTTTCAGTTCCTTTTCCAAAGTACCCAGGATGGCGCGCCGGTTCAGTGCCCCGGTCAAAGGGTCGTGCGTGGCCTCGTAGGCCAGGGCATCCCTGGCTTCAAGCAAATCCGTCTGCAATGCCAGCATCCGCCCACCGACATTTATGCGTGCCTGCAACTCATCGTTATCATAAGGTTTTGAGATGTAGTCATTGGCCCCGGCATCGAGACCTTTGACAATATCGGCTTTTTCTCCTTTGGCGGTCAGAATAATAAGGTACGGTGGATTGTCGTTACACGCCTCCCGGATTCTTCGACAAACTTCCAATCCGTCCAGACCCGGCATATCCCAGTCGAGAACCGCCAAGCGTGGTGCATCAGACTGTTGCATGATGTCCCATGCGCTGCTGCCATCCTCCACCGCAAGCGGCTCGTGGCCCCATTTCGATAAAATCGTCGTCAAAATGATACGGGAGGTCAGGTCATCCTCGGCAATCAAGATTCTCATTTTAATCGGTCTCCATATCACTTTTAAGCTGGAGGAACCGGGTTTCCAGCTCCGGCATCCATTTTCCCAGCGCTTCCATATCCCCGGCCTTCCCAGCCTGTTCCATGGCATGGGCGATCTCCCGCAAGGCCTCACCCGCGACATTCGCCGCCGCCCCCTTGATCTTGTGGGCCTGGGCGCCCGCTTCGTGGGCCCGGCCATTTTCCACAAACCCCTTGAGGATTTTCAACTCGCCGGGCATATCCTCCAGAAACATGGCGATAATCTCTCTAACCAGCTCCTCATCTCCCATCAGCCGCGACAGAAAGTCCGCCCGGTCAAACACCCGTGATGAAGATTCCGCCCCCTCATCCATCTCCCCTTCCCCGCCTTCATCCTTCATCATTCCTAATTCATCATTCCCCCTCGTCAGCCACTTCTCCAGCTCCTCCGCCAGCGCCAGGGGATCCACCGGCTTTGAAACATAGCCGTTCATGCCCGCCTCAAAGCATCTTTCCCGGTCCCCCTGCATGGCGTGGGCGGTCATGGCGATGATGGGAATGGGACCAGGGGTCGGAGGTCAGAGGTCGGAGTATCGAGATCCGCATTCCGCATTCGGCGCTCAGTCTCTCTGATTTCCCGCGTAGCGGCGATCCCGTCCATTTCCGGCATTTGAATATCCATCAACACCAGGTCGTAGGGGAGGGTTGTCACGGCCTTGACCGCCTCGGCCCCATTGGCTACGGCGTCGGCATGAACCCCCAGTTTTTTGAGGATACCCAGCGCTACCTGCTGGTTGGTGATGTTGTCTTCGGCCACAAGAATGCGGGCCCCGCGGCCGGCAAAGAGATCCCGGATTTCGCGGGCCGTGTGGCGCGTGGCCATGGGACGGGGCGCCGGCGCATCCTCATCGTGGTCCGACAGGGCCCGGGAAAGAACGGCCTTCAGTTCCAGGGTCCGTGCCGGTTTGCTCAGATAGGCGTCAAACCCGATCCCGGCAAAGCGACCGGCGTCGCCGCGAACCCCCAGGGAGGTCAACAGCACCATCCGGGTATCCGCCAGACGGGTGTCGGCTTTAATGGCCCGGCCCAGGGCTTCGCCGTCCATCCCCGGCATCTGCATGTCGATGACGGCCAGCCGGAAGGGGTCTTTTTCAGCCAATGCGCCGTAAAGGGCCTGGAGCGCACCGGGGCCGTTCTCGGTTTCGAATGTGCGCATCTCCCATGACGTCATCCGGGCATTCAGGATTTCTCTGTTGGCGGCGTTGTCGTCCACAATGAGCGCGCGCACCCCGCAAAGATCCGCGGGCGGGGGCATTTTCGCCATCTGCCCGTCGGGTTGTTTCTCCAAACGCACCGTAAACCAGAACTCCGAGCCTTTTCCCGCTTCGCTTTCCACACCGATCTCACCGCCCATTAACTCGGCCAACCGTTTGGAGATGGACAACCCTAATCCCGTGCCGCCGTACTTGCGGGTGGTGGAGCCATCCACCTGGGTAAAGGGCGAGAACAGGGCCTCCAACCGGTCGGAAGGGATTCCGATCCCGGTGTCGCGCACCGAAAAGCGGAGCAGCACGGAATTAGTTTCCAATTTCAAGTTTCCAGTTTCAAGTTTCGAGTTTCCAGTGTCATCCGGCGCCTCGACCATCGAAACGCGGATGGCCACCTCGCCCTCGTGGGTGAACTTGAGCGCGTTGCCCGCCAGGTTGGTCAGGATCTGGCGCAGGCGACCCGGATCACCGCGAACCAGCGCCGGGACATTGGGGTCCATGCCGCAGACCAGTTCCAGGCCTTTTTCGTGGGCCTGAAGGGCGAGGGTGGCCGCGAAATCTTCCAACAGGACCTCCAGATCAAAATCCAGGATCTCCAGGTCGAGTTTGTTGGCCTCGATCTTGGAAAAGTCGAGGATATCGTTGATCAAACCCAGCAGGGCATTGCCGCTGGTCCGCACGGTCTCGGCATACTGCCGCTGTTGGTCGCTCAAATCCGTATCCAGCAAAATTTCGGTCATGCCGATCACCCCGTTCATGGGGGTCCGGATCTCGTGGCTCATGTTGGCCAAAAATTGACTCTTGGCCGCATTGGCCATCTCGGCCTCCGCCGCCATCCGGTTGGCGCGGGCGGTGGCGTCCTCCAGTTGGCGGTTGGTCTCCAGTAGTTTCTCCCCTCTCTCGCGAAGCGCCGCCTGCTGGGCGCGGATACCCACGTCGGTGCGCCTCAACAGAACCCAAATGAATCCCAGGAGCGCCATGAGCAGTACGCCGCCCGAAATCCCGCCCAGGACCATCATGCGGTGGAAATCGGCCTTGGCCTCGGTGATGTCGAGCATGGCCAGCAGTTGGCCGACCTCTTTGCCTGAAACATCCTTAAGGGGTATGGTCGAGACGCGCCAGTCCTTCCCGTCAAAAGGAATCTCCCGGTCCGTTTCTCCCCGGGCATCGCCGGTTTCAGGATCATAGTCCGCCGCCGGCGCAAAGGCGTCGGGCAAGCGCCCCCAGGAGGCGTAAATGATCACGCTGTGGGGAAGGCGGTCCCAGTCGGCCTCGCGGCCAAGCATGCGCATGCCTGCTTCCCAGGTCTGCCGGTTCAGATGCCCTTTGCCGATGGTCACAGCCACTTGACCGTCCGGCCAGATATGCAGATCTTGCAGGACATCCTCGATCTCTTTGCCCAGTTCCACATAACCCAGCAATTCGCGGCCATGGAAGACCGGCGTCACCACACGCAGGGTGAAGGTCCCCAGCGGCCCCAGTTCGATGCCAGCGGCGGTTTTACCGGTACGTTCCGCTTCCAGAGCAGTGAAGCGATTGATCAGGTCGCCGCTTTCCTCCGGCTTGTGGACCCGCAAGAGACAGGTGCGGTTTCTATCGAAAAAATAGAAGTGCGTGAGGTTGTTTTCCCGGCGCATGGTTTCGAACACGGGCCCCCAGTCGGCCAGGAGATGATCCGCGTCCCCCTCAAGCAGTGCGGCGCGCATGGGTGCGTCGGCGGCAATCGGTTGCAATGCCGTCGCCAAACCGGCTGTATCTCGCGCCAGAGCGGAGCTCAGATCACCCGAAATCTCTGAAAGCTTACCTGCGATGACCGCGGCCTGCTGTCGCTGATGCTGATACCACACAAAAACGCCCGCCCCCACAATCAAGAACAATACCATGGCCACCAGGGGCGGCAGCAGACGCCGCAGGACGGGTTTGGGCGATGCGTCAACACGGCGCACGGAGAAAAGAACGGCGCCCATGCAGATGAGCAGAGATAGCAGCAGCCCGACGGGCAGAGCCGCATGGGCGGCCACATCCCAATTCCATGTGTGAGCATCGATGTCCATACCCAGCACCGCGATCAACTCATCGGTGGCCGGGTCAGTCATCGGAACAAGCGCGGAGACCCACGTACCCCAGCGGTCTGCGACCGGCCCCGCGGTGACGGCGGCTCTTTCATCAAACGCGCGCAGGTAGTCCGGGGAAATTTCCTCGTAGATCTGCCCGGCCGGCGACTCGTTTTCAGATTCTACCGGCTCGTTGTCCGCGAAGAAGAAAACCCGGCCGTCCGGCCTGCGGCCCATGAGATAAACAAACCGGCACTTGGCGTTGGCTTTTTTGACGGCGGCGAGCTGCTCCTTGAGTCGCAGGTAGTCCGGCGCGTCCAGGTCCGCCTCCGTTCCCGAAAGTGTCCGGACACGCTCAAGACTCAAAGCCCGGGCCACTATTCGGGTCTGTTGAAGCAGACCTTCGCGCATTTCGCGGTCGGCCCGCGTCGCCACCCACCAGGTAAGCAGCGTCCCGGCAGCCGCCGTAATCAGCAGTGCTGCTACCAGCCACAATCGGTTCCTACCCGTTGATTCCTTGAGAAGATTCTTGTCACTCATACAGACCTCGTTATTTGATTTAAGAATTAGGCCCGTTTTTTGGACGCCATCCTCATCATGATGCTGATATGGACCCAAATTGAGGAATTCGGGAATTCTTCAATCCAAACCCCGATACGGCCTATTTCTCCAGTTCTTCTTTAACCGCAAGCCCGATCTTTTCAAGGATGTAAGGCTTCTTTATATAACTGCCTGCACCTGACTTCCGGGCCATCTTAACCTCTTCTGTTTCAGAAAACCCGCTGGCGATGATGGCCTTCTGGCCGGGATGAACCTTGATGATCTCCTCATAGGTCTCCCGTCCGTTGATCCCTTTGGGCATCACCATATCCAGGACGATCAAAGCTACAGGCTTTTCTTTCACATATTCAATGGCTTCCTCGCCGCTTGAAACGGCTTCAGCGGCATAACCAAGTTTTGTCAGCATTCCGCACGCGATCTCCCGCTGCCTCTTTTCATCGTCAACCACCAGGATTCTCTCTCCATGCCCGAGGTAATCTTCCAACGGGGTCTGTTCTTTTAAAGCAGTCACTTCTTCTCTGGTCACCGGGAAATAGAGCTCAAATACTGTCCCTTTCTCACTGCTTTTGACGTCTATGTATCCGTCATGATCCTGGACCGTATTCCATACAACGGCCAGGCCGAGACCTGTACCGCTTCTGCCCATTTCCTTCTTGGAATAAAAAGGCTCAAAGATCCTCTCAAGATCTCCGGGAGATATGCCTGAACCATCGTCTGATACTGTAAGCATTACATATTCGCCTGTGCGAACATCTTCATACCCTTTCAGGGGTCCATCCAGATAGCGGTTCATAGTCGATATCGTAACCGTACCGCCACCCCCAATGGCCTCTGAGGCATTGGTCACCAGATTCATCAAGATTTTCTTCATATGGATGGGAGAACCGCTCATGTTCAAAAGATCGGGGTCCGGTTCAGTATTTAAGTTAACAAATGAGCGCGTCTTTTCCAATTCCCGGTATTCAGGAGATGCCAAATATTCATCAACAATGGTGTTGAGGTTCAGGACTTCTTTCCCCGTGGCAACCCCTCTGGCGATGGTCAGCAAGTCATCCACCACATCGGCGGCCCGCATCCCGGATTCCTGTATTGTCTTTATGGGTTTCCAAAGGGGGCTGTCTTCAGATAAATCCATCAGGAGTAATTCGGGAT
>Ga0233431_1004861_pt1 | contig 13775 bp, 12 predicted proteins | sample SI_118_April2016_FD_179867 | JGI IMG/M metagenome (GOLD analysis project Ga0233431, IMG submission 179867) | Seawater microbial communities from Saanich Inlet, British Columbia, Canada - SI_118_April2016_200_MG | ecosystem: Environmental > Aquatic > Marine > Inlet | place: Canada: British...
AATACAGCTGCCTACAACCGCTGGTCCGGTAATCAATATCAGGAAGCCGGGCATCCCGGAAGGCATCCATATGGAGATTTATGAGAAACTGAAGGTAGGCTACAAACATTTACCGTTAAGGCGCAATCTCGCCTGATCAAAAAAGTAAGGCGAGTCTGTAGTACCTTGATCTGTAAGAGACAGGAAATATTGAACTTTTTTTTGAAGTGCGAAAGTCGGGTTAGAATTCATTGATTAACAGCTTGCGTAGATAGCGATTCACCTCCATAAGATTGAGACTCGTCGTTCTTCGTGTAATTTGATTCATGTTGTTCAATCTTCTCACACATTTTTTCAAATTCCCTTTTGATAACCTCAAAATTGTCATCTTCCCACACGAGTTTCTGAAAAGGGGTAGATTGCGGAATAGAATGACCAAAATTCAAACCACATGCTTCAAAATATTCTCTGGATGTACCCTCTATTGACGGTGTAAGAATTTTGAACAATAAATATTTTGCTTTTCTGTTCATCTCGAAAAGTACACTTGGACCATTATTGATACCCATATTCAAATAACTCAGTTCATATAGAGCAGCTCGCAACTCAATATTCCAAACCGGTTGATGAAATATTGTGACTCCTTCCAGTGCCTCAGGCACGGGCTGAAAGTCTTTTTCAGTATCTCTCAAAATGACCGGATAATAAATATCCTTATTGAGGGTTCTTGCAAATCTGCCCCAATCACTTAAAGAGGAGTTCCTGGCAGAAAACCTAGAGGACTCTCTTAAAGTTATTGTGATGACTTTTCTTCCTTTAGCATATAATTCTATCCACTCGCCTACATGAGATAATGCTCTCCTTCTAGGTGTAATATCTGGCAGTGGGCCCTTTTTCAAAGCATTAACCCAATGGTCCAACATAGTGTATTTGTATTGTGAGTTTAATTTAATCGAGTTAGACATCGAATATTCCATCGGAAAAATATGCTTCACAAAAACTCTCTGGAACATGTGAGCTTCTTTTCTACTTAAAAAAACATTAACTTGACAACGAGATGGCACCAAAGATATCGAAGGTACGATAATATTTCGCATTCTCCATTCCATATCATCCTTCACTACCTCCTCTATCTCATCAGTAAGTTCAGCTATTAGGCGATTTTGCCTTTGTTGCAGAACGTCTTCTTTCTCAGGCACAACGACTAAACATAGTTTTCCCAAGCCCAGGCGAATCCGCTCGCGCTCAGCAATCAACAGGAATATGTAAACACCAAAGTCAAGTGCCGAAGTAGCCAAATCATAATAGGCGTAGAGAGTATCCTTGCTCTTTGTAAACGGTGAAAAGCACCCAATATAAACATCAAAAAATATTCTTTTACTGAGAACTCCTACCCTACTTAAGATAGGCTTAAATCCTTTTATCCAGAATACTTTTACAGTGCCACAAAAACCTTTTTCCCTAGCCTTGCTAATTACATATTTCAGAGATAAAAAGCGTTTCCAGGTTGGCGTATTCTGACGATTATTCATGCCTTCCCCTAGTTGAATAAGCCCGAATCAGAAGATGTTCGTTCATACCTGGCGCACATCAAAGAAAAAATGGCAAAAAAGGGTAAATAGATTGGATATTGAGGGCATTTAAAAAATAAGCTTCCGTTTTGTCTTCAGTACACTATCGCCTTAAGAATCATCCTCAAGCGAAATATCCAAAGGTTTTATGATCATGTTTTTTAAGAATTCCGTTCGTTCCAATAAAGGCTGTGAATCCTCAATTGCGCGACCATACTTCACCTGCGGAATGACTCTATGCTTCGGGTTGATTTCAACGTTGCAAAAGGAGGTGCCTTCAATATTTAGCGCGCCCCTAATACGATCACGTAATTCATCATTTTTCGAGATTCTTATTGTTTTAAAACCATAAGCTTCCGCCACTTTCATGAAGTCGGGGAAGGCCAAGCCACCTTCCACGTTAGACGCTGCGTATACAGAACTAAGCCACTGCTCTTGAGTCTGTTGGATCATGCTGTATCCGTGGTTATTTATCAGAAAAATCTTTATTGGTAACTGATGCCTTATCACTGTAGATAGCTCTTGAATGTTCATTTGTAGACTCCCATCGCCGGTCACGCAAATCACTCTGGAAGCCCTTGTTGCAAAGGCAACACCAATACTCGCCGGCAGCGCCCATCCCATGGCAGTATTATTGAAATCGTGAAATAATCTTTGATTTTTCTTAAACTCAAAGGTTTGTAACATCCATGCCAAAGAGCAACCAGTATCTATAATAAGAATGTCTCCGTCACAACATTCCTTTGATAGAGATTTCACGAAAACATAAGGGTTTACATCCTCATCTTCATAATATTGGGGGGGGCAAATGGGATACTTCTCCTTCCACAAAGCTATGCGATCAATCCATTTCGATATGTCCCTCCTTGCTGACCCGGTGGCTTTTTCAGTAAATATTTCAATGAAGGTCTTCGCGTCACTATTGATAACCAAGTCGATATTTAACTCAAATGTTCTAAATTTATTCAGCTCGCTGCGATCAATGTCAACAACTATCTTCTTTGCTTCCCTAGCAAAAGTAGCGATGGGACTTCCTGTTGCCTTGGTATCCAGTCGTGTTCCTATTGATAAAATGAAATCGGCATTTTGGACTGCAAAGTTAGCATACCGCGTTCCATGCGTCCCGAAAGTGCCAACGTACATAGGGTTATCCGACGGGGAAAGATCTGCCACAGCCCATGTGGGAACGAAAGGAACACCTAATGAATCTATAAGTTTTAGCGCTTGATGCCTTGCCTTTGCCAAATGAATCCCCCACCCCAGGATTATCAATGGCCTCTCAGCATCCTTGAGCCAATGTAGGCACCTTTCAATCTCATCGGACAATTCTTCGTGACTTTTCTCAGACACCTTCGGGTTATAAAAGTCTAACTGACCTGGAACAATATCTTCCCGCTGAATGTTATCTGGTATATCAATCAATACCGGGCCTGGTCTGCCGTTTTTTGCCAGGAAGCAAGCTTTTTCCAGATCATACCTTATTCGTTTTGGATCATTGATCTGAACTGCGTACTTCGTAACTGTTTCGAATATAGGGATAATATCTGTTTCCTGGAAACCAATTTGTCTTACACCAGTATCGCCCTTTTTTCTGAAAGTTGAGACTTGACCTGTGATATATATGACCGGTACCGAGTCATAATAAGATGAGCAAACACCAGTTAACAGATTTGTTGCCCCAGGCCCACTTGTAGCAATAGCCGCCCCCAAATTACCACTCGCCCTTGCGTAGCCATCAGCCGCCATGGCACCCGCCTGCTCGTGCTGCGGACAAACATAATCAATGTTTGGATTCTTTGCTATCGAATCGATCAAATGAACCGAAGCCCCACCGGATACGACAAACACATGCCTGATCCCTTGCCCAGCCAAAAACTCGGCTACGTAGTCAGATAACTTCATACCTGCCTCATCAAGTCGCGGTTCATGCTTACCATGGCATCTCGCTCTTTTTTGTCACGAAAAGAGTTCCCTCTCGATAACTCGTTGGCATATCGCTTACATTGTGCACTCTTTGCCAATTTCTTTTCTGTGAAAATAGGTTAACACCTAAGTCGTTAAAGTGTTCATAAATTGCGGTGGCGTTGTCGGCATTTTCGATTTCTACGAGTGCGTCTGTCGATTCCCAGTCCCCGCTGGAGGTGTGCAGTAGGACTTCTTTCTCATGCCCCTCCATATCCAGCTTGATGAGATCGGTTCCTTGAATTATTTTGCCAAAAGATTCCAAGCTTACTGGAAAACGTTCAAGTTTACCGTACGGATTCGACTTAGCTCCGGCAAGATGGCTTCCCGTAGTATTTCCGAGTACTCGAACAAATTCCATCTCCCCATTTTGTTTTGAGACGGCCATATTATATGATCGAACATCTGCAATATGGTTCAGAGAAAAATTCTCTTTTAGTTTTTCAAAATGAACTGGATCCGGTTCGTAACAGGAAACCTCATAACCACACCTCCTCATCAAAATAGAGTGAAGCCCCAAATTAGCTCCGATATCCACAACTTTTTGGTACCTTGTTCGGTTCTTCCAATAGAAACTGAAAATGATGAGTTCATCTAAATCAAATAAATTTAGTGAATTCACTGCCCCCATGCTGAAGAAAGGAAACACCAGTTCACCGAACGGTTTAAAGATAACGCCCTGAGGCTCTATTTCAGAGAACAAGCCTTCTATCTCCTTGCGAGAAACCTGCTCAAATAAATTATAAAGCTGAGAATCTGGAGCATGGTGGCCGCTTACAAGAGGCAGTGAAAGAAATAGGTTTTCAAGGATATTTGAACATTTCATAGGATATTTCACTTTCTTAACAAAGACTCGTTACCAGCCCTACGAAGCTTATAAAGATTGAAATCGTTAATGAGTTTTTTGGCTAATTCTTCTGTATCCCACATGTCAAAAACCACACTAAAATTTCGTCCGCTCACTGCATCTTTCGGGGAATGAATCAACCAATCGCAACAGTCCAAGACATCATCCATTGAAGTGCATTCATTGCTTGCTAGCTTGCTTTTGGTCTTCTCGTAATTTTCCCCCGCGCGGATACCAGCGTTTAGAGTTGCTTCATGTATTTTTGTTTTAACCCATCCAGGACCGACTATAACGAAACGAAGATCGGAGATTTCCGCATCCAAAAGCTCACACATCTTGATCAATGAAATTTTGGAAACGGTATAGGCGGAGTAGTTGACTGTTGCATTGTTCGTTCCACCACCGGCAAAAAAGAGAACGCAGGGCCCAAGTTTGTTATTTGTATTTCTATTTGGTAGTAATCCTTTAACAATGCGTAACTGGTTTGTGAAATTCACTTGAATAGATTCTGCCCAGTTATCAAAGTTACAGTCTATAAAAGAGCCTATGGGTTCCTGTGAACCTACAGAGAGAATTAAATTATCCCAAACCGGGCAGAGATTTCGAAGGTCTAAACAAGCCTTTTGAACAGATCTGTTATCTGAAAGATCACATTGAATAAGCCCCACTCCAATTTCAGCCAATGCTTCGGTAGCGTAGGATTTTGTTCGGTAGGTTCCGAAAACTTTCCATGACTTTTTCCTCCAACGACGAGCCATGGCACTTCCAATATCACTTGAGGAGGCTATGATAATTGCTGTTTGTTCTCTTTCACTCAAAATCGTGGTTCCTAAAATATGACTTCAAACTGAGCACTTAAACCTCTCCCGCGAAATTTACTTTTTGGATCTTAATCCCCAAATCTATTTTGCCAATCAGTGGTTGATCCTAGATGTTTTCTCGTACTTTTCCGCCATCCTTGTGCTTCCTCGATTGTAAGTCCAGACATACGAGCAACATTGCCAAGCTTTTCTTGGCTTGAAAAATTGATTCTATCCCATTCAAAAGCTCTTAAAACCTGTAGTTCAAATGGAGTAAATTCCTTTGTGCCAATTTGTCCAGTGGTATAGCCTGAAACAGAATCTTCCGTTTCGAGAACGCCCTCTCGAATACATATATCCATTAGCTCCGTCTTTGGTAATGGAGAGGCAATATGTATATTAACGATATCTACGTCAACACTTTCAGCGTACGCCAATGACTTTCTTATCTGGTCCCAAGTCTCAGTTGGTGTACCTATAATAAAATTTGCTATGATTTCAAAATCATAAGATTTGGCAAGCTCGATTTTTTCTCTGGTCTTTTTCAAGTTAATAGGCTTCTTGATTAATTTGGTTACAACATCCTGATCTCCGCTCTCTATAGATAATGTCAATTGATATGAACCAGAAAGTTTCATTAAATTCAGTAGTTCCTCATCTAATGCAAATACAGCAGCATTAGCACATTTCCACGTCAAACCATACTGTCTTTCAATCAGCCCATTCATAATATCGATGGCACGTTTCTTATGGTAAAAAAAATGATCGTCCAAGAATATCATTTCTCGAATATTTTTTTTCTCGCAGTACCATTCAATTTCTTCCAAAACATTCTGAGAGCTTCGCACTCTAACTTTAGTGCCGCTGACAGTTTTTGCAGCACAAAAAATGCATTTATATGGACAACCTCTCGATGTAAGAGTTGTAGCAAAAGGAAATTGCCTCGGTAGTATACCAGCAGCATATTTCATCTTATAATTAGAATACTTGGAATAATCCAAATCTCCCCAATTGGGGAATGGCACAGCATCTAGATCTTCAACAAAATATTTGTGGTTGTGGATAATTGACTTACCATTTTTGCTAAAGGCTATCCCATCAAAATCGCTACCGCTTTGAAATCCACTTTTCAATAAATTCAGTAACTCTCGAAACCGATATTCCCCTTCGCCCATTATGAAATAATCTACATTTTCATCTTGGCTTATCTTGTCAATCCAGACAGTTGGTAATACCCCCCCCAGCACTACTACCGCATCAGGGAGTTCTTGTTTGATAAGTTTCGTATGACACATGACTTCTTCAATGTATTCCGTTGAAAATGAAGTAAGCCCTATCAAATCAGGCTTAATCTCACCGAGTTTTTTTGTTATATCGGCTTCATTTTCATCTGAAAAATTAGGATCGTAAAGAAATACACTGTAATCTTTTTCTAAACATGCATTGAGTATAGCCAAATTATAAGGCGGCAGTTTCCATGATCGTTTCCCTAAAATAGACCAATTGGGCTGCATAAGCATGATTGTTTTGATTGTTTTTTTGCTGATTCTCATTATCGTTAATCCTCAGGTTCGCTCTAACCTAAAACGGCCCCTTAAACCAATCTCCTGGTACATCATGGGGGAACTTTCGCTGCGCCTGCAGGGAGTTTGTATCGAAATCTTTTTCAAGCATACTTCCAGCCACATCAGCGATATCCTCAGCGCGTTTATAAAAAACTTTGGTCAAGGCAACACTGGTTGGTGTGGGAATATCCGGCAATGTCAAACGTCTCGGAGCCTGCTTCAAAGCGTCGAAGCAATTTGAACTGACTCGGGCAATTATCTCACCGGCTATAGAGCCACTCTCCGGACCTGTATCAAGCGAAAGCAATCTTCCCGTCTTACGAACTGAATTGAAAATCATTTCCCAGTCAATTGGTTTTATGGAACGTAAGTTAATCAGTTCGCACGAAATCCCGTTGGTTTCAAGAAATTCGACAGCATGTAAAGCTTCTACAGTCATATATGAAAAAGAAACGATGGAAATATCTCCACCTGTTTTCAAAAGTTCCGCTTCCCCAATTGGGATCCTGAAATCGTTCTCAGGGACCTCTCCCTCAAAATTGTATAACCAGCGGTGTTCAAGAAAAATAACAGGGTTATCATCAAAGATGCTGGAAAGCAGAAGGCCCTTGGCATCAGTTGGTGTGGCGGGCATGACAACCTTTAGCCCAGGGATATGGGCAAACCAAGCCTGGAGATTTTGGGAATGGGTGGGCCCCTGCCCCCAACCCCTGCCGATTATGAGACGAATCGTTATCGGCACCGATGATCTTCCACCAAACATATAATGCCATTTCGCGGCGTTATTCACCAATTGATCCATGGCAAGGAGGAAAAAGTCGACACGCTGGTGGGTCATAACAGGCCGAATTCCGTTAAGAGAAGCGCCAATGGCCACACCGGTCATAGCATTTTCCGAGGCAGGCATATCGAAGACCCGATTCTCCCCGAATCGCTCCTGCAATCCAAGCGTCGTACCGAAAACCCCTTTGGGATCAGGTACACCAAGCCCATAGCAAATGACCGAATCGTCTGTCAACATGGCCTGGAAAAGGGCTTCATTAATAGCTTTGGCAAATGTTAATGTGCGAGTCAACTATCCTCCTTTTCGAAAAGAGCGCAGATGAACGCAGATAATTTTTCTTCTATCCGTGTGCATCTTTTTAAATCCTTTTCCAATGCTATTCGCGATACAGGCCTTTGAAGGTCTCTTCTGGGTTTGGGAAAGGAGAGCTTTCTGCGAAATCGAAAGCTTCAGCAACTTCCGCCTGAGTGGTGCGCTCCATCGCCTCTATGTCAGCTTGATTTATGACGCCCTGACCTAGTAATTGTTCTTTCAAGAGGGCGATAGGGTCTCTTTTTTTCCACAACAGATATTCATTTTCAGTTCGATAGCCGATGTCGTTGTCAAAATTAGGGCCGCAATGTTCCCGCCATCGGTAGGTGGCAAATTCAAGAAAATAGGGACCATCTCCGCGGTGGATGTGCCGCAGGGCTGCCCGGGTCTTTTCAGAAACTTCTAAGGCATCATTCCCGTCACCATGATCAGAAAGCATGCCGTAAGCCGTCGCAAATTTCCAGATTTCCCTGCCTTCCGGCTGCCTTACCTGGAGTGGAGAATAGACCGAATACAGATTGTTTTCACATACAAACAAGACAGGTAATTTCTTCAATACCGCAAAATTAACCGATTCGTGAAAAACCCCTTCTTCAATCACTGCATCTCCAAAAAAAACGCAACAAATTTTGTCGTTCTTGTGCAAACGATTGGCCATGGCAGCACCAACGCCCACAGGAATAGTGTTTCCAACAATTGACGTGCTTCCCATGAATCCGACCGACAAATCCACGAGATGCATCGACCCACCTTTGCCCGAAGAGCAACCGGTAGCCCTTCCGTAGATCTCGGCGATCATCGCCTTGATGTCGCCTCCTTTGGCTATATAGTGAGCATGGGAACGGTGTGTTCCGAAAACCTGGTCATCCCGGTTCAAGGAAAGACATACGCCTGCCGCCACGGCTTCTTGTCCAATGGAAAGATGCGTTGGACAACGCATTTTCTGTTCACTGTAACGATTGGCAATCGTCTCCTCAACGAAACGAATCAGTCTCATGCATCGTAATAGTTCAATAGCCGTCTTTGGCTGAATCTCTTTTAGACCTTTATTCTGTGCTGATTCCAAAATATTTCCCACCGCTCCCGGCTGTTTCATTGATACGAATCCATATCCATATTCAGAAGAATTCTGCCAGCGTGGCCTCTCTCCATCAAACAAAAAGCTTCATTGATACGATCAAATGGCAGTCTGTGTGTAATTAATTCATCAAGATTAAGAGCCCCGTCCCGGTACATCCCTGCATATCGTGGAACGTCCTTATCGGGATCGCTCTCCCCCCCCCACGATCCGGAAATCTTTTTGCCGGCAATCAAATCAAAGGGGTCTAAGGCCATTTTTTCGCCGTGTGGTGTATTTCCTGCAATTAGAAATTGGCCTCCAAAATGACGAGTCGCAGCAAATCCATCTTGCATAGTTGAAATAAGACCTGCTGATTCTATTCCAAAATCCGTCCCCCTACCTTCAGTGATTTTGATGATCGCATTAACCGGATCTTTCATCCCGTCGATAAGGTGTGTTGCACCACATTTCTTTGCCAGGGATAACTTATCTTCATTAATATCGATTGCAATGATCGGGTTGCAGCCACAAGCTGAAGCCGCTATAATCGCGCACAGGCCGATACCCCCCGCCCCCCAAACGGCAATGGAATTACATTTCTCCGGCCTTAATTCATTTAAAACCATTCCACAACCGGTGGGTACAGCACAACCCAATAGGGCCGTTATGTCCATGGGGATATCAGATATGGGAACAAGTCGATTTTCAGATATGACAGCCCGTGTCATAAATGTGGAAACCGCTCCGGAATTAACCTTCTGACCATTCGACTGATATTGGCACGAAGGCACGTCAAGACCAGATCCCTTAATCCATGTAACGACGACTTTGTCTCCCTTCCGCACCTTGGTAACCTCCGGTCCGGTCTGCAACACCACCCCGGAGCCTTCATGCCCGAGGGTATGAGGCAAAAAGCGATCCGGGCCTTTTTTCCCATGCCATTCGTTAAGCTGACTCTGGCAAATCCCCGAATATTTTATATCTACCAGCACCTGACCTGGCCTCAAATCGGGTACATCCATTTCACGTATGATCAACGGTCCATTAATTTGTTCTAAAATCGCTGCTTTAGTCTTCATGCCCGTTCTCTATGAAAAGTGGGATATTGCAGAACACAGATCAATTCTGATTTCTTATTATCAGTGCTTATCCGCGCAAATCTGCGTCCCCGACTTTAAGGAATAAACCAATAATAATCGCCCGTGTACCCTACCTGTTCAAAAAAAGCGGCCCATTCATCTTCGTGCATAATGGTTTTTGCAGTCAAGTTCCAGGCATACATAAGCTCTTTTTCTTCTTCACTTCTATAGGCATCAACGGTTACAAAACTTTTTTCCCTGCTAACACGTTCAATTTCGCTCAAGGCAACGGCGCACTCATCCCTGTCTAAATTGTGCACCGTATTTATCGAAATCACGACATCAAACGAATTGTCTTCAAAAGGCAGGTCTTTGGCGTTAGCCACTCGAACATGGTGCTTCATATCTTCTATTACATTTTCAATGGCGTACTTCGATATATCCACACCTTTTACTGTAATGCCCGGAATCAGCTCTGCCATATCATGGAGCATAAACCCTTTTGCACAACCCACATCCAATACAGAACTTTTTGACGTCAAACCGAAATATTTTTGGAAGGTAGGGATAACAGGCTGCCAGAACCTGGGAAAATAGGAAAACCCCCCGTAACCATGTTTCCGATCTCCATCAAAAAAATCCTTACCGAATTTCCTGGCAATTGCTCGGTCCTCTTCTGTTTTGGTTTCGCCACGCTCTTTCACATTACGCTTGGTCTTAGGGTAATTCGCCAACAAATCAATCTTTCTACCCACCCTTCACCTCCGCTAAATCTACATTTTCGGTTCTCCAGGCTAGCTTTGGGCGAACAACACCCAACCAACCTTTATAAAATTCTTTTCGCATCTCTCCTGTATCGTGAACATCGAAATATACAACGTCATTTTTAAGTACCTGGGTATTATTAGGAACTTTACCAACAATAGCAGTAATACTATATCTACCGTCATTCAGGAAATTGGCCGGTATACAGCAAACAGATTTAAATAATCCTAGAGGATGAGGCTTCCCATACCAAGGATCCTTTGTTAAGCTGACACGAGTGAGATTTGCAGATGACAACACATAAATACCCATTTTATCACGCAACCATATAGCTGAGTATAAAGGTGTCCCTTTAATTAGATTTTGGTACACAATCTGAATGATCAACTCTTTAGATATATCTACGTTGCCAGTAGCACCTTCAATGCCTTCTTGAAGGATACGCACTGCTCGTAGACGAACGAGACTATTTCCAGGCGCGGTTTGAATATCCGGCCATACCATTTCTCCACCACTTGCGGCCCCAATGGATATGTATTGTTGAACAACCTCCGCCGCTTGTCCATCTTTCACGATTCTCCCTTCGTCAAGCAGAATAACTCTCTTGCAGAGGTTCATAATACTGGCCATGTTGTGGGATACTAACAATACTGTCCTCCCTTCCCGGCTCATATCCCCCATTTTGCTAATGCATTTTTTCTGGAAATCGACATCCCCGACTGCCAAGACCTCGTCCACCAAAAGAATCTCCGGCTCCAGGTGGGCAGCAACGGCAAATGCCAGGCGTACATACATACCGCTGGAGTAACGCTTGACAGGTGTGTCAAGAAACTGCTCCACTCCAGCAAAAGCCACGATTTGATCGAGTTTTTGCGTCACCTCCTTTTTATTCATCCCATTGATAGCACCATTGAGGTAGATGTTCTCCCTGCCCGTGAGTTCAGGGTGAAAACCGGTGCCCACTTCCAAAAGGCCGGCAATCCGGCCCTTAATTTTGATATGGCCTTTGGTGGGTGCCGTCACACGTGAGAGAATTTTGAGCAGTGTGGACTTGCCCGCTCCGTTCTTGCCAATAATGCCAAGGACGTCACCCTCCCTGACCTCCAGGTTGATATCGTTCAATGCAAGGATATGGTCCGATATTTTTTCGCTACTATTATGATCGATCAGGGAATTGGGATCTTCCTTACCAAGTACGTTCGCCCACCAACTCTGCAGGTCACGATGCAGGGTCCCATGACCAATGACACCCAAACGATATTCCTTGTAAAGGTTTTCGATTTTGATAACAATATTTGGCATAGATATATTAGGGATGAGTGTTAAAAGATGAAAAAGCCTAGAAATCAGTGAGTTTATTCCTTTTTGTTTTTACGAATTTTATCTTTATTGAACCTGGTAACAAAGAGCGCAATAAGCTCTTCTCTTTCCGATATCAAGCAATCCAGCAATTGGAGATCTAATTTCGTATCGCTTTTTGCTCACAATGCCTCCTGTAATTCGAAACAACAGACGTTCCCGATCTCAGTAACTGCTTCCAAGCACCTGCACCTCAGGCCAGTATTTTGTCAAAGAGCAATTCAGGCGGATAACAACAGAATCGTATTTTTTCGTCCGGCCTCTAAACGCCTTCTTCTTCCTATCACAATTAGAAATCCTCATCCCTTTCCTTCCTTCCAACTTTCACCCTTCACCTCTGTCATTCTTCAAACAGTATCCATAAAAGTCTTTTCTACCCGGCTGAACATGATGATGCCAGCAATAAAAACGAGAATTGTAATGGTAACACTAATGGCAATGTAAGCGGGCTCGATTGAGCTTACACCGAGAAAGGCTCCACGGAAAGATTCCACAATCGAGGTCATGGGGTTAAGAGCTGCAAGAATACGATATTTTTCAGGAACAATGCTCAAAGGATATACTATAGGAGTTGCGTACATCCAGAGTTGAACGGCAAAGCCCATGGCAAATGTAAGGTCACGGTACTTTGTTGTGAGCGATGAGATGAGAATTCCGAAGCCAAGCCCGAGTATAGCCATCTGCAAAAGAACAAGGGGAATGGCAAAAATAAAGTAATTGGGCCGTACCTCTGCGCCCTGCCATATAAAATAAATTAAAAACCCTAAAAAAATTACAAACTGTATCCCGAACTGTAACAAACCGATGATTACCTTGGAAACGGGCACTGTAAGCCTTGGGAAGTAGACTTTACCGAAAATGCCAGCATTTGCTACAAAGGTATTGCTGGTGCCAGTCAGACAAGTGGAAAAATAGCCCCACACCACGGTGCCTGCCATGTAGAAAAGAAAGGGGGGTATCCCATCTGTGGAAATCTTAGCAATCTTACCGAAAATAATGGTGAAGACCAACGTACTCACAAGCGGATTGATGATGTGCCAAAGGGGTCCAAGAATGGTCTGTTTGTAGAATGTAACAAAGTCGCGTCTGACAAACATGTAGATCAGGTCATGGTAGCGGTAGAGTTCACCAAGATGGATATCAAACCAGCCACTCTTCGGCCTTATAATCATATCCCAAGACTCTTTTCTTGCTAATTTAGACGCTTCATTCACAATAATCTTTACCTTTCGCCATTCCTTATTTATTACACCCACTCAAAGTTTTAACATCTTTCCGCAACTGACGAAATTTACTGGTTGTTTAAAAATCCCAATATTCCAAACTATCGATATCAATTCAGCGATAGTTTTCCTCATTATATTCTTACAAAACCTGATATGGGCACAAATAGACATGGATTCTTTATGTTTTTAGCTGTTTTGTTTCTACTAAAATCCAGTAATTTCCGGTTAGGTACTTGCATAAACTTTTGGAATCGCATAGCTTTTCAAATTTAAATCGCCGGTTCCGTCCTTGGCCGACCGTGTTTCGTTCTGTATTTTGATGCGGAGTTCTCTGACCCTTTTTATGCTGACTTTTTCGTTGTGCTGTTCACGGCAGTAAATGGCAAGCAGCAGATATGTAATCAGTCCGGCGAGTATCTGGACCATCAGACCATACTCGCTTCTGGCAATCAGATGGTAGACACGA
>Ga0233431_1004862_pt1 | contig 13762 bp, 8 predicted proteins | sample SI_118_April2016_FD_179867 | JGI IMG/M metagenome (GOLD analysis project Ga0233431, IMG submission 179867) | Seawater microbial communities from Saanich Inlet, British Columbia, Canada - SI_118_April2016_200_MG | ecosystem: Environmental > Aquatic > Marine > Inlet | place: Canada: British...
AAATTTAGGATCGAACATCATCTTGCGAGAGATGATCGAAGGGTGATAATCATGCGCTCTCACGGGCATTGCGACACCTAGACGGATGGGTGGCCGAGCGGTTGAAGGCACCGGTCTTGAAAACCGGCAAGGGTGAATAGCTCTTCGTGGGTTCGAATCCCACCCCATCCGCCAAAAACCACAATGGATCCGGATTTCGGGTCCTTTTTGGTGTATGGGGACTGGGGTTCGGTGAACGGAGCCAAGGTTCGTTCGCGAAGCGGCATCGCCGCGCAGCGGGGTGAGCGAAGCGAAGCCAATCCCACCCATCCGCCAAAATCCGCGCGTTATCCGACTACGCCCAGGGGCTTTTCCTCGAAGAACGAGGGCGCCAGATTCCACCACTCTTCGACTACCGAAGAATAAAGGGAACGGAAATGCAGACGGTGCTTAAGGTTGCCGTTGTCGAGGTCGTCGAGCGGCGGTTGTTCACCGTATAGCCCGCCCTTGACCCGACCGCCGAAAAGGAAATGCGGCGCAGCGGTACCGTGATCCGTTCCCAAGCTGAAGTTTTCCTTCGGCCGCCGTCCGAATTCCGAGTAGGTCATAACCAACACCTTGTCCCATAGTCCCTTGGCCTTCATGACTTCGGCGAAGGTGGACACGGCGCCCGCCAACTCGGAAAGAAGCTCGGCGTGGAGTTCCGGCGGGTCGGCGTGGGTATCGAACTTGATGCGGAACAGTTTGATAAGCGGTGTTTTGACGCCTGACGCCAACAGGCGGGCCGCAATTTCGAATTGCTCGCCCAGAGACGGTCCCGGCGGTGTGATCACTTCGGTCGAAAATGATGCGCCAAGGTCGATATCGCCGATATGCCTGGAGATAATGTCGTCCGTCGCGTCGCGCAGGTGCGCGCGTTTGCGCAGAATATGGGCCAACGCGTCGTCGCCATCGCGGACAGGCCCCCGGCGAACGCGGCTAGATTGCTTTAGCGTCTTCTCGACATTCTTGAGCAGGCTTACGGTGCGTCCCTTGCTACCTTGTAGCGGCCCCATGGCATTGCGACCGAGGATTATGCCATCGGCAGTGAAATCGGACGGTGGCGGGTATCGCTTGAACAGGCGGGATACCCACCCATCGACGAGAGTTTCTTTCGAATCGGAAGCGGTGTTCCAAATGTCGATACCTCGAAAATGGGAAAGATTGGGCTCGGGGTATCCCAGCCCCTCGATGATCGCCATCTCGCGGTTTTTCCATAGCGGCATGAGGGGTTCGAACCCCGGGTGCAATCCACGCTTCTCGTCCAGTTGCAAGACCTGATCGCGGGGAATGGCGATGTTTGGCCTGAGGTCGTAATAATTCGGATCGGTATAGGGAACGACGGTGTTGAGGCCGTCATTTCCGCCATTGAGCTCGACCAATACCAGTGTTCTATCCCAACGCGCAGCGGCCCACGCGGCCCGGGCGAATGGGCTGAGAAGAAGCGGTGTTGTTGCTGTCAGGCCGAGGAATTTACGACGTTTCATAGCGGCCTCTCTATTTCAACTGATACACGGGATCGAGCAGAAGTTTCTCGATCAAAGCAAGGCCCCTGCCCTTCATCGAACGGGCCATTACGGGGGCTGTCGCCAAAATCAATTTCCTGAGTTCTTCGGGCGAATTTTCGGCGATGGCCCGCAACGCTTCTGTATCGGCCATGCCATACGGCCTCTTGGTTGATTGGGGCTTCGCGCTTCGTATCACCGAGAGCAGAAATTGCCGACGAAACAGGGTACTTGTCGTCGTGATCCATTCCGTGCCGCCTTTCCAGCCGTTGACGTCGGGCGGGTCGAATAAGTCCAGCCCCATGCGACGCTGATCTACGCTGACCTGTTTCGGAGACGGGGCCGCGAAATTTAGAAGACGTAAGGTGCCAATGACCAGATCGACGGGTGATTTAATGAGTGCGCCGCGGTTGGCCGGATCGCGAAAATAGGAGCTCACCAACAACCCCTTCAGCAGCGGCCCCAGTTGATAGCCGGAATTGCGAAAATCCGTTGCCAAACGCTTGACCTCGACCGGGTCGGGATGGGGAGAAACGAATTCGCGCCATAACTTCGTCGTAATGAACGGGGCGACGCCGGGCTGTTCGAGAATGGTTTCAATCGCGTCGTCACCGTCCAGATATCCCGTTCGACCGAGAAAGGTTTTTGCCTGCCGATCATGGCTGTTCTTGGCGAGCCGGAATTCTCCCGTCTTCATATTCACGCGCCAGCCCGTAAAGGCGCGCGCTCCCTCTCGTACATCGTTTTCGGTGTACCCCTGCCCCTCTCCCATGGAGTGAAGTTCCATCACCTCCCGTGCGAAGTTCTCGTTGGGCCGACCCTTCACGTTTTTATGCCCGTCGAGGTAATAGAGCATCGCTCCTCCCTTGGAGATGTCGGAAAGAAGATCGCCGAAATTTCCCAGGGCGTTTCGTCGAAGCGCCGCATGTTGTTCAAACATCATGCGGCCAAATTTCACCTTTCTTGCTTCCGTGGCGAAGTGTCCGTGCCAGAAAATGGTCAGACGCTCGCTCAAAGGCGAGTCCGTTTCCAGCATTTCGCGAATCCACCACTGCTCGAGCGCAGTAGTCTCCTTTCGGGTGGCCTTGTTGTAGGCCTTGCGCTCGGCGGCCGTCATTCGAGCGGTGTTGGTTCGCTCGCCCGGACTTATTATCATCTCCGGCGGCGGCAAAAGCGGTTTCCGCCGCACACCGGCGAGGATTTTGTTGACCGCCTGCTCATAGCAAAGGGGCCGTAACGCTTCAATCTCGGTGGTGCGGGGTACGCCAAAACCGGTGCGAGCCAGAAGATGCCGGGCTTCATCGAATGAGATCGGTCTTTTGCAGGCGGCGGGGGCCGCCAGATAGCCGGTGTCGTGGACGGTTTGGCTGACACATCCGCCGACAAGCGCCAAAATAACAACGGAGGAAAAGCGCCACAACACCGCCAGTTTGTTCATCGGCTCGCCCCGCTCATATTTGAAACCACCTTTGACGCCGATTCCATGACAACCTTTTTGATCGCGGACCGACTTACCGACGCGCGCAAGGATGTCGCTGGTTTGCCCGGCAATGCCGCGCAAATCAGAGCCGAGCACGGGGTCCTTGTTCGGCATTTTCGAATCCAGTACCTTACACCTTGCCGACCGGACGCGGACCGGAAGTGGAACTGTAACTCAAAACAGCCCGCAAGGAGTTTGATTTGTCGGTCAAAAAAGCGGAAAAGACAGAATTGGCACATGGACTATTCGCTGCCTGACAACGAGCGCGGAACAATTCTGATTGTCGATGACGATCCGATGAACATCGACATCTTGTCCGAAATTCTCGAGGACCATCATGAAATTCTTTTCGCGACCAGTGGCGCGGACGCGCTGAAGGTAGCAGAAGCCGAAGCACCGGACCTGATTGTCCTGGATGTTGTCATGCCCGAAATGGATGGGTACGAGGTCTGCGCGTCGTTGAAAGCCAACCCCGTTACGGCGACCATACCGGTTATTTTCGTTACCGGCCTTACCAGCGTTTCCGATGAGGCCCGTGGACTGGAGGTCGGCGCCGTCGACTATATTACAAAGCCGGTCAGCCCCCCCATCGTTCTAATGCGGGTGGGTAACCACATCAAGCTGACCAAAGCGCTTGCGATGCTGGCGAAATTGTCGACGACGGATGGGTTGACCGAACTCGCCAATAGACGCCACCTGGACAGTAGAATTGAACTCGAGTGTTGTGGATTGCGGCGCCCGACGGGGCCGCTATCCGTAATCATGTTGGACATCGACTATTTCAAGAATTTCAACGACACATACGGCCATCTGGCTGGCGACGATTGCCTGAAAGAGGTTAGCCGCCTGATCGCCGAGACGGTTCGCCGTTCGCTGGATATGGCGGCGCGGTATGGCGGAGAGGAATTTTGCTGTGTCCTTCCGGTTACCGACCACGAAGACGCAATGAAAATCGCCGAGGATATCCGCGAAAACATTCTGGCTTTGAAAATCCCCAACCGGGGTTCCGACATCAGCAAATATGTGACCGTCAGTTTGGGGGTGGTAACCATCGTTCCCGACGGGAATATCCCCCCCGCCGATGTCATTGCCATGGCTGACGAAAGGCTTTACGCGGCCAAAAACGCCGGCAGGAACCGGACGCTTGGGAAGGATTTCGTGACGACCGTCTAGGGCGGTTCGATCACGCGACAATAAGAACCAGACCAATCGATTTGCTGGCCGGGCGGAATTTCGCTGCTGATTTCATGCGCATAAGCCATATAATAGCCAACAAGGTATTCAGGATGTGCCGCCCTCTTGCATCGCTGTTCGTGGCGTGAAATTGGGGCAAACCGGGGGTTACGCCGAAAATGAATCGCTTGGCCAATATCCTTATCGCCGGAACCGACGCGAAACGGGCAGACCGGCTTTCCGACGTATTGAGCGAGAACAACTGTAACGCCCTCGTCTGTGACGAGGTTGACCAGTTTTTGAGCGAAGCTCGCGAAGGCGGAACCGATTTGGCGATAATCGATTACGAATCGGCGGACATTGATGGTTTCTCCCTGATCGAGGCGTTGCGCGGGCAACCTGAAAGCGCGGGCATTCCGGTTGTTGTGTGGGCAGTTGAGGAAACCAATCAGCTGTTTGAAAAGGCACTGGCTGCCGAAGTTGACGACGTTTACGTGGGGGAACCGCAGGGCGACGAAATTTTCCTTCGCTTTCATCCTTTGATGCGCTTGTCCACCCAGTTGGCGGAATTGCGGCGGCGAACGGCGCTGGCCCGCAAATTCGGCGTCGATATCCCCAAAACACCCGATCTTTCCATCGACAAGGGACCGATTTCGATTCTGGTCAGTTCCAGCCGCAGCGGAACCGCCGATGTGATCGGGGCAGCGCTGGGCGATGGCGGGATTTTGAGCCGGTGCGACCAACTGTTTGAAGCGCGCGATGCCTTGTATGACGGCGAATTCAACGCTGCGGTCGTGGGGGTTGCTCCGGATGATGCCATTGAAGACGTCATGGAGTTTTGCGAAGAGGTCAGAAACAATCCCCGCCTGTTCAATCTGCCGATCCTTTTGATCCCGGAACCCGGTGTCGAGATGGATGCGACCAACGCCATGTGGCAGGGTGCGAGTCGAATTCTCGATGGGATGCAGACCGACGCCCGCATTCGTTATGTTTTGACCAGCCTGGGTACCCGCCAGCGTCTTCGGCGGCGCATCAGCGAGGCCATCGAAGCGGCCAAGGGCGATCCGATCCGAGACGAATTGACCGGCGCGTATACATACGAATTCCTGCGCAACCACCTGGACGTTCTGACCGACGAATCCCGCGAATGGCAGCGCCACCTTACGGTCATCTTCTTCAGTATTACCGGCTCAGTAGAAGACGTGCGCAAGGAATTCGGCGACGCCGCGGCCGATGATCTGAAGCGCAAGGTTTCCCACTGGATTTCAGGCATGGTGCGGCTGGAGGATTTCTCGGCCCGCCACGGTGACGCTGAATTCTGCGTCGCCTTGCCCGATACGCCGCTGGCCGAGGGGGAATTCGTCATGCGCCGCGTTGCCGGTATTCTCGGATACACGGATTTCGCCGTTGACGACGTGTATCGCCCCATAACCATTTCCGTTGCGGTCGGCGCCGCCGAACTGGAAGCGGACGACGATCCCGCCGCGCTCATCGCGCGGGCCCGCCAGAATTTGGAGTAATTTATACCAAGGGCCATGGATAGTGACTTATAGAGATCGTGGACACGCCTCGTCGGGTAGGAGCAAGGCCGCAGGCGATGCGGCATATCGTCAAGGCTTTGCGACGCCCTCCGACGGGGCGTGTCCACGACCGGAACGGCGGCCTTCCCGACCTTTCGGATGTCGTCGCGCGTCCCTTCCGATGTGCCGCATCGCCGCGAAACACGCTCCTAACCGAAAGGCCGGGAAGGCCGTCTCTATAAATCATTATCCTTGGTCCCTGGTATAGCCATGCGGGTTGATGTCATCTTCGACACGATTTGCCCTTGGTGCTATGTGGGAAAACGTCGTCTCGAAGCGGCAATGCTTCTTCGGCCGAACGTCAAGATTGAGCCGCGCTGGCGACCGTTTTTATTGAATCCCGATATGCCCGGAGAAGGCATGGACCGTAACACCTATCTGGTCCGCAAATTCGGAACGGAGGCCCGTGTCCGCCGCATTTATGGAGCCATCGGCGACGCCGGGCAATCGGTTGAAATTGATTTCGCCTTCGATCGTATCCGGCAGACACCCAATTCGGTAAATTCCCATCGTCTGGTGCAGTTCGCGGAAAATCACGGAAAAGCCGACATCGTCGTCGAAGCCTTGTTCCTCAACTATTTCATCAATGGAAAAAACATCGGCGAAAACGAGGTCCTGATCAAAATCGGGTCCGATCTGGGCCTGAACGAGACGCAACTGGCCGACTACCTGTCCAGCGACGAAGACGTGTCCTTCGTTTACGAGGAAAACACGCGGGCCCACCGCCGCGGCGTCAACAGCGTCCCCTCCTTCATCCTCGGCGGATCCATGGTCATATCAGGAGCCCACGAACCGCAAGTCCTCGCCCGCATGATTGATGCGGCGGTCGCTCCGGAAGGCTAACCGCTTTCCGCCGCTTGTTGCTTCAAGGTTTTGCGCATGGCGGTTAACAGTCCGCGCCGGGCGTCGGCGTCGGGCAGGCTGCGCAGGTCGTTGGCCATTTCCAGAAGCAGTCCCGCGTAATCGTTGTGCCAATCGGAAATTAGAGAATTGTCCAGACCGTGGGCATCGATCCTCGGGCTATCCAGGTGGCGGCTGGGCCGCTCGCCGGGCTTGATCTCAAATTCCTCGTCCAGTTGCGGAACAAACAGAAGGTCCGGATTGATGCGGCCCTTGATAAGACGGCTGCGGAAGGCTTCGATGACCGATTGCTCGCCGTGGGTCAGGAAGATGCCGCGCTTGACCGGGAAGCGGTCTTTGATCCAGTCGACAAGCTGTTCGCGGTCGGCATGGGCCGAATAGAAATCGACCGAACGAATGCGCGCGTTGACCGAGATTTCCTCGCCGTGGATGCGAACCTTCTTTTTGCCGTCGACCAACAGGTTTCCAAGGGTGCCGGGGGCCTGGTATCCGACGAACAGCACCGTCGATTTTGAATTACTCAGGTTATTGGCGAGGTGATGGCGGATACGGCCCGCATCGCACATGCCGCTGGCCGCCATGATAATAGCCCCGGACTGGAACCGCTCCAGACCCATGCTTTCCTTCGCTTTTTCAACGAACGTTATGCATTTGTGGCGAAACGGGTTGGCGTTTCCGGCTACGCCTTCCATGCTCTTGCGGTGATGTTCGAACACTTCCGTCGCACGAATGGCGAGCGGAGAATCGAGAAATAGCGGGGTTGGTGGAATTTCTCCTTCGTCCATCAAGGTTCCCAGATCGAACAGCAATTCCTGGGTCCGCTCGACGGCAAAAGCGGGAATAAGAATGTTGCCCCCCGCGTTCAGTGCCGCCTGGATTTCCGCCTTTAACGCGCCGCGCCGGGCAACCGCCGAAAGATCCGAGCGGTCGCGGTCCCCGTAGGTACTTTCGACGACCAGGAAATCAAGGTCCGTCGGGCCCTCCGGGTCCGATTGCAGGGCCTTGTGATCCGGGCCGATATCTCCGGAAAACAGTATCCGCTGGACACCGCCGTTTTCCTCGGTTTCCGGGAACTCAAACTCGACCGAGGCCGACCCCAGAATGTGGCCCGCATTCCAGTATCTAAACCGAATTCCGCGCCCGGCGTCCTGCCATCTTTCCATGGGAACGACCGATATGGCCTCGGCAGTTTCCCGCGCATCCTCGGAGGAATAGATGGGAAAGATGATCGGTTCGCCCCGGCGGCGGTTGCGTCGGTTGATGCGTTTGACTTCCGATTCCTGAATGTGGCCCGAGTCCGGCAGCATGTAGCTGAGCAAATCCCGTGTCGCCTCGGTGGCGAAGATCGTTCCGTTGAAGCCCGCTTTGCGAAGTTTGGGCAAAAGCCCCGAATGATCGATATGTGCATGGGTCAGAAAAACCGCATCGACCTGGTGCGGATCGAACGGAAACTCGCCGTAGTTCAGTTCGCGCACGGTCTTCGTGCCCTGGAACATTCCGCAATCGACGAGAAGGCGAAACCCAGGAAGCTCGACGTGGTAGCAAGACCCCGTAACCGTGCGTGCCGCGCCGCAAAACCTGATCTTGAAGTCCATTTTCGTCTTCCTCCCGGTTAAGGCCACCTACTCCGCTACTGTGGCAATTTTTGCCATCTCCATCATCAATCGATTGACCCCGGTTAGCCGTGAGGCGGGGGTTTCCCAGTGCCGCATAAAAACCAGCCGGTGGTCGGGGCGCAGCTTGGCGGTGCCGACCTGGTTGGAGATGAAGGCCACGAGGCCCGCCGGGTTGGCAAACGTGTCGTTTCGGAACGAGATAACCGCGCCCTTGGGTCCGGCTTCGACCTTTTCGATGCCCGCCTGCCGGCACAGGCATTTGATGGCGATGGTTTTAAGCAGGTTTTCGACCTCGGGCGGCAGCGAGCCGAAGCGGTCGATCAGTTCGGCGGCGAAGGTTTCCACCTCGTCCAGTTCGGAAACCCTGGCGATGCGGCGATAGAGGCCCAGGCGAACCCCCAGGTCGGCCACGTAGAGCTCGGGGATGAGGACCGCGGTGCCCAGATTGACCTGCGGGCTCCAGTCGGCTTCGCTCTCGCCCGTTTCGTCGGCGCCACCGCCGCCCTTGGCTTCGGCCACGGCTTCTTCCAGCATCTGCTGGTACAGCTCGACGCCGACCTCGCGGATGTGGCCCGACTGCTCCTCGCCCAACAGGTTTCCGGCGCCGCGAATGTCCAGATCGTGGCTGGCCAGGGAGAAGCCCGCACCCAATGAGTCCAGCGTTTGCATGACCTCCAGGCGCTTTTGCGCATTGACCGTCAGCTTCTGGCGGACCGGAAGGGTCAAATAGGCGTAGGCCCGCACCTTGGCCCGTCCGACCCGTCCGCGAAGCTGGTATAGCTGGGCCAGCCCGAAGCGGTCCGCCCTATGGATGATGATGGTGTTGACGCTGGGCAGATCGAGCCCGCTTTCAATGATGTTGGTGGACAGCAGAACATTGGTTTGGCCGTCGTAGAACGACGCCACGCGCTCTTCCAGCTCGGCCGCCGGCATCTGGCCGTGGGCCATGGTGATTTTGACCTCGGGCACCAGTTTTTCAAGACGGTCGGCGAGCCCCATCAGGTCTTCAATGCGCGGGCAGACGTAGAAGGTTTGGCCGCCCCGGTAATGTTCGCGCAGGATGGCTTCGCGAATGACCACCGGATCGTAGGGCAGCACGAAGGTGCGTACGGCCAGCCGGTCCACCGGCGGGGTTGCGATGAGGCTAAGTTCGCGCACGCCGGTCAGGGCCAGTTGCAGGGTGCGCGGAATGGGCGTGGCGGTCAGGGTCAGTACGTGAACGTCGGTTTTCAGGCCTTTGAGACGCTCTTTGTGGGTGACGCCGAAACGCTGTTCCTCATCGATGACGAGCAGGCCGAGGTCGCTAAATTCGATGCTTTTGGCCAGCAGCGCGTGGGTGCCGATGATGATGTCGACCTTGCCGTCCTTGAGCCCGGCACGCACGTCCTTGGCGGTTTTCGTGGACACCAGCCGCGACAACTGTTCGACACGCACCGGATAGTCGGCAAAGCGCGCCGAGAAGGTTTGAAGATGCTGGCGGCACAGCAAGGTGGTCGGTGTCACGATGGCTACCTGTTTGCCCGCCATGACGGCGACGAAGGCGGCGCGCAGGGCCACTTCGGTCTTGCCGAAGCCCACGTCGCCGCAAATCAGGCGGTCCGTGGGCAACCCGCGCGCCAGATCACCCAGGGTATCACCGATGGCGCGTTCCTGATCGTCGGTTTCGGCAAAGGGGAAGCGGGCGCAAAATTCATCGAACACGCCCTCCGGGGTATCGAATTTGGGGGCCGGGCGCAAATGGCGAGCGGCGGCCACGCGGATCAGTTCCTCGGCCATGTCGCGCACGCGCTTTTTCAGCCGAGACTTACGCGCCTGCCAAGCGGCTCCGCCCAGCTTGTCCAGCTGCGCCGCCCCGGAATCGGAGCCGAAGCGGCCCAGCATGTCGATGTTTTCGACGGGCACGAATAACTTGTCCTCGCCCGCATAAATAAGACGCAGGCAATCGTGCGGCGCGCCACCCACTTCGATGGCGACCAGTCCGTCGTAGCGCCCGATGCCGTGATCCACATGAACCACGAGATCGCCTTCACCCAGGGTTCCGGCATCCGCAATGACGTCTTCGGGCCGCACGCGCTTTTTGCGGATGGGCCGCGAAAGCCGCTCGCCCAGAATATCGGATTCGGTAATCAGCGTGATGTCGGGAGCGATGAACCCGTGATCGAGGCCCAGCACCGCCATGCCCACCTGCCCGGCGGGTAGATCGGCCAAATCGTTCCAGCCAGCGGGCGCGCGCACGTCTTCCATTTCGTGATCGCGCAGCAATGCAGCCAGCCTTTCGCACGATCCGCGCGAGGCCGCAGTGACGACAATGGCCCGCCCTTCTCGCTTTTCGATGGCGGCAAAATCGCGCAGGGCGTCGAAAACCGTAATCCCTGGCTGCACGCGGGCTTCGCTGAAATCGCGGCCCGGACGGCCGCCCGCATCGGGGTTATCCTCGCTTTGCGGCCCGGCGAAGGGAGACAACGTGGCGACACTGCGCCCCATGAGCAGGCCTTGCCAATCGGGTCCGTTCAGGAACATCCAATCGGTGGGCACCGGATTGTAGGGCGCGCCGCCTGCCCCGCCTGCGGCCTGCGCAACGGTGGCGCGGGCATCGAAATAGTCGGCAATCACTTCAAGGCGCGCGTTCCGAGCCTGCTCGGCCTGATGATCCAGCACGATGGCCGCCTTGTGCGCATAATCCGGCAGCGTCTCAAGGCCGTCATGAAACAAGGGCAGCCAGTGTTCAACGCCCAGATGGCGGCGCGCGGCGGAGACGGACTCGAACAAGATATCGTCCGCCTTGGGCGCGCCGAACAGTTCGCGATAATGGGTGCGAAAGCGCGATACGGCGTCATCATCCAGCGGAACTTCGCTGACCGGTTTGAGAACCACTTCCTTCAGCTTGCGCTGTGTTCGCTGGGTGGTGGCCTCAAAGCTGCGAATGCCGTCCAACTCGTCACCGAAGAAGTCCAGGCGCACGGGGTTTTCCGTTCCCGGCGGGTAAACATCCAAAATGCCGCCACGAACGGCGAATTCACCCGGTTCCATGACGGTTTCCGAGCGAATGAACCCCTGACGGACCAAAAAACCGGTCAGGTCTTCGGGGTCGATCTGCTGGCCCAGTTTCAAAAGGCGGGTCGTTCCGGCGAAGGCCTTGCGTGGCGGAACGCGCTGCAAAATCGCCGAAACCGTGGTCAGGACGATTCGTCCCTTTTTTGATTTTGCAGACTTTTCGTCGTCCAGAAGGCGCGTCAGCGTGTCGATTCGCCGGCTGACGATTTCCGAGCGCGGCGAAACCCTGTCGTAGGGCAGGCAGTCCCAGGCGGGAAATTCAAGACAATCGACGGCGGGTGCAAAGAAGCTGATGGCTTCTTTTGTTTGGGCCATGCGCACGTCGTCGCGGGCCACGAAAATAATATCGAGGCCGTCTGCGGCGGCGTCGGTCAGCAGGCGCGCATCATACCCGGCGGGCGCTCCCCACACCTGCACATGCCCCAGTTCGGAAAGTTTTTTTGATAGCGAAAACAATGGATTACGATTCGTTTCTAATGTTCTTTATGATCTCAATGATGCCCGGATCGATGTGGGGCGGCGGCGGCGCTTTGCCGACGATCCAGTCCAGCAGGTCGTTGTCCAGCGCGTCCAGAACGGCTTCATACCTGTCCAGGCCGTCGGCGTTCAGATCGGGCAAAAAGCGCTCGGCGAAGGCCCGAAGAAGCAGGCTGGTTTCCAGCATTCCGCGTTGGTGGCTTAACAATTTCAGACGTTTTCGACGGATGTCGAGGGACTCGGCCATTGTCTCCTCCGTTGGCTGTCGTAGGATATAGACCGTTCAGATAAATCTGTCAGCCCGAAGCGGAAATAACCATGCGCCCGGAAGCTCTTTTTCCATTGTTCAAGCCTGTGACGTCGCTGGCCGGTGTGGGGCCGCGCATCGCCAAGGCCGTGGAACGGGTGGCGGGCGAGCATGTGGCCGATCTTTTGTGGCATCTGCCCAGCGGCATCATCGACCGCCGCTACGCGCCCAAAATTGCCGAGGCGCGGCCCGGCGTGGTGGCCACCATGACCATTACCGTGGACCGCCATATCAAACCGGCCAACCGTCGCCTTCCCTACAAGGTGCTGGCCCATGACGATACCGGAACCATGGCGCTGGTTTTCTTTCACGCGCATTCCGACTATCTGCGCAAGCAATTGCCCGAGGGCGAAACCCGTGTGGTCAGCGGTGCGCTGGAGGAATTCAGTGGTGAAATCCAGATGACCCATCCCGATCATATCGGGACTGTGATTGATCTGGAAAAGCTGCAATCGGTGGAACCGGTCTATCCCCTGAGCGCCGGTTTGACCCTGAAAACCCTTGGCAAGGCCATTGCCCAAGCCTTGAACGCCGCTCCCGAAATACCGCGCGACTGGCTTGATCCGGCCCACAAAGCGCGCGAACACTGGGCGGATTGGCGCGCCGCGTTGCTGACGGCCCATGTGCCCGAGGACGACCTGGCCCTCGATCCAACCTCACCCGCCCGCGCCCGTCTGGCTTATGACGAACTTCTTTCCAACCAGCTCGCGTTGGCGCTGGTGCGGCTCAACATGCGCAAGCTGCCGGGCCGTAGCGTTTCCGGTGACGGGCGTTTGCAGGCCAAAGTGCGTACATCCCTGCCCTTCTCGCTGACACCCTCGCAGGAACAATCGCTGGCCGAGATCGTAGCCGACATGGCCGAGCCGTCGCGCATGCTGCGCCTGCTTCAGGGTGACGTGGGCAGCGGAAAAACGGTGGTTGCCTTGCTGGCCATGCTGGCGGCGGTGGAATCGGGTGCGCAGGCGGCGATCATGGCCCCCACCGAAATCCTGGCGCGACAGCATCTGGCGACCATCGAACCCCTGGCCGAGGCCGCAGGCGTTCGCATCGCCCTGTTGACTGGACGCGAGAAAGGCAAGACCCGCGAAGCCATCCTTGAAGGGCTGGTCAGCGGCGAAACGCCCCTGGTGGTGGGCACCCACGCGCTTTTCCAGGAAGGCGTCGAGTTTGACGATCTGGCGCTGGCCGTGGTGGACGAGCAGCACCGCTTCGGCGTTCACCAGCGTATGACGCTGGCCGCCAAGGGCCGTGGCGTCGACGTTCTGGTGATGACCGCAACCCCCATTCCCCGCACCCTGACGCTCACGGCCTACGGCGACATGGATGTTTCGCGGCTTTTGGAAAAACCGGCGGGCCGCCTGCCGGTGGATACGCGGGTTCTGCCCATCGAACGGCTGGGTCAGGTAACGGCTGCTGTCAAACGCGCGCTGGACGGCGGCGGCAAGGTCTATTGGGTGTGTCCGCTGGTCGAGGAATCTGAGGTTCTGGACGTGGCCGCCGCCGAGGAACGCTTCGATACCCTCAAGGGCGCATTCGGCGAGCGCGTCGGACTGGTGCACGGCCGCATGAAGGGCAAGGAAAAAGATGCCGCCATGCAGGCCTTCGCCGACGGCCCGCCCGGCGTATTGGTGGCGACCACGGTGATCGAGGTTGGCGTCGACGTGCCGGACGCCACTGTCATGGTCATCGAG
>Ga0233431_1004866_pt1 | contig 13748 bp, 16 predicted proteins | sample SI_118_April2016_FD_179867 | JGI IMG/M metagenome (GOLD analysis project Ga0233431, IMG submission 179867) | Seawater microbial communities from Saanich Inlet, British Columbia, Canada - SI_118_April2016_200_MG | ecosystem: Environmental > Aquatic > Marine > Inlet | place: Canada: British...
TCTGATCTATATCAGCATCGCTGGCGGGCTTTATATCTTGTGGCTGGCATATAAAGTTCTAAAATCCAAGGTTGATATTAAAAGCGAACAAGGCAGCAGTAGGCTTACGCTTAAAAATGGATTTTTGATGCAGCTTTTTAACCCCAAGGCAATTGTGGCGGTTCTGCCTATTGCCACGATCCATTTTGTGGTCAATGGCATTATGGGAATCAACATCCTTTGGATGTCGATGATTTTTGCGATCATCGTGTTTTTTGCGCCGTTTTCTTATGGCATCATCGGCGCATTGCTTAGTCGATTTGTGACGGCACCCAAGGTACTCAATCTCTTTAACAAACTGATGGGGTTGCTGTTGATTTATGTGGCGTTTTCGATTCTTTATGATCATGTGTATTTGGTGCTAAAAGGCGTGAATGCGTATTAATCGATAGCTAGTATATATATATTAGCTATCAGAATCACCGATTGCAAAAACGAGTTCACATTTTGCTACAACTTTTCCGTCTACTCTTGCTACTCCTTCGCCGATGCCTATTGTATCTCTAAGACTCGTTATTGTCGTTTTGAGTTCTAAGCTGTCTCCAGGGACAACTTTCTTTGAAAATTTAGCCGATTTGATTCTAGCTAAAAAAGCAAGCTTGCCCTTCATCTCATCCATAGTGAGAAGTGCAATGCCTCCTGTTTGTGCCATTGATTCAACGATTAAAACTCCAGGCATAACTTTAGTTTTTTCAAAGTGTCCCATAAAAAACCATTCATTCCCGCTGACCGCTTTTATTGCTTTAGTGTAGTCTCCAGGAACGTTTTCAATTACTTTATCAAGCATCAAAAACGGCTCTCGGTGTGGCAATATCTTTTTAATATCTTCAATTCCAAGCATTTCTTATATACGCCTTTCGCTTTAGTATTTTTTCAAAAGAATAGTGCTGTTATGTCCTCCAAAGCCTAATGAGTTGGATATAGCATAATTTGTATCCATTCTTTTAGCTTTGTTTGCAACATAATCAAGATCACATTCTTCATCAGGGTTCTTAAGGTTAATAGTTGGAAGAGCAATCCCCTCTTCTAAACTTTTTAATGCTAAAATCGCTTCAATAGATCCTGCCGCACCTAGCATATGCGCGGTCATAGATTTTGTCGAGCTTATAAGCATATCTTTGCTATGTTCTCCAAAACAGTTTTTAATAGCTTGTGTTTCTGTTTTGTCGTTTAGCGGTGTTCCTGTTCCGTGTGCATTAACATATCCAACTTCGCTTGGGTTTATTCCTGCTTCAGCAACAGCTAGCTCCATCGCTTTTGATGCGTGGATTCCGCCTTCCATTGGTGCTGTGATATGATTAGCATCACAAGTCTGTCCATATCCACATATCTGCCCTTGAATTTTGGCTCCTCTGGCTAATGCCATCTCTTCGTTTTCTATCACCATAAAAGCCGCGCCTTCTCCCATAACAAATCCACCTCTGTCTTTGTCGAAAGGAATGCTTGCTCTATCTACACTGTCAGCATTAGATAATGCTTGCATTTGGTTAAATCCTTGGATAGCAAGATCACATACAACACCTTCTGCTCCACCAACTAAAACAGCATCAAGACTCCCGTTTTTTACTAATCTAAAAGCCTGTCCAACTGCATCAGTCCCAGATGCACATGCAGTAACAACACCATAACAAGGTCCATTTAGACCCAGCCTAATCGCTAAGTTGCCCGGCGCTATATTTATAATTGTTTTTGGAATAAACAATGATGAAACTGTGTTTACTCCGTTATGATCCATAGTATCATATTGTTCACAGTTGGTTATAAGTCCGCCCATACCGCTTCCCATTATAACCCCGACTCTATAAGGATCAAAATCAGCAAGTCCAGAATTATCCCATGCCTGCATACCTGCATAGATCGCAAACTGGCTAAATCTATCTAGCCTTTTCATTTCTCTTTTTTTAATATACTTTGAAGGATCAAAATCCTTTACCTCTGCTGCAAAACGCACATCAGTTATCTTGTCTGTACTAAACTGAGTCGCATAATCTATCCCACAAGTGCCCTTTTTTGCCTCAGCAAATATAGCTTCTACATTATCACCAAGAGAACATACCGCACCCATTCCGGTTACAACTACATTTTTTGCCATATATCTATATCAATCCTTTCGAAAAATTCAAATTATATAACCATACCACCATCAACAGACACAACTTGCCCTGTGATATAGCTTGCTTTATCTTCGCATAAAAATCCAACCACACCGGCAATATCTTCTGGTTTGCCTAATCTTCTAAGCGGTATATTATTTTGTATGCTCTTTTTAACTTCATCGCTTAATACATCTGTCATAGGAGTCATAATATAACCAGGCGCAACAACATTTACACATATTCCACGTTTAGCAACCTCTTTAGCGCATGATTTTGAAAAACCTATAATCCCTGCTTTTGAAGCAGCATAGTTCGCCTGCCCTGCGTTTCCTATTAAGCCTATAACTGATGAGATGTTTATTATTCTGCCTTGTTTTGCTTTAAGCAAAATCGGCATAGCTTGTTTTGTCATATAAAAACAGCTATTTAAGTTAGCATCAATAACGCTAGTAAACTCTTCATCTTCCATACGCATAACTAAAGTGTCTTTAGTTATACCTGCGTTATTTATGAGCGCATACAAGCTTCCAAGCTCAGCTATGCATTTATCTATGATGCTTTTACATTGCTCAGATGATGTTAAGTCTGCTTGAAGAAGAGTAGTTTTTCTGCCCATAGCTTCAATTTCTTTTACAACCTGCTTTGCCTGTTCTTCACCAGATCTGTAATGTATCCCAACATCAAAACCCAAAGAAGCAAGCTCTAAAGCGATTGCTTTCCCTATTCCACCGGATGCTCCGGTAACTAATGCAACCTTATTCAATATATTTCTCCTTTTACTTGTCTAAATACTTCGATAACGACTTTAAATCTCTTACAGACGAAATATTTACTTCTTCGCCTTTTAGTCTTCTTTTCAGCATCTTTGAAAGGACCATAGAAGGCCCAATCTCTACATAATCTGTAACGCCCTGCTCTATTAATCGCTCTATAATATCATGCCATCTGACACGAGAGCACATCTGGCTTGCAAGCAAACTGACCACATCACTGTTATCTTCATAAGGTAAACCGGTAAAATTTGAATAAATAATTTCGGTTGGTTTATTGATGTTTACACTTATAAACAGGTCTTTAAATTTTTCAGATGCTCTTTTTAACATAGGCGTATGAAAAGGTCCGCTTACATTCAAAGGTATTACTTTTGCTCCTGCATTTTCAAACATTGGAACAACTCCATCAAGCCCCTGTTTTTCACCTGCTATAACAATCTGCTTTTCTGATAGGTGGTTGGCTGCCCATACATCCGGCAAACCTTCGAGAAGCTTTTCTACTTCATTGATATCAAGCCCCATTATAGAAGCCATTGCGCCTACTCCAGCGGTGACTGCATTATCCATAAGAGCACCCCTTTTGTTAACAAGCAGAGCACCTTTTACAATGTCTATCATGTTCGTCACTGCAAGTGCAGTATATTCACCAAGCGATAACCCTGCATATAAATCTGCTTTTTTTCCAATTGTCTTAAAAAGCGCAGTGCTGTGTGCATAGATTGCAGGCTGAATGTACTCGCTTTTCTCCATGTTAACACCTTCAAAGCAAGCATCTTTTAACGAGAATTCAAGGGTACTGTCAATATCATCAAAAGCGTTTTTATAAGTTTCATTTGATTCATATAAATCTTTTCCCATGCCAATAGTTTGTGCTCCCTGACCTGGGAACAAAAATGCTGTTTTCATTTTCCTATACTTCCCCCTTAAAACCTTTAAATCTCTATCGCCTTGGAAACATTTCCAAGAATCATTTTAAATTTATCATCAGAAAAAATATCTTCTATAATTTCCTTTGATGTCAGCTCCTCTTTAATCATACATGCTACTTGACCTGCCATGAATGAGCCTTCTTTTTTATCGCCTTCAACAACTGCTTTTCTTAGCGATCCTTCGCCCAGCTTTTCTAAAACTTCTATCGCATTTTCGCCATATTCTGCTTTTGCCATTAATCTAGAAAGCGCACTTCTGATTAATCTTACAGGATGTCCTGTTACTCTACCTGTTACTTTGCTGTCTATGTCTTTTGCTTTTAGAACTTTATCTTTATATCCCTGATGCGCTGTGCACTCTTTTGCCAAGATAAATCTTGTCCCAACTTGAACGGCAGATGCTCCAAGACAAAAAGCCGCAAGAGAAGTTCTGCTGTCATAAATCCCGCCAGCAGCAATCACTGGAACAGAAACACAGTCTACGATGTTAGGTACTAAAACCATAGTTGTAAGTTCGCCGATATGTCCGCCGGCTTCGCTTCCTTCGGCAATAACAGCATCTATACCCATCCGCTCCATTCTAATAGCAAGCGCGCTAGAAGCAACAACAGGAACAACTTTTGCTCCGCTGTTTTTCCACAGGTCTAAAAATTCGCCGGGGTTTCCTGCTCCTGTAAAAACGACAGGAACTTTTTCTTCAGCAACAATTTTAGCAACTTCATCCTTAAACGGACTTAAAAGCATTACATTAACACCAAAAGGCTTTTTTGTTTTTGTCTTTACAATTTCAATCTGTTCTTTTACCCAGCTAGCAGGCGCATTACCTGCTGCAATAACACCAAGCCCACCAGCCTCTGACACAGCAGCAGCAAGATGAGCATCGGAAACCCAAGCCATCCCTCCTTGGATTACTGGGTATTCGATGTTAAACAACTCACAGATTGAGTTTTTTTTGCTTCCCATTATTTTTGTCCCTCAACATATGCAAGAAGATCACCAACAGTTTTGATATCAACGAGTTTTTCGTTTTCCACTTTTATACCAGTTGCTTTTTCCATCTCGATAACCATTTCCATCATATCAAGCGAATCCATTTCAAAATCGTCTACAAAGTTTGAACTTTCTTGAATTTCATCTTTCTCCAAGTCTAATTGTTCCATTAAAATCTCAATAATTTTTTCTTTCATTTTACTAAATTCCTTTCATTTCTCAATATATTTTTAGGCTTATTTAACCTAATAAACGTAAATTTATAAATCCCACTCTATGACTATTCCGCCATATGTCAGTCCTGCTCCAAAGCCTACTAATGCAACATTATCACCTTTTTTGAGCCATCCTGACTCATTCGCTTCACAAAGTGCAATCGGGATAGTTGCTGACGAAGTGTTTGCATACTTATCAACATTAACATAAAACTGCTTTCTATCAAAGTCAGTACTGCTTGCAGCAAAACGAATAATTCTGCTGTTTGCTTGATGTGGTATGATTTTATCAATTTTTTCTTCGCCCATAAGTGCTTGAAGTTCTTTTAATGTCTTCTCAACGGCATCAACAGCAAAGGCGAAAACATCATTACCGTTCATATATAATGCGATATCATCATTCGATTGGGTTTTACTCCAAGGATTATCGTTCCTTTTACTATTCATAATTAAAACGTCATTTTCATCAATAACACCAGTGATAATCGGATGTTTAATGTGGTTTTTAATACTTCTTTTTATTACAACCGCACCTGCACCATCTCCAAAAAGTATGCATGTGCTTCTATCTTCCCAATTAACTCGGTTAGATAGCGTTTCAGTAGAAACGATTAAACCAGTTTCCAAGTTTAAAGTTTCCATCAAAGATACCATTGTTGTTACAGCATAAATAAATCCTGTGCATCCAGCAGCAATATCCATAGCCACCGCTTTTTCACATTTTATGCCTTTTTGCACCAAGCTTGCAACAGAAGGCGTTGCATAGTCTGATGTGACTGTAGTTCCAATTATAATATCAATATCATTCGCTTTAATTTTTGCATGTGCTAAAGCTTCTTTCGAAGCATCAATCGCCATTGATGTTGCGGTTTCTTCAGTTACAACTCTTCTTTCCTTAATTCCTGTTCTCTTTTTAATCCATTCATCAGTTGTATCCATTATTTCTTCAAGCATTGAGTTTGTAATAACAGTTTTAGGAACACTGCTTCCAACCCCAATGATTTTTGCTGAAATACTCACTTAATTAAATCCTTTCATGTCTAACATTTTCTTATATCTTTTATTAATTAATTCTTCTTTAGAAAGAATGTCTAGTTCTTTTAAATATTCTTCAATTTTTTCTTTAATTTTAATTACACTATAACTCATGTTTTCAAGACCGAAGTCAGATTTTTCTTCAATTTTATGATCTGCAATTTTCAACCTTAAAAGATCATCCGGAGTGAGCGCAAGGCTATCTGCTGCTAGCTCAGCTTTAGATGCATCTTTAAACAATATCGATGCGCATCCTTCTGGAGTGATTACAGAGAAATATGTATTTTCCATCACCATCAGTCTATCTGATATTGCAAGAGCTAATGCTCCTCCGCTTCCACCTTCGCCAATAACAATAGAGATTACAGGAACTTTAGCAGCAGCAATAAAAGATAAATGTTCAGCTATAACTGTTCCTTGCCCTTGTTCCTCTGCTTCTACACCACAAAAAGCACCTGGCGTATCTATAATGCATAATATTGGTCTGTTAAACTTTTCAGCTTGACCTATTGCTCTCATAGATTTTCTATATCCTGCGGGATGCGGCATTCCAAAATCACATTTTTTTCTCTCTTCAAGTGTATGCCCTTTGTGTTGTCCTATTATAGTAAAACTTCTGCCCATAATACGCCCAACACCAGTAACTATAGCATCATCATTACCAAGGCATCTATCGCCTTTAACTTCAAAAAACTCATCTGCCAATTTTTTTATATAATCTCGTGCCTGTGGTCTGCTCTGCATTCTTGCATTTCTTACACATTCCCAAGATTTGCTTTTAGCTGCATTAGGGTTCTTGCTGTTATGTATAACTTGCATATCATCATTCCCCTTTCCCGCTTTTACCATATATCTACTTATGAAGAGATAAAATCTTTTTTAATTTATCCTTCATGTCCCTTCTTTCTACAATCCCGTCTATCATGCCTTTTTTAGCAAGGAATTCTGTCTTTTGAAACTCATCAGGCAAGGTATCATTTACGGTTTGCGCTATTACTCTTGGTCCTGCAAACCCAATCAAAGCTTTTGGTTCTGCCAATATAATATCTCCTTGCATCGCAAAACTTGCCGTAACCCCACCAGTTGTAGGATTAGTAAGCACACTTACATAAAGCAAACCGGCATCGCCTAACTTGTTTAATACAATAGTTGTTCTAGACATCTGCAAAAGAGATATCATCCCTTCCTGCATCCTTGCGCCGCCTGAAGCACAAAAGATAATAACCGGCAGCTTTTTTTTGATGCAAGTTTCTACAAGATCACAAATCTTCTCGCCAACAACTTGTCCCATGCTTCCCATCATAAAATAAGAGTCCATAACAGCAAGTCCGGTCTTATATCCTTCAATACTGCAAGTTCCACAAATAATCGCTTCATTAAGCCCAGAGTTTTTCTTTGCTATTTTTAATTTTTCCTTATAATCAGGAAAGTTAAGCGGATCATTGCTCTTTTTTGTTTTATCAATTTCAACAAAAGAGTTTTCATCAGCAATCATCTCTATGCGATTATATGCAGGTATACGAAAAAGATATCCACAATAAATACATGTAGAAAAGTTTGTATGCACAAGCTCTTTTAATATCTCTTTGCCACATTCCTGACAAGTCAAGAACTCAGGACTTTTGATTTCATTCGCTTTGCCTTTAGGATTGTCAATTTTTTCTTTAAAGAGTTCCATAAATATTTCTCCGTTTTTTGAAAGCTTTCAGTCTAAAATTCTCTAACCAAAAAGCTCTGCACAAAGTACGTTTTCTATCCATTTAGTATAGAATTTCCCATTCTCAAAATCTTCGTGAGTGAGTATCGCTTTTGCAAAATCGGAGTTTATATCTACGCCACTGATCAGCAGCTCATCTAATGCATGGTAAGATGATAAAATCGCCTCATCCCTGTTTTGTCCAAAGCATATAACCTTTAAAATCATCGAATCATAAAAAGGTGATATTTTATCTCCACGAACATAACCACTGTCAACTCTAACACCAAAACCGCTTGGGATTTGTAGCTCTTTAATCTTCCCCGGGCTTGGCTTAAAATCTTCAGCAGGATTTTCTGCGTTTATTCTACATTCAATCGCATGACCTCTTGCAATAATCTTATCCTGTGATAATGCAAATTTATGGTTTAATGCGACTTGAATTTGACATTTTATCAGATCTATACTATATACAGCCTCAGTAACAGGGTGTTCTACTTGGATACGAGTGTTCATCTCCATAAAATAGAATTTACCATCTTCAGTTAACAAAAATTCAACTGTACCAGCGTTTTTATATTCTACAATTTTTGCAATTTTAACAGCACAATCTTCCATTTCTTTTCTCAAGACATCAGAAATAAATGGAGCCGGTGCTTCTTCCAATAATTTTTGATTTTTTCTTTGCATACTGCATTCTCTAGTTCCAAAATGCAATACATTTCCAAAACCATCCGCTAAAATTTGAACTTCAATATGTCTTGTTTGTGTTAGATATTTTTCAAGATAAACGCTATCGCTTCCAAAAGCCGCTTTAGCCTCTTGTTTAACTAACAAAAACTCTGATTTAAACTTCTTCTTTTCAAAGACAATTCTAATGCCTCCACCGCCACCGCCGTGTGAAGCTTTTATAATAACAGGATATCCAATTTCATCTGCAAGTTTTTGTGCCTCTTCAAGACTGGATATTTCGCCATCTGAACCTGGTGGAACTGGGATAGAATTTTCTATCATAATTTGTCTTGCTCTTGCTTTGTCTCCAAGCAAATCCATGGCATTAGCATCCGGACCGATAAAGGTAATGTCCTGTTCTTCACAAGCTCTTTGAAAATCTGAGCTTTCAGATAAAAACCCAATTCCAGGATGGATTGCACAAACATCATAAACCTTTGCAACAGCAATAATCCCTGGTATATTCAAATAGCTTTTTTCTGCTTTTGCCGGACCGATACAAACAGCATGGTCGGCTATTTTAGTAAAGTAACTGTCTTTGTCAGCTTCAGAATAAATAGCAACGGTATTGAGTCCAAGTTTTTTACACGTTCTAATTATGCGTACTGCAACCTCACCACGATTGGCGATAAGTACACTATTCATTCATTATTCTCCCTGGAAGATAAACAATGGATCCGATTCATCAACCGATTTACCATCTTCAACCAAAATTTCTTTTATTACTCCGCTTCTATCAGACTTCACTTCATTCATCATTTTCATAGCTTCAAGTATACAAAGGGTGTCTCCCTTATTAACCATATCACCAACTGAAACAAAAGGCTTATCACCCGGTGCAGCAGCCTGATAAAAAACTCCTGAAATAGGTGCCAATATTTTTGGTAACTTATCATCACTCTTGTTAGGAGGACTCTCGCTAGCGTTAACCCCTTGATGCTCATCATTTTGAGCACTCGAAATAGAGCCTTGTCGCTTAATGCGTATTTTGATTTCGCCTGTTTCCATTTCAAATTCTGAGAAAGATAAAGAATTTATATAATTTATAATACCGAAAATCTCGTCATTTGACATGCAAATTTATTCTCCTTTCAAAAAAAATTAGTCAGTTTTTTAAAACCAACTTGTTAGTTATACTAACATAATGCTATAATAAAGTCAATCGATATGGAGGGTGTGCTTTTTAAGTTTATTGTTTGTTAAAAAACTATAAAAATGCGTTATTTATTGCCTTTATGATTAGGCACTAAATTAATATAAATTGCGACATCTTTTGCAGATTAAATAGCCTTAAAGTACTATAAAAATCATTTATTTGAAGGGAGGTAATCAGAAAATTTATTTTCTGATTTGGAAACAAACTATGACCCAGCAGAACACTAAAGAACTGATTAATCAATATTTAAAAGATATATTTTATCAAGTATTATCAATCCAAGAAAATCATGTTTCAATTGCTGCAAAAAAGAGACTCAGCAGAACTGAAATGCACTCTATTGAAGTCATTAAGGACAATGCAAGCCCTATACTAACTCATGTTGCAGAAGCTTTAAAAATTTCAAAAGCAACAGCCAGCGTTTGTATTGAGCGTTTAGTAAGAAAGGGATTTGTATTAAAAAAGAAGTTAATTTCCGATAGGCGTAAACATTCATTAGAGCTTACCGATATTGGAGAGCTTTGTTATACACAGCACAAAGAGTTTCATGACAAAATGGTAGACTCATTACTTACGGATTTTAAGCTGGATGAATATCCGGAATTGCTCCGAGGACTAAAAAACATGTCTGATTTTTTTAAGAAGTACTAATCAGGAGATACTATATGCAGTTTAAAGATTTTGGAGATAAAAGCAAGCCACTTATCTTCTTTTTTACACGGCGGTGGATTATCTTGACGGGCATGGATTAATGTGATTTATGTCCTTAAATCAGATTATCATATTATTACTCCAATTATTGATGGACATAACGAAGATTATGATACAGCATTTACCAGCATTGGAGGCTCAGCCTAAAATCTATATTGATATATTAAAAAGCCATTTAACCCCACAATAAATTACAATCAATTTCTCATATAGACCAATTTTTTCATTAAATCTAGCAGCAGAAATGCTAAACAGGTTATTTTTTTTGCTTAAAACACTGTTTTATTTAAATATATTATCATATATCGTATATTATTTATCGTTTTATTTTAATTTCTTATTGACAAACGTTATTTTATGTTGTATTATTATCTCGAAATTAAAAATTGGAGGAAACAAAAATGAAAATGCACGAAAAAAAATTAAAGAAGTTTAAAGTCTATAAGACTATAACCAATGTTCTTTTTATACTTGTACTTGTGTTCGGGATTCTTGGTTTGGTTGTAGCAGGCGTAACCGAAGGTGTTTTGGTTTCACAGGGAGTCGACTTGGCTACTGTTTTAAAAACAACTGTTGGTCAATTAGGTATTGGATATGATATTCCGATAGACACTATCCCTTATTCACTAATATCGATTGTTATAATCTATGCATCAATCGGGATAGGTTTAGTAGCTTTTTTGCTTAAAACACTATCAAAAATGTTCGGGAACATTGTAGAAACAAGAACCCCTTTTCATAACGATAATATTAAAAGGCTAAAATCAATGGGGATTGCATTTTTTATCTATTCAGGTCTACTGTTTATTTTAAATTCTATTGCTGGAGCAGTGGTAATGAATATCATCGGCGGCCATGAACTTACAGGTAATATATCTATTAATTTTGCTTCCATATTATACGGCATCTTATTAATGGTTCTTGCTGAGATTTTCGAATATGGTGCAAGCTTACAACAAGACAGCGAATCGATTGTCTAGGAGGGATGAATATGGCTATAATAATTAGGTTAGATAAGATGATGGCTGATAGAAAAATGTCTTTAAATGAGCTTTCAGAAAGCATAGGGCTTACAACGGTTAATCTGTCACTTTTAAAAAACGGTAAAGTTAAAGGGATTAGATTTAATACACTAGAATCAATATGCAAAACGTTAGATTGTCAGCCAGGGGATATATTAGAATTTTCTGAAGATGTGGAAGTTTAATAAAATGTAAATAAAAAAAGTCCAAAGTAGTTTATTTCTGCTTTGGGCTTGTTTATTAACAAATTACATCTATTATAAAGGATAGGTCCTAGTTTTCTGAAGAGCTATGACATTCACAGTCATCACCACAATCTCCCTCACAATCGCAATCGCTGTCATCCCCACATTCATTTCCACATCCACAGCCACCCTCGGCTAATTGCTCAAAATAAGTAATCGCTTCAACAGAGCATACCGGTACGCATTTAAAACACTCCTCATTACATGCATCTGGATTAATTACTGCTGATTTTGGTGATTTTTCCTCATCATAAACACCATACTCACATTCTTCTATACACAGCCCACATTCAATACATTTATCATAATCAATTATCGGATAAAACACCTTAGACATATTCAACTCTCCATTTCTTTCATTATGCTTCAAGTATTATTATAATATACAATCGGTGATTTGATAAGTGTTTTTCTTTTAAATAGTTTGAAAGTTTTATTAATTGTAGTGAATTATGCTAAACTAAACAGCATCAGACTTGACAGACGTCTTGACAGACTTATAAATTATAAATAATATTAAGATACCATTATGTATGAATTTATCAGGTCGAAAACTATTAAGGAGCATGGCAATGTTAAAACAAGAACTCGTGATTTCTAAATCTAATCTGAAAGATATTGACCTCATCCTTAAATCACATATGGAAAATCTAAATTTCCCTATGGATTCTTATTTAGAGGATAGGCTGGATGCTTCTGAGATTTTTGAGATACTTTTGGGGATTAATCCTATTGGTTATGCCGGCGTTGAAAAAGGCGAATTGATTTTTTTTCATATCATACCTAAATATTTCAAACATGCCTCTGATGCATTTGAGTTTTTTATAAAAAATAAAAACATCAGCAAGGTACATGTTATGACACAAGACAACCTTTTTTGTTCTTTGATGGTCGAATGGGATTATAAAAAAGAAAAAGAGGCTTGTTGGTTTATTGATGCCGGCAGACTAAAAAAGCCTAATACAAAATCAATAAATGCAATTTTCAGAACAGCTTTAGTATCTGATATTGATATTATTATAAAAGAAACAGGAGAATTTTTCGATAAACTAGAGAAACGAATTAATGAAAAAACAATCTTTATGCTTGAAGAATCTGGAGAACTTTTAGGTTGTGGAATTATAGAGCATGGAAGATATTGCGAAGGCTTTGTATCAATAGGAATGATTTGTCTTAAAAAGCACAGGCAAAAGGGTGTTGGGCAGACAATCTTATGGTATTTAAAAGAACATGTATATAAGGAAGGAAAAACCCCGATTGCCGGTTGTTGGTTCTATAATATTTTATCTCGGAAAACTTTAGAAAGTGCTGGCATGATTGCCGCTTCTAAAGGATATATTGCAACTTTAACGGGAAAGGAAACGCCTCCTTTAAGAACAGGAAACCCTCCAGGAAAGCTGGTTTAGGTGGTGTTATGAAATTAAATTATGATTGTTCAACATTTTTAAAAAACTGTGATTCAGCATGGATTCAATATAGTTTAAACGAAAAAAGTGAGAAAGCAAATTTAAAAGAAGACTTAAAAAAAGCAATTCTTAGCGACGAAAAAATTATTTCCCTAATCGAAGAATGTAAAAACTGGCCTGATTCTCCTTTACTTCGGCATAACGATGCAAAGCACATAATCCACAAAATCTGTCTTTTATTAGATTTAGGATTAGATATTAACGATATTCAAATGAAAGAAATTGCAAAAAAAATATTAGCTAATCAGTCTGATGAAGGACAATTTTTGACTTTGCTTACTATTGCAAAATCATTCGGAGGCAGCGGAGAAGCATCAATGCAGTGGATTCTTTGTGACTATCCGATTCTGTTATACATATTAATAAAGCTAGGATTTAAGGGTAATACAAAAGTTAAAGAGTCAATAATATTTTTAAAACAAGTTTCATCAGACAATGGATGGCGATGTGTTGGCTCTGTTGAAAAATTTCGAGGACCTGGAAGAAAAACAGACCACTGTCCATATGCAACTCTCGTTTCACTCAAAGTTTTCTCTCTCATGCCAGAATATCATAATGAAGATTTTATTAAAAATGGAATTGATGCAATACTATCTCATTGGAAAAACCAAGCAGTGCGAAAAATATATATGTTCGGAATAGG
>Ga0233431_1004869_pt1 | contig 13739 bp, 10 predicted proteins | sample SI_118_April2016_FD_179867 | JGI IMG/M metagenome (GOLD analysis project Ga0233431, IMG submission 179867) | Seawater microbial communities from Saanich Inlet, British Columbia, Canada - SI_118_April2016_200_MG | ecosystem: Environmental > Aquatic > Marine > Inlet | place: Canada: British...
CATCTTACCTATCTCTATCCGGAAAAGGAAGATCAGCCGCCGTTTGTCTGCTCCATCGATGCCGCGAGGATATCCGATGCGTTCCACATAAGAATTATCGGCGACAAAGGGATCGAGGAGGCCAGCATGCTTTGGGGCTATGACTGGCAGACCAGGCTTCTGCACAGGTATGCGCCGCAGGTGATCGATATGCAGCGCACGTTCTACGGTAAAAATTTCGAGCCGTATGAGAATGTCCGCAAAAAGACCGAGATTTTCCTGACCGCGTATTATTCGTATCTTGAGCGCGGCGGAGCCCCGGTCGATGTGGGGACGGTTCCGGCAGACTGGCGGGTGAATTCGCCAAATATCAATGCCGCACCCGATATGACACGATACAGGTGACGATGATGAATACTGTCATTCGATAATGCTTCGTAAATGAATCCCCCGCGTTCCCGATATTGGCGAAACGGGGGATTTTTACTTTTTATGACGAGATGAAAATTTGCAGAATTGAAGCCGGGAGGTCATAACAATGTCGAATAAAACACCGAGACGATCATTTTTCAAAACTGCCGCGGCCGGAAGCGCATTACTGGCATCATCTTCAACCGTATCCGCAAAACGCAAAAAATATTCCCGTAAAAGCCCCTCATCGACCGAACTTATCGAGATCGGCGTCATTACCTGCGGCGTATATTCTCATGCCGACCCGGCCTGGGGACGGCCCATGAATCCGCCGCTCGGCGAGGAACAGGGCACAATTTGGCCGCGTACAACCGGGATGGTGATGACCATGGTATGGGATCCCGACCCGAAACTCGCAGAGGAATTCGCAAAGAAATACGATGTCAAAGTCGTTAAAAATTATTATGACATGGTCGATAAAGTCGATGCGGTGATGATCTCGGATTTTTTCTGCGCACGGTGGTTTCCCCAGCTTGCAAAACCGTATCTCGAGGCCGGAATGCCTGTCATGATCGACCGCCCACTTGCCCTGTCGCTGAAAGAGGCGCGAGAAACGCTCGAACTATCGAAAAAACATAACGCCCCGATAATCGTCCCGTCCTCGGACGAGATGATGTATGAAACCGTCCGGCTCAGCTACAAACTGAACAAGCTGCTCGAAAACGGCGCAACTATCACCGGTGCGATGGCTTTGGAAAAGTGCAATGAATATCCCGCGCACGGTCTCCACGGCATCTATAAACTTCACAGACTGCTTAATCCTGATGTGGTAGAGGCGGGGCTTTTAGCCGACAAATGGTGGGGATTCAGCTCAGCGTTCATGACCTGGCGGTGCGCGCAGGAGGGGAAAAAGCCGGATTATTATGTGGGGATAAACATGGCCAACGAGCGCGATACGTTCGGCTGGGCGGTGATCTCGACCGATCAGGGACGGGTTGCGGATTATGACGACGTGCCGGGAGAGACGTTTGAAATATACAAAAACCTGTTCATTCCGCCGTGCCTTGAGTTCGCGAAAATGATCGAAAGCGGGAAAATGCCGCAGACGCACGACTATATCCTGAAAAAGACCGTCACAGTCCTCACAGGATTTTACTCTCACATGGAAAAGAACGGCGAAATGGTCAAATGCGCCGACTTTCCAGAGGACTGGATGGCGCCGGAGATTCGCCCCGACCGTATGAACGGGGAGATTTTCAGATAGGCACATGAAGTGACAACTGGAGTCAAACTGCTTCTAACGTTGACGTTATCGAGTTATCATGTAAAATATCACATAAAACCAACCTAATAATCCATGAATAATCGCCCATATTATTGATTTGTGAAGGGACCATGAAATAACTATTGCCAGACAGGAACCGAATCCGATCCCCGCTTTTGCGGCGCCCCGTGCTTTTTCAGAGCCGTGTGCACTCATCCGGCTTACCTCCATTTATTGATAAAATTTCATTTTAAACAGGAAAGCCAAGCTCTCAAAAAGGACCTGGCTTCCCTAAATCATTATAAACAAGAACATTCTTCAGTATAACCTAAGAATTATTATCCTGTAATCGTATAAAAAACATCCTCATCCGATATCTCTAATATCCAGTCGTCCATTATAGAGGAACCGTTTGATCTTCTTAGTGGACGTTTTTGTGAACTCGTCGCGTTCGAGACCGACTCTCGAAATCCGCTGATACGAGGCGAGCTGTTTCATCGAATTTTTAACTTCCTGTTCGAGAAGCGTCCGGTATTTTCCGATGATCTCGTCTTTGGCGTCCTCGGTCAGCGAATCGGCAACCATTTCCTCGGTGAATGATATTCCCTTGGCGGCAGCATGTTCGATAATGCTTTCATATTCGGGATACACAAGAACGCCCACATCCTCTCCGACCATGCCCTGCGTACGGTATCCGATAACAAGGGATTCGGAAATATATTTGCTCTTGTTTATCACATTTTCAACCATTTCGGGGAACACATTTTTTCCGCCGCGGGTTACAATAACATCTTTTGCACGGCCGGTTATAAAAATGTAGTTGTCCTCGTCCATATAGCCGAGATCGCCGGTATAGAACCAGCCGTCTTTCAGCACTTTATTTGTCTGCTCGGGATTGTTATAGTATCCCTGCATCACAAGGTCGCCTTTCACCACGATCTCGCCGATACCTTCTTCATCGGGTTTTTCGATCTTTACCTCTACTCCGATAAGAGGCGGGCCGACCGAGCCGAGTTTGATCGCCCCGGGGATATTGGCGGATAACATGGGAGACGTCTCTGTCAGTCCGTATCCCTCCAGAAATTCAATCCCGAGGTCCACGAATCCGTCGATAATAGCGGGATCCATCGGGGCGGCGCCGGAAACCATGATCCTGAGCATACCACCGAGCTTTTTCTTCAAAGCTTTGCCGATTATTTTTTTACCGCCGTAGTTAAAAATCATCGATTTGATCTTTGAGGATTCCACCTGACGGATGATCCCTTTATATATTTTCGAATATAAGAGCGGCACACCTACCATTATCGTAGGGCGGCATTCCATAATAAGGCGCTGTCTGCTTCGGCTCATAATATCCACAAAACTTATGGAGGCCCCTCTGGCAATCGGCAGCGCGAAACACGTTGTAAACGGGAACGCATGATGAAGGGGAAGCAGCAGTAGGAAATTATCATTATTGTCAATTGTTAATACCGATTTAGTTGAATCAACATTCGAAATAAAATTTCTGTGGGTAAGCATGACGCCCTTGGGCGAGCCGGTTGTTCCTGAGGTATATATTATCGAGGCAAGATCCTCAATGGATTTTTCAGGAAATTCGACCTCACTCTCCCCCATCCTGCTTTTCCCAAGTTCGCGAAGCTCGTCATAGGAGATGAATTTTTTGTGGTGATTATACATTTTGCTTTTGTCGACGAGTTTTTTGCCTTCGCCGGCACCGTTATGATCGTGCCTGATCGTGATATTACTGTCAAGGATGACAATATTTTTCAGCGTATCGATCTCGCTCATGATACGGCTGATGATATCATACGTCCGCATGGAGCAGATAATGGTTTCCGCCGCGGAATGCTTGAGAATGTGTTCGGTTTCAACTTCACCGAGCATAGCATCAATCGGAACAGCAATCGAGCCGGTAGTCAGTATCGAAATATACGACACGATCCATTCCGGACGGTTTTCACACATTATGGCAATTTTTGATTCGTTGCCCACACCGAGACTGTCAAGCCCGTGCGCGATGACATTTACCGCGTTATTCATCTCGGCATAGGTAATATGATCCCAGCTGTCGGCCTGAAAATATCGCATGACAATGGAATCCGGAAAGTTACGTACGGTCTCACGAAAGACACCATCAATTGTATTCATCAATAACTCCTGTAATTGGATTTACGGATTACTATTGGAATTTATTATATCTCCCTGATTAATGACAACAAATTCGACTCTTCTGCTCTGATTTCCTGTCGCTGCCGCAGTATTCGCACCACGCGGTTTTTCCGATCCGAAACCGACCGCGACCAGTCTGTTTTTCGCAATATCCGGATACGTCGATAAAATATAATCCCGGGCTGCAAGAGCCCGCGCCCTTGATAATTCATAATTATTCGTGTTTTCGCCGACACTGTCCGCGTGCCCGCCAATCTGGATTTTCAACGCCGGATATTGAACAAGCAATGATGCAATTTCGTCTAAAACACTCAGCGAGTCAACACTTATTTCAGAACTGCCCGATGCAAAATTAACGACACTCTTTTGAATGATCCCTTTCACAAAGAGATCAGGCCGTGACCTGACAAGCGCGCGTCCCGATTTATCGACTAACGCGCCGGCCGCCGTATCGGGCTCAATATCAATCCCGTCCGGCACTCCGTCATTATCATTGTCGATTGACGCGCCGTTCCTGTATACCTGCGCTCCCTCGGGAGTATCGGGCTCAATATCAATCCCGTCCGGCACTCCGTCGCCATCACTGTCAAGCGATACGCCTTCACTATCGACAATTGCCCCGATCAATGTAAACGATTCCCTGTCAAGGCCGTTCGGGACACCGTCACGGTCATCGTCAAACGCCACTCCGAGCTGATCTACCTCGCATCCTTCCGGCGTGTCAGGCTCCATATCGAGCCCGTCATATACGCCGTCACCATCGCCGTCCAGCCCGATACCGCGAGCATCCACTTTCGCACCCGAAGGAGTATTCTGCTCCCTGTCTGCGCCGTCCGGGACGCCGTCACGGTCGGTATCAAGCGAGACTCCGTCCGCATCGACAGGATATTCCGCGAGAGTGTCAGGTTCCTTGTCGAGCTTGTTGTTTACTCCGTCCATATCGGAATCTATCATGGATTTCATTTCATTTCTGAACGTCAGGCCGATCACTCCCTGGAGACGTTCCCTCGGTTCTGCATGGTCGGCAATATTAATATTTGCCCCGATATCCATCGAAACATTTTTATTCAGCCTGATCACCATCGACGGCGAAAACACGAAGAAATCATCAAAATAATCGGCGGAATCATCTTTCAGATACGCCGGATTTCCTGTCTGGGGGACATCATTCACCGATTCAAATAAATACTCGCTCTCCCCGGCTTTCAACACCGAATTCGGACTCACACCCAGAAATGTGCGGTTTGCCAACTCGAGATTGACAGTCAGCAGCTTTTTTATATGGATCTGCAGACCGGCCGCACCCACGATCTGATCGTCATAGACGTCCGATCCGGACACAACATATCCCTGCTCCAGATTCAGACTCATAAATGAATTTATGTCGATCGTCTCATAGATCGAGGTCTCTATATCCGTTCCGGTTCTCGACCACCGATAATTTAATCCGTCGATCTGCTCCTTGGAAGTATCTATCAGCGCGGCGAATTTCCCCGCGATCTGGATCCGTGATTCCGTGCTCAGCGGCATCCTGATCTTCACGCCGAACCGCGTCGACCCGAATCCGCTGATAGGTTCACCGTATCCAGCACGCACATCGGCCGCCTCTTTCAATATACGCGCATCGTTGAATCCGTAAAACGCAGCGGTAATATCAACCTCGTCGGTCAGCCCGAATGTAACCGGAACGCCAACCAGAACGGGATAGTTCACTTCCTCACGAGACATCCCTGAAGCGCTCCACACAGTGGATTTTCTGTTCATCACAAGGCCCTTAGCGCCGGTAATAAGCGCACCTTTTCCGTATGTCCTGGCGGATTGCATATACATGAGGCCTCTCCCGCCTTCGATAGCGGATGAAAGGTCGCCCGGCTGTGCGGATACCGCGATCGAAACGGAATGCAGAATGGAAACTGCCGCAATACAAAAGAAACTGAAACGCTTCATTTATTATCCTCGTGTGAATGTGTAACTTCCATAATAACAAAAAAAATAGAATAAACAATTAATATTATTGAAAGAACGCCACAAATATATCGTTAATTATTTCACATGATACTTGAAAAACACTTGACAAGGCACTAATGGTGCATATTATTATATATAACATAGTTTTTTCCCGGTTGAGAATATGTTTCTCAAATCGAAAGGTCTTCATCAATGAAAACCGTTATATGTTGTATTGTGCTGCTTGTTTTGTTTCATGCACATGCTATTGCCGGGGATGCATGGACGTACATAACAGAATTCGACGGACAGGAAATCGGATATGTGTTAAGTATGGCATCGGAAGCTGACGGTACTATTTGGGTAAGTTCAAATCGGGGAGTTTTCCGGTATAAGGATAGCGTTTGGAGCGACGAGAAAGCACATTTTAAAGATGGAGACTTTACCGGGATTGTAAATGTAACGGTTTCTCCGAATGGAAATGTGTGGTTTTGCCACTCAAATTCACTGATCAAATATGACGGTAATAACTGGTCTTATTACAACTACACCGATTCAACCATTGAACTTTCCGGCTTGAGTGTCGATTCAAAGGAAAACGTATGGTGCACGACAAAATCAGATAGCGGACTTCTCAAATTTGACGGGAAAGAGTGGAAAATACTGCAGGCGAACGGCGGAATAGTTCGTAATTCCGTTTCAGGTATCAAAGTAAGCCCGGAAGATGATGTCTGGATACGATATGGAGACCAATTTATAACCGAAAAATCTGCCGGAATACCTCCTGTTAATTTCGGTGTTTCACGCTTTAACGGCGCGAAATGGATCACATATACGGTTGAAAATGGATTAATAAGCAACACAATCGGCGATATCACATTCAGCCCGGATGCTTTAACGTATATCAGCTGCGGCGATTGGGGTAACGAAGGGATATTACGTTTTAACGGATCAAAATGGGAGACAATTTCCAAAACCCTTAACGGGAAAATAGAATTCGGCAGGGACGGAACATTATGGGTCATTTTCAGACTCAATTCTTTATATAGATATAATGGAATTTCGTTTGAATATTGTCCGAAACCACCTGAAATTCCCACCTTTACGCAAACAATGTGTTTCGATGCCGATAATAATATCTGGCTTGGCGTATACGGCGGAGTTGTTAAATTTGATATTAGCACCGGAGTACATCAAAACTACAATCTGAAACCTCAGGATTTTGTGCTGCACAACGCCTTCCCTAATCCCTTCAATCCCTCGACAACGCTCACATATTCTCTCGCAAAGCCCGCGAACGTATCTCTGGCGGTGTTCGATTCGAGCGGCCGAAAAATCGCCACGCTCGTTGACAATTTCGTGAGCGCGGGCGAGCATTCGGTTCAGTTCGACGGCAATGGTCTGTCATCGGGAGTGTATTTTTACAGGCTCAAGGCCGGAGGTGTTGAGAAATCCGGCAGAATGACTCTGGTGAGGTGAGGATTTGTACGTCGGCAATCAAACCGTTACTTGTTCTTAAACGTGTCCACCCACCATCTGGTGTCCCCACACAAAACTCCGTACTCCAAACAATGGGGTATCCATGTCTCGTCATCGTATGTAGCGTGGTTATAAAAAAATGTACCGGGATGTTTTGCTACGTGGTGTTCCATTTTCCGGAATCGCTTGCCCTCTGGAGACCAACCGCGATTCAGCTCTCGACGTTGCGGAAATAGATTGATGTCTAGAATGCCGCCGCTCGCGTGCCCGAGAAAGTGACCTTTGTCAGCATTGAAAGCATTCTCACCCAAGACCTTGCGAACTGAGACATTCACGTTCGGAAAACCTTGCATGCGACTGGAATCGCGCTTCATGAGCGGCTCAACAGACAGCGCATACGCGAGAATCACTCGCTCCGCTGAATGATCAAAAATGAAGACTGCGAGATCGAGGTTGATTTCTGACAGATCCGCCTGCGGAAAGTCTGCGATATACCCACCGCACCAACACGCCACCCGATTCTCCCAATCGGTAAGTCCCGAAGGCATAGGTCGGTCTGCTTTTTTGAACAACTCTGACAGAGCTGACATCCATACTCCTGCGCCCAGCGTTCCGGCTAACTTGAGCTTATATTTCCTATGCTTAGAACCTATAGATAGCTATTTGAGCTATATAAATTCCAATGAAAAATTTGGAAAATGCGTGTAACATTATTAATTTCTACATTGTAGCTATTTATCTAATATTGAAACGAATCTATCATACAGTCTGTCGACTTCCTCGGCGGTGTGATGATCGAGATCGTAGGCGGACGGCTGGCGTACGAGCCGGTTTTTGAAAATCCCCTGCTTTACAAGAAGGTATTTTTCGATCGCAAGATACGCGTCGAGCGAGGGCGTTTCAAGAATGACGATCGCCGAAAGCGGGTAATAGATCTCATACGCACGGTCATCGTCACCGGCCTCAAGCGCGTTCCATATCCCCACAATTCCCCGTATAAGATCCGAGCCGGGCATGGTTCCTGATACGCCCCTTCTGTAGGAATCGATGAGCAGATATCCCCCGCTGCCCTCTAAAATGACCGCGTTTCCTTTCAGTTTTGCCTGAAGCTGTGAAATAGTCGGGCCGGTGGGATTGCCCTCCGGTTTGAAACAGATTCGGGGACCGAGCTCATTTGCGAGCCGTGCCTGAATATCCACGGACAGTTTTTCGCCGCCCATGTATCCGCTGGCATCCTGAACCACGACCGGAAGCGAAATTGCCTCGGTGATCGTTTTGTAGTAGTCGAGCTTTTTCGCCGCCGAGACCGGAGTTGCGACCGGAGGGATCGCCATGACCGCACCGGCTCCCGCTTTTTCCGCCGCCTCGGCATAGAACGCCGCCTCACGTGCTGTTTCGGCGCCGACAGATATTGTGACAGATCCTCTGTAATCGGCCATTTGGGGAAGTTTCGAGGTCAGCTCGAGCCGCTCCGAACGGTTGAGACGCAGAAGTTCGGACGCAAGCGCAAGCACGATTCCGTCCGCGCCCTCTCCAAAAACATGATCGGCTTCATCTTTGAGCGTATCGTAATCAATGGAATAATCCTCATGATACGGCATATGAAGCACAGGAAGCACTCCGGATAATACGTTTTTTTCGGTCATGGATACTCTATCCCCGTTGATTGAGCAACGGGCAGACACCGATTATGGTCTCTGCCCGCGGCAATGTATATTATGCAGATTAAATTATCTTCTCGGCACTTTCATCATATGGATCAGCTTGATCATCTTGTCGGTGGTGTTGATGTTCGCATGCGCCGTTTTCCCTGTTGACGGTATACGGTATGCGGTGCCGACCGGAAGTCTCCTGAGCTGTTTTCCGAACAGAAGCTCGATATCGCCCTCGGTTGCGATCCAAATTTCCTCAATACCTCTATCATGGCTATGCGGCTGAGCGATCGTTTTGGCGTCGAGTTTGACACGGGTGAGTCCGCTGTATTGCGACATACCATCCGAACCGCCGATCATTCCGCGGTCGATATTTGCCCAGTGAACGGACATGAACGGCGCTTCGCCTCTGTGGTCGGCAATCTTGAGCGTTTTATTCGCCTCGAAACCGTCCGGAAGTTTCTCGGTGACAACATAAAATGTCATGTAGTCGTCGCCGGTTGCGGTGAGTTCATAATCCAATCCCGGAGTGAGAATAAATGCCATATCCGCTGTAAGCTCAACGGTTTTGTCGCCTGAGGTGATTACACCGCATCCGGAATTCACATTGAATACCTGCTGCATGCCGTCCAGCTCTCCCTTTTTCGGACGGGCATGTGCGCCGGGCTCAAGTGTTGCGTAACTGATTGCCTCGGAATACTGAAGGCATGCGCCGCGCCGTGTCGGATGAAGATCGTCCGGTCCCTCAAGAGCAGTGAGCATATCACGGAACACGAGATTGCCGTGCATGAGCCTCGGCATGGAATTCCGCCAGTTGCCCATGAACATATCAACGTCCGGATCGACTGCAGGATCGAACCGTCCCGGATCGAGTGCAGAGTATTCTTTGGGTTCGCCGGGAACGCTTCTCATCATGTGGATCATCTGGACAGGTTCGTCGCCGGTGTTGATATTGCTATGCGCGGTAAGACCGTTAGCGGGAACCTTATATATCGTTCCGGCTTTGCAGTCGCGAAGCTGTTTGCCAAGGTGAAGCATCGTGTTGCCTTTCACCATGATCCACACTTCCTCGATGCCCTCATTGTGACTGTGCGGCTGCGGGATCGTGCGGGCGTCGATGGTAACAAGGTTCATACCGCTGTAATTCGACATACCGTCACCCTGGCCGATGAAACCGTTGCCGATATGAGCCCAGTGTGCGCCGGCGCCTTTGTTTCTATCGAACCGGTTCGTGACCACAAGGTCCTTGTTCGCTTTGAAATCGGATGCGAGCCGCTCGGTGATAACGTAAAACGACAGCATATCACCCGTGCAAGTAAGCTCGAAATCGAACTCGGCAGTGAGGATAAATCCGTTGCCCTCTTTAATGTCATGGGATTTTCCTTTGGCGGAAAGTTTTCCCTCGCCGCCGGAAACGTAAAACACGTGCTGTTCGCCGGATTTTGCCCGTCCGCGTGCATGTGCGCCGGGTTCAAGCGTTGCGTAGCTGATAGCGTTTTGCAAAAGAAGCACCGCACCTTTTTTTGTCGGATGCAGCGGATCCGGGCCCTCGAGGGGCAGCAGCACGTCGCGGAACACCATATGGCTGAACATTACGCGGGGAATCGAATTGCTCCAGTGATTAATAAACAAGTCGACATCCGGATCAACAGCCGGATCGAATTGTTTTGGATCAAGCGCCCGGTAAATGTACGGGTCCTGCGCGAAAGCCGCGGACGCAACAAGCGCCATGGCAAGAACCAAGAGGACTGTCTTTTTCATGTTTTTCTCCTGTAATTTTTGATAAAGATTAATTGGGAACATATTAGAACAGCATTCATTTTCAGATATAAATCAATGTAATAAATCATGAGGATTTATACAAGCCGACATTACATATATATATGGTATATATCCGGCCGTGTATCTTTCCCACCGGTTTTAGGGCACCATCGGAGTGAAATACTGCATATTTTTCATATTAAATCCGATGTTGATATAATCTGTCACAACAACCCGCGCCATTTTATATTCAACGCCGTCATCGGTGTAATTCCATCCGCATTGATGAATTCCGTACGGTTTTCCGTCCACATGCCCGAGATAAAGGCCGATATGACCTGTCGTACCGGTAAATGTGATCCCCGCAGGAAAACCGGCAAGTTCCGCACTCTTCGACTCGACATCTTCGGAATCCCCGACATATTCGGCATGATCGGAACATAATTGCTCGAACGACCAATACCGCGGCAGGCGAAATCCGAAACAGTTGAAGATCACCCTCATAATACCGCCGCAGTCACGCTCATCCCACGAATCATGCCATCCGTAGGGACGTCCGAGTATGCGAAACGCTGTCTCAATCGCATTTTTCTTTGTGTAGGGAAGATACCCGCTGTTCACATCATCGCTTTTTTTCACCCAAACGCCATTAAATCCGAGAGAGCCATCCATTTCTCTGAAAGGTGCACTGACACAGTAGAAGTCATCTGTTTCACTTATTAAATTCAAACGTTCGCCGAGATACAGCCAGCCGTAAAAAATATCCCCGGTCTTATTAGAATACACTGGCGTCCGGTGACAGACAGAGATAATAATGTTTTTGTTCTCTCTGTATTGCCTGATCAATTTTGAGGACCCGAACGCAATATCCTCGGCAGATACCCATCCCCATGCAATCGGAGACAGCACGAACAGATAATCGCCGGAACCTGACCGGTGCATCACAGCAACTGGCATACCGATATCAAGCGAAGTAACGCTGTTATCATCAAGATACCCCCTCATCCGGTAAGCCGGTTCGGCGGTAGGAAAAAGCCGTGCGGTCGTATGGCGCACAATCATTCCGGTTTTCGGGACTATACGGTTCTGAAGGTTCTCGATATTCGCTGCCGTTATATATTCGCTCTTTTTATCATCGGTAAGTGTAAGCGCCCAATTGTCGTAAAACTCGCCGTTCAGGAGGCGGTCATTATTCGTCTGAAGTCTCTTTTTAACATCATCCGAAGGAAACGGAGACTGAAATGATAACGGATCGGCAACATTGAAAATCGGGCCGTCCTTTTCGATCTGAGCAATATTCTCCGCATATGGATGAGTGTCAGGAATAATTCGCGCGGCATTTTTTTCGTTCAGCGATTCTATATCGTCAATACTCATAACCACCCGTTCCGGTTCATCGATCCGTGATACCCAGAAACCGGGATTGAGCATATCATCCGTCGTCCCTTTTACCGCTGCCGGCGCACGGACAGGGACAGGGACATTCTGCGCATAACACGTACACGCGGAAACGAACAATACCAACACCGAAACCAGCACATTAACAGTAATTTTCATCCGGTTCATTGAGATTCTCCATAATATTCTAAACGTGACTATTTCAAGACACTCCTTTACAAAAAGCACAATTAACTCTACTATAGTATATTCTATATGATATTATAAGTCTGAGTTATCCAGCAGTATTATCCCGCAGCCATCCCGGCCGGTCGGTAACAAGACCGTGCACGCCGATCCCGATTAGCCGTTTCGCTTCCTCCGGATCGTTGACAGTCCACGCGTACAGCTTTATTCCTCTCGAACGTGACAATTCCGCAAACTCCGGAGTGATTCCAACGCTGTTGAGGCTCAGCCCCTGAAAATTTCTCTTGAGCGCTGCATCTATAAGGCGCGGATCATGGGCGCAAGGATTCCCCGTCCGTTCATCAGATGCGGCATCGCAAAGCCAATATACCGGTATCAAGGGAAACCGGATCTTTGCGGCGGCCATGGTATCGGCATTGAATCCAATGATTGCAAGCTGTGCACTATTTCCGCTGTCGTCAATGATCTTTTCCAACGCTCCGAATATCCCGGCGACGCATTTTATCTCAATGAAAAGCATCCTGCCGTTGGGGATATCGGATATGACCTCCTCGAGAAACGGTATCTTTTCGCCCGCATACCTGTCCGTCTTAAGGAGTCCGGCATCAAGGGTTCTCAGCTCGGATGAGGTTGTGTCGTGCACTGCCAGGCCGGCGCCGGTCGTTCGTTTCGCAGTCGGATCATGCATGAGGACGATACGTCCGTCCACACTCTGGCGAATATCGATCTCGACACCGTCGGCGCCGAGCTCCCATGCCAGCCTGACTGCGGCAAGCGTATTTTCCGGTGCGGTGAACGATGCGCCGCGGTGCGCGATAATATCGGCTGATAGTTTTTTTATTCCCGTAATATTCATAATACGTTTAAGATAATGACAGCGGCATGCACAATGCCATTACAAATTTGAAATAACACAATTAAATTCGGCCGAGCAATCGGAATACCTTGCAGAATATATCGTGCGGGAAGTATATTTGTGCTTCACCGATATAAAAAATGCACTTCACCGCCGTATTTCAAAGGACTGAGAGTGATTTCCCCAAATAAATCAAAACTGTTCTCGTTTGCAGATTTCGCAATGATAATAACAACCGTCTGCTGGGGGCTGAATTTCGTTATAACCAAATCCGCGACCGGACATGATCCCGACCAATTCCGAATTTTCGTATACAACATCATCCGGTTTCCCGCGGCGGCGGCCCTTCTGTTTCTGACCGCACGTATAAGAGGCAGGAAAATAATGATAGGCAGACGCGATCTTTTGATCGTTGCGCTCTTGTCATTTGTCGGAATTTTTGTCTATCAGATACTGTATATGGTCGGACAGACAATGACCGAGGCTGCAAATATAGGGCTAATCTATTCCGTCGCGCCGCTGTTAATCGTTATTATATCGGTCATAACAAAGATCGAACGGCCCGGAATATTCACCTATGCCGGAAGTTTTCTCGGATTCTGCGGACTGTCATTGATACTGTTCGAGGGCGGGA
>Ga0233431_1004870_pt1 | contig 13737 bp, 10 predicted proteins | sample SI_118_April2016_FD_179867 | JGI IMG/M metagenome (GOLD analysis project Ga0233431, IMG submission 179867) | Seawater microbial communities from Saanich Inlet, British Columbia, Canada - SI_118_April2016_200_MG | ecosystem: Environmental > Aquatic > Marine > Inlet | place: Canada: British...
CAGGCGTGGTGTTACCCGACACGGAACATCGCTAAATTATTACGCCATGGCATTTTTTACTTTTTTTACCACTCCCACACCAGCAGGGCTCATTTCTGCCCGGTGGACTCGGCTTTTTTGACTCACCATCCACGTAAAACCAGACACCGTTTTCCTTCAAAAACCGTGATCTTTCCCGCAGGGCCCTGATCTCTTTATCTTTAAAATAGGCGACAAACTCCACGAAGCCTGCAATGTCATCAGCGCTTCCAGCTGCAATCTCCAGCAACTCCAGTTTCAGCCATTGGCAGTTTTCAACCGTATTCTGGAGCGAAAACTGATCACTCTCACTTCTTTTTGAAGGGTGGAGGGTCGTAAGCAGGTAGTCCACCTCTCCTTGACAGAAAGCTGCATAGCGCGACCGCATCAACTGCTCCGCTGTATCCGCCTGCGCTTGACCTTGGTGGAGTGGACCACAGCACTCATGATAGGATAATTTTTTACCACAAGGACAGGGTTCAGTTGGCGTCATCAGGATCAAGAACTTTCCCCTCCTTCAAAAACCTCTCTTTTATCTGAATTTTCAAATAACTGGCATGCTTTTGAACTGTCCGGACCTCTTGTTGTGTCACTAAAGAGACCGCTGTTCCGCTGGACCCGGCTCTGCCGGTCCTGCCGGCACGATGTATGTAGGCGTCACTTTGGGCAGGAAGATCCAGATTAAAGATGTGGGAGACCCCTTTGATATCCAGGCCACGGGATGAAATATCAGAGGAGATCAGCACAGTAGAACGGCCTTTGCGGAAATCATCAAGTGCCTTCTTTCGTTCGAGTTTGGTGCACTCCTTATGAATCTGGGAGGCTTTTATTTTGTGGTACGCCAGTTTGCTTTTCAAAACTTCGACCTTTTCATTCCGGTGGACAAACACAATCGCCCGTTCGGGCAGCATCGCATGGATCAATCTGCGCATCAGGTCGATTTTTTTCCGTTCTTCAGCAACCACGTAGAGGTGTTCTATATCGGGATTGATTCTTTTAGACTTGGCATTGACCTTAACCAGATCCTGGGCCAGGGTTTCAGCTTCTCTGAGATACGTTTTATGCTCTGTCGCCGATACAAAGATTAATTGTCTCTCTTTCAGCGTTGACTTGATAATTGCGCGGATCGATACCAATAATTCTCCAACCAGCAACCGGTCAATCTCATCCATGACAATGCTTTTTACCGTATGGACCTTCAATTTCTTCATTTTTATCAAATCCAGCAAGCGACCAGTGGAACCAATCACCACCTGGGGCTTTTTCTTCAATTTCTCAGTTTGTCGTTTGATCGGGGTTTCCCCAATCAGAACCTGTGACCGAATAGCCATGCCCGAGTGCTGTAATAATCTTTGAATTTGATGCTGAACCTGCAACGCCAATTCATGGGTAGGTGTAATGATCATCGCCTGCAATCCGACAACTGACAAGTCGATCCTGCAAAGCAACGGTAAGAGATAGGCCAGGGTTTTTCCGGTACCTGTTTCGGAGCTGATGAAAACATCCCTTCCTTCGTAAAGAACCTCTGCCGATTGAATCTGCACAGGTGTTGGTTCCGTAATCCCTTCAACACCTAGCGCCTTCTCCAATTCTGGCAGCGTTCCTAAATCACTAAATTTCATAGATTTATCTCAAATCAGCTATTTGTTTACTATTATTGGCGCTTAAATAAGGGTATCTATTCAGCTGCCCTCCGTTGAGGGTATTGTAATTCAAAACACGCATGAATCCATCCCTGGAGCTGTTGGAAAACGTCCTGTTTTCCATCGTTTTGAATCACAATACCCTCAACTCCAGGGATGTGGTGAATAGTTACAAATAAGGCAGCTATTCAAATCCGTTTTCCATCCCTTCCAGGACCTTCTCCGGTGATTGATCGATGTACCGGCGCAACAGGGTTTCATACCGCTGCTGATCGAACGGTTGATCCTCTACGATGACCTCGTACAGCAATTCAGACAGAAAACAGCCGATCAGATGCATGATGTCATGACGAGGGATCTCCAGCTGCCGCATGGATTCATAAAACGGTTCGATTTGAGAGACATCTCCGGTTTGTAACTGATGTTCGATGACAGTATGAAAAATAACATGCATGTACGGATCGGTATCGTTTTCGGGACCGCACTCCTCAAGTGTTTGAGCACTTGGATTTTCAAAACCCTCAAAATAGGCATCTTTGTGCTCAAGCATGATGCCAGCCAACTGCTGATCCAACTCATCCAGGCCCTTCAACTCACCTGATCTGACATGTTCCCAGACAAGATACAGATCTTTGAGAAGCAATCGGTCCAATATCTTTTCCGTTTCTGTTTTCATGGCTTTTCCGTTCACTGATAAAATATACAGCCCAACCCTGCAATCCCGGAGTTGATCCTTCTGGAGATACAACCCAGTCCTTCGCACGGTATAAATATCTACTCTTGAATGTCAATGATAGATGTTTTTAGAGATGTTATAATAACAAAATCGGCATCATGCTTATATTATAAGGTATTTTCAAAGCAAGGGAGAGAAATATATCGAGAGTGAAAATAATCAGGAAATATTTGCAGGCTTGTCTGGAGGGGATTTCCAAAAAAAAGGGTAAGATCCGTAAAAAGGCTTTCTGGGAGATTCAATACCAATCCATGTTAATCAGCATCTAATAATTCGGCGATCGCTGCTAAAAATTCCTTCGTCACAAAGGGCTTTTCAAACGTTTTATGAACTCCAAAATCTATTGTGCTCTTGAGATATTCGAGCCTCTCAAGAGAGCCACCTCCTGATATTGCAATGATTTTTACGTCAGGATTGATCTCTTTTAATTCCATAACAGTTTGGATCCCTTCTTTTTCCGGCATGAAGATATCTGTAATAACCAGATCAACCTGGTCTTGATGATAAAGTTTCAATCCTTCATTTCCATTGGAGGCTGCAAGAACGTCATATCCAACTTGTTTCAGCATACGTTCCAACATCTTCCTGAAAACATCTTCATCCTCAATGATTAATATCAGAGCCATTATCTACCCTATTGTTCAATTTGTTCAACCCTGGCTGCCTTCAGCTAACGGAATAAATATCGAGAAGGTGGTACCTTCTCCCAGCGTACTCTCAACGAAAATATGACCATTGTGATTTTTAACAATGTTATGAACAATGGAGAGTCCCAGGCCACTGCCTTTCCCAATTTCTTTTGTGGTATAAAATGGATCAAAGATTCGATCTATTTTTTCAGGGTTTATGCCACTCCCAGTATCCGATATGGATAGTTTCATGTGGTTTGCGAGTTGAATTCCTGGAAAAGAGTCTAGTTGATTTTTTTTGTTAATCTTCTCAACTTTTATGGTCAACATTCCCACATTGTCCTTTATAAAGTCGCCGGCATTTGAACAAAGGTTTACAATAAGTTGGTTTATTTGATCTTCATTGGCATTTATGATTAATTCATCAGCTTGATACTCTTCCTGAATTCGAATTGTTGTTGGTAGGATTGTCTTAATAAATTCCATTGAATGGTGAATAAATGAGACTGTGTTCATCAGGATTTTGTCGGTGGTTTTTTGCCGGCTAAAATCTCCAATTTGCTTTACCAGTGCTTTGGCACGATTTGCTACCATGATGATCGTTTGCAGATATTCCAGAATTTCAGTATGCTCAGGGATTTCGTTCGCTATGATATCCGAGTAACCGATAATCGTGCCGATAAGTGTGTTAAAATCATGTGCTATTCCACTGGCCAGAGTCCCTAGAGATTCCATTTTCTGGGATTGCAGGAGTTGTTTTTCCATCTGCTGGCGCTCTGCAACTTCTTTAACAAGAGAATCTAAAGACGCATCCCGTGATTTGATTGTGCGCAATAAATCGTCTGTCATTTGGTTGAAGCTGTTGACCAGTACCTGGACCTCACCCGTTGTTTCGATCTGAACCTTGGTACTGAGATCCCCAAGGGCCAGTCGGTTCGCCGCAGCTGCCAGCTTGATAATGGGTCTTGAAAGATAGCGGGATACATAAAGAGCGACCAAGAGAACAAGTACTATGGAACCGACAAGAACCAAGGAAAAAAATTGAACGGCACCGGCAAAATCTTTAAAGAGTAAAGAATGAGGGATGCTGATGACCAACCGGATAAATGGCTTTCCAGGTATAATAGAAAAATCCTGGTAGGCGACGATACCTTCTTCCACATCGATCAGTTGGGAAACCCTTTGAAAGGTGTCAGGGAGGTAACGGCTGGGATCAAAGCTGATTTTCTCATTTTCAGGAAATTGTAGAACGTGCCCTTTCGCATCAAAAACCCAAACCGGATTTTCATCAAAAAACTGGATTTCACGTAAACCTTGGAAAAACTCGTCTAACCGCTGCCGAATCATAATGACACCGCCAAAGTCGCCAATATCAAGGTCAAGCTTGGAAATTCCTGCAAGTAGTACATAGCTGCCATTTTCTTCAAGAAAAGGACCTTCAAGCTGTATTTCTCGCGGAGGCATGAACCACTCCATATAGCCGGCTGAAAGCAAAAGTGGGATCGATTCGAGTAGTTTAAAGAGTCTGACGCTGGCTTTAAGAGTAGAAGGTATGGAGCTTTCCTGCTTGAATTCTTTCCGCTTTAAATTGACATATTCTTTATTACGCAGCTTGCCAACCACACTGATGTTAATATTTCCGATTGCATCTACGAATTTGATGCTGTGATAGTTTTTATGTGTCTTAATAGTCTGAATAAATGCCATCTCCACCTTTTTGCCAATCACCAGTTTCTCCACCTCAGAGGCTCCAACGTAATCACTCAGGGTGGAAAAAGAGCCTAATGTCTGCAGAGATCTGACCAGATTGACACGATATTCGTTTTCGAAATTATTTCGAATAGATTCGATTTGCTGGGTGATATTTTCTTTGGCATGTTTTTCTACCGAAATTCGATTAAAAACAAAGGCGATTACGATTAAAATACCACTGGTAATAATATTAACACATAAAAAAACAATCAATATTCTGACAAAGATCGATATTCCCTGTGTTTTAGATCGTTCCATAGCAAATATTTATCTATCCAAGGCAGCGGCTTTTTCCACGATTTCTTCTATGATTTCCATTTTATCTTGCAGTGATATTCCAAGCATGTTTGCCCTTTTACGGTTAACCATCAAAGGGCCGCGCGCAGGTGTTATGGTCCGCATACGACTGGGATTCAGACCCTGTTCAAGTATATCGTAGGCCATTTCAAAAGCCCTGTAGCTCTGATTATAGCCTGAATCGTTCGCGGTTAATAACATCCCTTCCCGGACAAATTGGTCCTCGTGAGAAGCCTCTGGTTTTTTTACATTTTCCAGATACCACTTTCCAACGGTGAGCATATCTACATGATTACCATGGTCATCTTTAAACGTATCATGGTTAAGAACAAAAAAAGCATCGACTTTTTGGGCAAGCTCAAGAACTCTGATTTTAAAATCGGAAAACGAGTTAGATACCACAGTATCGACTAATTTCAAGGGTAACTTCCCTTTTTTTGCCAAACTCTGGATCTGTTTGACCTTTGCCCGTGTCGTCACCGAGTCGCAACTGAGAATCGCAAACGTTTTTGCCTCAGGAACTAATGCATGCAGCAGGTCCAGGCTCTCTTTATGGTAACCTGCCTGCCACACGCCGGTTATGTTATGACCCGGACTGTCCATACTTTCAATCAGCCCATATTTCAATGGGAGTCCATTGATTCCCCAGAAGATAACAGGGGTTTTGGTGTCCAACAATTGGTTCCCGATATAATTGGCAGCATTGTCATCACCAAGCATGACAATATCAGGTTTAAAAACGTTAATTGTCTGCATGATACGATACGTAGCCTGGGCTATCTCACGGGAGCTGTTTTTTCGTTTGGTATCCATCCAGTCTTTTTGCACAACGGCCTTTGAACTTTCGATATAGTCATATTTTGTGAAAGTCCGAACCTGCTGGGCATTGTCAAGGTAACCGTAGAACAACATCGCCTCGGTTAACCCTTTATGGGTTGATTGGGACCACAGGTAGCTCTTGTGGTAACTACTGACCACAAAGATTCGTTTTTTCAGTGATGCCCCATCAGCAAATGAGGTCAGAAAAACCCCGAGGCAGATAAGTGTAAAACATTTCATGTATTTCATTATTTTTTTCTACCTTATTCAACATTCTGAAACTGTCTTTAGTTGAAACCTCTCTTTTTTGATCTGAATTACCGGCGATCTCTCCAGAAAAAGCGAAACAGGCGGGTATAAGATCCTATGTCATGCCTATGGCGCGCCATTTATCAAAGATTTTTTTGGATTCTCGGACACCTTGTGCAAGGGCATCTTGTGGTGTCATTTTGCCTGACGCCGCCTGGGTAAACATTGTTGAGATGATCCACTGACTGAAAATTTCGTCAGAGGGCGCATTCGCATAGCCTGGATATCCTACATTGGTTGTCCACTTTGTGACATCCTTGAAAATATTATATTTATCATGAGGGGTTGCCTTGGAGTCGTAGCTGATCAGTTTATTTATATCAGGAATCGTATCAGGGTAGCAGGGAAAATTGTAAAACTGACTCGCTAAAAAAACTTTGCGTGACTGCCCAACATAATCTATCAAAAATTGTTTTGCGCCCTCAATATTTTCAGAAAATTTCCAGATAACATAAACATCCAGCAGATGGTTGAGTCCAATCCGGCGTTCGGGTCCTGCCGCCGCCTTTTTCAGCCAAATTCTTTCAGCAATAGGTATCTTCTGGTTTTCTCCGGTACGGGTGATCGAAATGGCGTTGACGGTGAGTGATCCACGTCCGGCCAGCATCTGTCGATTATTAGAAGAGGCGTCCCAGGTAAACACCTCATCGGTCATGGTTTCGTTGTAAAGTGCCTTAACAAACTTAATCGCTTCCAGAGTTTGCTTTGATTTAAGAATCAGACGACTTTCCGGGTCTTGAATGGACGCCCCAAAACTCGCCATGATTGAACGTAACGCCATATTGGTGTCGAGTTCTGAAGCCAATCCAATACCGACTGGAATTCCGTATTTTTGTTTGATTTTACGCCCGCCGATGCGAATCGCATCCCAGTTGTCAGGTTGCATCCCAATATCATCCCACAGATCCTTCCGATAATTGATTGGGTCCGGCACATAACTATCTGAGAAACCAACATATTTTTTAGTCTTAATATTGTAGGTGCTTTTCAGAGCAAGGTCGATAGGCTTGCCATACCTGCGTTCACATTCTTCATGAATTTCACGGTGATCGATCACATGATCTTCGTATATTGAGGGCGGGCTCAAGAAAAAGAAGAGATCGTGTCCTTTTTGTGCTGAAATTTCTGCTGCGGCACGACTACGCAAACTTGTCATTCCAACATTGTCTACAATAACGCGGGTATTATTTTTTTTACCCCACTCTTTGATATATTCATTGTTAAACCATTGATCAAATGCAGGAACAAAATGGTGCCACTGAAGAATTCTCAAGGTTTTTTGGCTATTGGCCCGGGCTCGACCCGGAATAACTACAGAAGGACCAATGCCAGCGGCTATACTTGCTGCACCAGCCGCTTTCAAAAATTTCCTTCTCGATAGAGTCTTGTGTTTTGCCATGAATTTCTCCCCAATTTATCAGTGGCTTGAAAGCAAGTTAAATCGATTTTTTCTCTAAGGTCAAGGCCCGTATTACTTTTTTTTGATGGATTTTTGTCAACTTTAATACAGCAATGTCCGGTTAGGTTTTTGCAGAACAAAAGTTGAACGATAAAACCTGTCTCTTACATAAGAATTTTAAGATGTTCTAAGTTTGCTTCGCGAAAAACCGCCAAACTCGCCTGCCTCGCTCAAACAAGACTCATTTTCGCTACGCTAAACTAAAAACATCTAAAAAATTCTCATAAGTTCGATCCAGGATTCATCATTCAACTTTTTGCAAAAACCTAACCGGACATTGCTGACTTTAATACGGTTAACAGCATCGATATCTCGAGTTGAGTAACAGATTTCATGGCGATCAGATAACATGGCTATCTGAACAATTTTTCATCTATCGGTTTTTTTTAAAGCCAGAGCAAATTCAACAATGAAAAAAGATATAGTACTGTACCTGGGAATCAGCATCCTAATTCCTATTCAATAACCTGCGGAGATTTTATACAATGATCAGCTCATGTCAAGTCTTTTTCCTGGAATTTTTTTAAAAAGATAGAGAAACGATTGCTGGCAGAATTTTGTGGAGAGGAGAGAGACAATTCTTTAATAAACAACCGACCCCGGAGGAGCCGGTTGTTGTCAGGCCACCCGCGATAGCTGAAGCTGGGCAGTCTTCGATAACTACTGTGGCAGGTGCCCGTTTCTATTTTCTCAAAACCTTTTTATCCACCTTGCCAACAGCTGTTAATGGAATTTCAGGAACAAAATTAATGGTTTTAGGCACTTTGTAGGGTGCCATGTTTTCCTTGCAATAGGCCAGGATTTTGTCCCTGATGGCGTCTTCATCTTGTTCTTTGGCTGCCTGATTCAGCTGAATAACCGCTTTCACCAGTTCACTTCCGGGCCTCTCCGGATTTGACTCTCCGATAATGGCGCAGAGCTCGATTTCGGGAATTTCATAGAGAACATCCTCGACCTGCTTGGAATAGACGTTGAATCCACCAACCAGCAGCATATCTTTGGTGCGATCGACGATGAAGAAGTAACCATCTTCATCCATCAGGGCAACGTCCCCCGTATACAGGTACATGTCGCCGTCAATCTCCTTGATCGCATTCCGGGTGGCTTCAGGGTTTCCGTGATACTCCTTCATAATCTGGGGACCGCTGGTGATCAGTTCCCCGGGTTCCCCCACCGGCATTTCCGTGATACCGTCTTCAACGCTGACGATTTTCACTTTTGTACTTTGCGCCGGGATGCCCACCGACCCTAATTTCTTTTGGCCGTAGGTCGGGTTCGAGGTAATGAGCGGACTCGTTTCCGTCATCCCGTACAGCTCAATGGCCTTTCCTTTACCAACGAAGGACTCCAGTTTCTTCATCGAATCCACATCAAAGGGAGCGGCTCCGGAAATGCAATATTTTACATTTGAAAAATCAAGCGTCGCGAAGGCAGGATTGTCCATCAACAGTTGGTACAGGGTCGGGACATTGACAAACTGGGTTGGCCTGAATTTCCTGATGTCTTCACAAATCCGGTCGGTGTTGCGCGGGTCAGGTACCAGGATCTGAGTGTTCCCCAGTGAAATGGTTACCAGCCCCAGCCCGAGACCGGCCATGTGAAAAAAAGGAAAGCCCGAGCACATGACATCCGTTCCCCGTTTGGCATCCATCAGGATATCGGCTTCTGGATCCAGATCATCGTACAGCCACTGGGTGATCTGGGCCTGATTTGAGGTCAGGTTCCGATGGGTTAAAACCGTGCCCTTGGAAGGCCCGGTGGTGCCGCCGGTATACTGCAACAGGCAGGTATCGTCAGGTGACAGGCTGACCTTCGGCCTGTCCGCCGGAAAAGATGCGATCAACTCCTTGTATGAGATAACCTCCTTGCCTTGCAAGGGGACTATTTTACCAGAGGGAATTTTCTTAAGGAGCTTCCCCAGAAACAGCTTGAAGGGCGACAGAAAATCCGCCACATTGGTCACAACCACGTGCTGCAAATCTGGAATCTGATCGGCGGCCCCTACCAGATGGGCCTGAAAAAGTGCATCCAGGGTTACAAAAACCTTGGCTTTGGAGTCGTTCAGCTGATGGATAATTTCCCTGGCGGTCAGCAGGGGTGAAACACCGGATTTGACACAACCGGCTTTTATTGTTCCCACCAGCGCAATCAGATACTGGGGGACATTTGGCAGATGGATACCGACCACGTCACCAGGAACACAGCCTTTACTGACAAGATAGCGGGCAAACCGGTCCGAAAGCGCGTCCAGTTCCCCAAATGTACAGGTGCTGCCCAGAAAATGGAAAGCGATTCGATCCGGATCGGCCTTCAGCCCCTTCTCCAGAAAATCCAGATAGGTCACCTCGGGAATCGGTATCTCTGCTGTGACATGTTTATCATAGCTCTTCAGCCACGGCTTTTCGCTATATACGGTCATAATGTCCCCCTTGCGTTTGGTTAACGGAATTCAGTATCTGATTAAGGGTTGGCTCAAAAATAACTCAAGTGTTTCCCATTAGTGTCAAGGAAACACGTTGCTGTGGCATTCTGTCGGCAAAATGTCCAGTCTTTTGGGGACTTTTGCCGACAGCTTATGCCAAGTTATTTTTGTACGATCCCTAACTTCAAAGAGCGTATCTTTCCAATCGCGGACTAACCTGCCAGAGCCTTTTCTGAGCTGGGCTCTGAACTTTTCTAAAATCCCTCCAGTTTGGCGATGATATCCTGCATCACTTCATCCGCACCACCGCCAAAAGAGAGGCCAATGGAGTCCCGGTAAAACCTGGAAACCAGCATTTCATCCATAAATCCCATCCCGCCATGCATCCGTAAGCAATCGGCTGCCAGGCGAGGATAAATTTTTCCGGCTTTCAGCTTGGCCATGGAAATTTCCCTGGTTGCATCCAGACCGGCCATCTTGATGCGTACGATCTGGTATGTCAGCTGCTGCAAACATTCAACCTCCGTCAACCAATTAACAAGCTGGTGCTGGAGGGCCTGTTTCTTGATCAGCGGTTTGCCGAAAACCACCCGCTCTTTCAGGTAGTCAACCGTCAGCTGGATCATATCCCTTGCTGCAATATACATGGGCGGCAGCACGGAAAACCGCTCATGCTGAAACTGCTTCATCTGGTAGATAAAGCCTTCTCCCTCCTGACCAATCATGTTTTCAGCCGGGATCCTGACATTGTCAAAGAACAGTTCGGCGGTATCACTACTCCAGGCTCCCATCTTCTCCAGTTTTCTACCGACACTGACTCCCGGCAGATCTGACGGTACAATAAAAAGACTGAAGGCATGATATCCAGGCTCATCACTGGTCCGGGCCAACAGGGTAAAAAAATCAGCCTGCACACCGTTGGTGATGAATATCTTGGAACCGTTCAAAACATAGAAATCCCCCTCCTTTTTTGCCATACTCTGAAGTGCCGAAACATCCGACCCTGCCCCGGGTTCCGTCACGGCAATGGCGCCCACCATCTCACCCGAGATGGCACCTTTCAGGTACTTGTCCTTCAGGTACTCACTACCGAATTCATCGATTGCGGGTGTGGCCATATTGGTCTGCACCGAAATGGCGATGGAAATGCCCTGGGCCTTGATATGGCCAAGTTCCTCCAGAAAAGCGGTCTCGTACCAGTAGTCCAGTCCCTGGCCGCCATATTTGGGATCATAACGAATTCCCAGAAATCCCAGCTTGCCCATTTTTGGAAACAGCTCCTTCAGTGGCGAAAACCGTGCAGCCTCCCACTCATCTATATAGGGATTGATCTCCTTCTTTACAAAATCCGCAATCGAGCGACGGACCATTTCGTGGTCTTTGTTAAAATGTATTTCGTTTTTTGATCTTATTGTTTTCCCATTATCCATGCAGATCTCTCCTGAAAAGAGTTACTTTTTTTTATCACTTGATAACAGCAGTTTGCATAAACCGTCAAATCAAAATCACGCTTGATTTTCCCGATCTGCAATTCAACTCTGAAAATTTGTTAATACGACTGGAAATGGGACTGAAGACGATTCCTATTTCAGGAATTTGGGAGGGGATGAGGATACGCCGCGCGGTGAGTCTTTTTTTGTCAGTCAGCCGAGCCTCGTTACGTCCTGCAAATACATCACAGTATTCCCCAAATCTGGAGTTTGTAACAGATCAATAACACAACCACCACCGGAAGCAACACAGCATAGACTTTCAATAGAATCCGTAACTCTTTGGTCACACCAGACGGGCTGGTAAACGTACTACAGCCGGTGAAATTGAAGGCCAGATAACCGCTCAGGGCAGGAAAGGCCAGATAAGACGCCCCCAGCAAATACAGACTATCGAAAGGCGTCGCATAAATCCCGGTCAGGTAGTGCACCATGCCCACCGGCAGGAGTCCCAGCAGAAATCCCTTGATGGTAAAGGACGGAAAGGGAATCCAAGGCAGCAGGATTGGTGTCAGCGCTGCTCCGGTCAATACTGCAGCCAGAAATAGCATCAGTACTGGCAGCCCGATTGAAAAAGCTTGATGAAACAGAATCCCCTGGGGCATCAATCCAAAGAAAACAGGGATCCCCAGGAGCACCAGCCAGGATTTTTTCATCACTATTGAAAGCTCGAAAGGAACCAGTACGGTCCTCGCTTTGATATCAAAGGTGACCTGTCTCATTGCGGGCGTGACTTTTTCGCCGTTTTCCAAGTAGTAACGTATATCCCTGGCCTCAACAGGACCGAACTTGACCCTGAACCCGGTTGCTTTTTTCACCAGGTGAGACTTGATACCGGGAGCCCCCAGTTGGGGGGATATGATTTTGTGATGACTGACCAACTTTTCCAGTCCGGCATCCCTGACGCGCCGGATGATCTCATCGGTACCAAAGGTCCCCTTTCCGGCAGCACACCAGACATTGATTCCTTGTGTATCCAGCACCAGAATCCAGGCATCAATTCCAGCCAATTCTCGACGCAGGATATCGAAGCTCAGCTTGTAATTCGCAGAGAGCAGCACCGGCGATTCCGCAGTCGGATTGCCGACAGCTAAAAGTCCGGGCTTGATGGTATAGGCCATGCGAGCGCGATCACTGATGCGGGCTTTGATCTCCCCTCGGCGATCGTTTCGGTCCCAGGTTGTGGCAATCCGGCTGACACTACCAACCGATGTTTGGACGACACCCGTTATCCAAGGCGGAAGCGGTTCTGCAGGCCCCGATGGCAGCATATTAAGTGGAATTCCGCTGAAATCCTGATCTGACATTTTTATTTATTTAAAAAGATTCACTTCTTGTTTGTATGGATTTTTGTATCGACTCGTCACAGAGCTCATGGGGTTCGGGCCCCATAGTGATTCATTGCATCCAGTCTTGATAAATAAAGTCTATGGCTGGCAATTTGCCGGTAGCATACCATGCTATTAGCAAATGTCAATGCTGGAATTCTATGAGTGCTTGGTTTTGTGCAGAATCAGGAATATGTTCAGATACAGGGAGGCCGTATGGTCCCGCCGCCCACCCGGTACCCCTTCAGGCAAATAATCAGGGAGATCAGAACGGTCGCCGAGCCCCTGATACCGGGGATAAATGCTTTGCCTGATCTCAGGCCGAAAGAAGGGAAGTTCCTTCTACCTGCTCTACACTCTTAAATTCTGCTGAATTATCTATCAGGAAGTCGTATCGTAATGGTTGTGCCATGTTCTTCTGAAGTCGTCATACCGATCTGTCCTTTTTGAAATTCAGCAATCAACTTAGCGCTATATGTTCCCAATCCTGTTCCGGTGGTTTTGCCAGAGGTGGTGAATTTTTCAAAGAATTTATCACCTATCTCTTCTGGGACCACGCCTTTGTTGTGAATGCTGACTATTGCAGATTCCTTTTTATCGACGTTGATCGAGATACTCTCTCCTTCGGGTGACGCTTCAACGGCATTTTTGATAAGATTGGCCAGCATGGAATAGCAGAGAAGTTCTTCTCCGAAAACAGTAAAAGTGTCTTCTTCACCCAGGGAATGTCCTGAAACTTCTGTTTTTATTGTCAAGTTTTTTGTTCTCCTGATATCTTCCACTTCTGCCTCAATATTTTTGAATACTTTTAAAACATCCACCGGGACAGGGTTTA
>Ga0233431_1004871_pt1 | contig 13731 bp, 6 predicted proteins | sample SI_118_April2016_FD_179867 | JGI IMG/M metagenome (GOLD analysis project Ga0233431, IMG submission 179867) | Seawater microbial communities from Saanich Inlet, British Columbia, Canada - SI_118_April2016_200_MG | ecosystem: Environmental > Aquatic > Marine > Inlet | place: Canada: British...
CTTTGGGGGTATGGCACGCGGACTAGTATCTCTGTCGTTGAATGAAACCGGAGAAGTCAACGCACAGTCGACGAACAGATTGCGGATTGGAAGACTGGAGTTCAGCATCGAGGAGCAGGCGTTCGTGGTTGGGGATCCATCAACTGTAGTGAAGAGCGTGACGATCCGGGAAGATGCGATTCCAGGTATCGTAGAGGGCCGCTTGCTGCGTCTGGTGTTGCCATCAGAATTGCAGTTGGTGTGGGATAGATCAGTATCGGGGGTGACGCTAGGCGGTTCAGCGGCAGGGAAGGTGGCGGATGAGGTGTCCTATTCTGCGGATAGTCGTATGGCAACGATGCGGGTGACGGCGGATTTCGCGAGTGGAGATGAGTTGACTATTAACGGTCTACAGGTGACGGATTTCTGGAGTATGTCACGTGGTGTGGTTTCTGTGTCGCTGAATGAAACTGGAGAAGTCAACGCGCAGTCGGCTGACGAGTTATTGATCGGCGGCCCAGAATTCAGTATTGAAGAGCAAGCGTTCTTAGTGGGCGATCCATCGACAGCGGTGAAGACGGTAATTATCAAGGAAGGTGAGATCTCGGGACTGGGGGAAGGAAGACAGATCCATCTGGTGTTGCCCGTTGAGTTGCAGTTGATGTGGGATGATTCCGTGTCGCGGGTGATGTTAGGAGGATCGGCAGAAGAAAAGATGTCGGATGAGGTTACCTATTCGGCAGATGGCCGGGTGGCTACTTTGATGGTAACGGCCAATTTCGCCGGGAAAGATAGTTTGACCATCGATAGTCTGCATGTGACAAATATTACCAAGGTATCGTCAGAGACAGGAATGGAGTTGCGGCTTTGGGAGGATCGGGTGTATCAGGTTTCAGAGAAGACGCTGCGTATCGGCCAATTAGACTTGAGACTGGCGCAGAGCCAGATCTTCGTAGTGGGCGATCCGTCGACGGAGATCGATTCGGTGATAATTCGGGAAAACCTGGTGTCGGCCGGTATCACTGCTGGCAAAGAGATCCGTCTGGTACTTCCCGCTGAATTGGGCTTGCAGTGGGATGTGGGGATGGAACCAATTATTACAGGCACGGAACAGGAGAAGATAGCAGATAGTAGATTCGTCGATGCACGCACCTACCAACTGGACATCTCCCAGGATTTCGAGAAAGGAGGAATGCTAGTCATAACCGGTCTCTATGTCACTGATTTCGTGTATTCTTCGATGCCTGTCGGTCTACTGATACAGGCTAACTCCCAGGGGAGGACTAATGTTGAGAGCGACAGTACGCTGGCTGTAGCCCAGCCGAGTTTTTCTTCAGCGTTCAACCAGGGCTTTGCACTGGGAGACGAACCGATGGTCGTTGCCGCTATAACTATTATTGATGATCCTCACGTGGCCGGAATCACGGCGAACCGGGATGTGCGGATCGTCGTGCCCGATTCGCGGGCGATAAAATGGGATGTCACCTCAGAGCCCACGGCAAAGGGAGATGTGAGGGCCACGGCTAAGATCATCAACGGAGACACCCTTCTTGTCGACGTTGAGGAAAACCTGGCTCCTGGCGACACGCTCGTCGTCTCTGGGGCCAGAATGGTGTTCGTCGATCTGTTCCCCCGTGGTAATTTGCAGGTGTCGCTGAACGGAGGGGAGACGATAAATCTGCAGGATCCATTCTGGATCGAGGTGGGGAAACCTTCCATCCTCACCGATCGCTATCACGTGTTTGATATCGACGAGAGAGACGGGGTGCTGGCTGGGGTCACCATTCGGGAGGACAGTACGGCTGCCAGCATCACTCCAGAAAACGACATCCGCATCTACCTTCCGGAGGGGATCCACTGGGGGAAGACAGGGGATGATACGAGGATCCCCCTGGAAGGTATAGTCAGTGGAAGTGCAGTAGATAAGATAAGCCAGAACAAGGAAGGGGTGATCATCGGGCCGGACAATCGAGGTCTGCTGATCAGTGTGGAAATACCGTTGGAAACAGCAGACGAATTGAACATAGTTGAGCTTCCGGTGAGGTTTGCGAGACAGTTACCCCTTTCCCCTCTACAATTGGTCATCACTCCAGGACAGAAGGATCGGGACGGAGATGAGGCTGCAGACGAGGATACAGGAGATTATCTGGCCGGGGTGGACGCAGAGGATTCTTTCGGAGTGGGAGTGGGAAACCCGGAACTCTACTTTCTCAGTGTGACCCCGAGGGATACTCTGTTCGTATCTGGAGACCAGGAGCGTAGTCTACCGAGAATCATCATCAAGGAAAGCGATTCAGCTGCGGTCACCAATGTATGGGATGACATTTTTCTCATCTTGCCGGGGCATTTCGACGGAACTTGGAAGCAAGATGTGAACATCGCTTTTGATGGAAGTGCCCGCGATAAAGTAAGAGCCGTCACAACGGCAAACTACCTGGCTAGCGATAGCCTGCGAATAGATGTGGTGAGGAATTTTAAACCTGGCGATGAATTACATATCATCGGGTTGGCTGTCGATAGTCTGGAGGTTTCTCCACGGGATTCGCTCAAGGCGGGGTTGCTAGGTACTTCGCGGCTCTTGGAGAATGTGCTGCCGATGGCAGTAGGACGTCCGGAATTGGAGTCCGTCGTCGACCAATCTTTCATCGTTTTGGAAGATGGTCAGGGGGATGAAATAGCTGAAGTGGGGCCGCTAACCATCCGCGAAAGTCTTTTCGCTCCATCCATCCTCGCCGAGGATGGAATCCGCATCGTCATCCCCTCCAGTCTATCCATGGAATGGGTGTCTCCTCTCCCTCTTGACGATCTAGGGCTGACTGGCGGAGGGGCTGGGAAATTGGGCAATCCAGAACTGCGAGGCGTCGATACGTTGTTCTTCCCCGTGACCGCCAATTTTCGGGCAGGGGAATGGGTCCAAATCAGCGGATTACAAGCAGAAGGGTTTTCTCACGTTTCCCCACGTGCGTCTCTGCAGCTCTCGGTGACAGCAGGGTACAGCATTAACGCCCGAGACAAGTGGACGAAACGCATCGGAAATCCAGTCCTTTCATCGCGGTGCAGGCAACGTTTCATTAAAGGTATTTCGGATACGTTGTTCAGTCTGACCATTTCTGAAGATGACAACGTTGGTTCCATCGACTCAACGTTCTCGCTGGTAATTCCGGAAGGCTTCGACGCCGAATGGGACTCGCGTTCGATCCCAAATCTGATTGTCCAAGGGGGGGCTTCATTTGTCAGCCTGGACGGGGTCCGCGCCATTTTCCGGGTGAACCGCCCTTTAGGTGGAGGGGCGCAGATCGCCATCAGTGGACTGGGGCTCCTCGTTGGAGAACAACCCTCACCTGATGCGGCTTTCAGCCTTTCAGTCAACGGCGGGATGGACGATTTAGATGATAAAGTCAAGCGGATAAGTGGACCTCCGGCAATCGAACTTCGGGGCGTTCCGTTGTCCTCCCCTCCGGATACGATTTTTGCCACCGGGGATCCGGATACACTGATAAGCCTCGTGGTCCGCGATACCAGTCGCGTTCCTGCTATAATAGCCGGCCAGCAGTGCCCGGAAAGCCTGCTGTTCGCTTTGCCCGACAGTGACCGTTTCCACGCCGTGTGGAAGGTCATCGGAAACCAGTGGCTAATAGATAACCCTCGCGTGGGCGAACTGGAACTGGACACACTGTCTTTCCGTCCCGGCAATTCCGGTGCCCCGGATACGGTTTTGGCCAGTAAGTTCTTTCTTCATATCGTTGAGGACTTCAAGACAGGGGATTCCCTAGTTGTTTCCCCCATCACTATCGGAGACTTCCAGGGAGTTTCCCTGCCGCAGAGCATTGCGCTGTCCATGCTCCTAGATACAGCGCGGCAGGCAACCTACACGCCCGAGAGACTCCGGATCGGCAGACCCACACTGATTTCAGATGAGGATCAAGTCTTCATCGCCGAACTCGACGACAGCGAAGATCGCAGATTCATCGTGGGGGGAGACACCTTACTAGGACCAGCGCCCTGCGCCCCTCTGGTTATTTCCGAAGATGATCTCGTTGGGACTATCACCCGCCATGACGGTATACGGATTTCCATACCGGACACTCTGGCAATGGGTTGGCTCGAGACAAACTCGGTGCGCGTATCCGGGAATGGCGCCGAGAAAGTGCAGGATACGGCCCTGTCCTTTCTCGATCCCTTTGAAACACCGAGGGGCACCTTTTTCAAAACTGTGTACTTTCCGGTGGAGAGAGATTTCAATGGAGAGGAAGCGGTCCGTATCGAAGGGCTTCGACTGGGAGGATTTTCCCATCCTTCTCGGCGAACTTCGCTACAGCTTTCGGTAAACGGGGGACGCAGTGTAAATGCCGTGGACACTAGGGACAAGCGGGTGGGCCGTCCGAGAATCTGGACGACAGATCCACTGCAGCGCTTCGTGGTGGGGGAGAACAACGTACCGGCTGCCAGGGTGTTCATCTCTGAAGACCCGATCGAGGCAGCGATAACCAAGGAGAGAGAAATTGAGATCCGGGTCAGCGACGAAATTGCCTTGAAGCTGGAAGCGGCGCAAGCGAGCTATTCGGGTGGAGCGGCCAGCAAGATCAGGACGCTGCGTCTTTCAGAAGACGGGAAGAGTCTTCTCATTGAATTAGATCGAGATTTCGAAGTAACCAGCGAAGGTCCGGATACACTCGTGATTGACGGTCTATTCTTCAAGGGAGATCCCACTTTTTCCGAACCAGGAAAGATTGATAGCCTGTATTCACTGACCGCCACCATTAGCGGCAATATTGATGATAGGAGCCCCCAAGGGGCCAAAATCGGCAGACTGCGGTTCTATTCTGATACGAGCCGGGTTTCGCACGTCTTTCGGGTCGCTGATCCACCCCAGTCGGCTCCAACGCTGACGATCGATGACAGCACATCGATTCTCGTCGGGGGGGATGTCATTCACATAGATATTGCAGATCCCTCCATGGAATCGATCGAACCGGCTTTTTCCTGGATCGATTCAGGTGATACAGTGATGCTGGCTATTCCCGGAGAAGGAAATCAGGAAAAGGTCGCAGTTTGGGGAGATCCCGGCGATCAGGATACTTACAGAATAGAAAAGCCCGTACTGAACCCAACGGCTGTTGCCGGACCGTCTTTTAGTGAAGATCGCAAGAGAATTTCCTTTGTCGTTCCCAACGGTGGATTGGAGAGAGACGAGGTGAATATCTCTAATATGACATTGGGGAGATACAACGTCAGTTCGGAGGTGCAGCTGGGCTTTTCCGTTGACCTTAATTCGGTGGGTTCAACTTCTCTCTTGGATAGAGAAGAACGTCTGATGGGGCGCTTCAAAAAGCTGGATCCCACATCCAGTTCTGTGGTCGTTCCTCGGCTAGCATCAGACACGCTGCAAACGTTCTTTGTCGGGTCTGATGCAACAAAATTGGCCCCGTTGAAATTGAAAATGGCTTTCGGCGATAGGCTTCAACTCATCTTGCCTGACAGTTTGGCTGCGGACTGGGATGAAAGTAGAATAGCAGACTCAATTCAGGTAAAAGTTATCTCTGCGGACCAGGCAGTATTGAGTAACGTTGGAGTACGCTATCTCAGCCCGGATGATCTGGAGGTCTCCCTTGAACACATGTTATGGCCCGAAGATAGTCTGGAGATTTCGGGGTTGGCACTGCGCGATTTTTCCAAGGCCTCGCGGAACTCTCCCCTGGCGCTTTCCCTTAATGGAGGGAGGACCGTTAATGCTCTTGACGAAGAATTCAAGCGGATCGGCGATCTGATATTTACGGTGAGGGACGAGGAAGTCCGTGAACATGGTCTTCAGGACACGATGGTCTTTCTGTCCAGAAAAGTCGCGCCTCTCAATCGGGCCATTTTCCCCGAATCGCTCGATGAACAAGCCATCATTGGCCCCGACACCTCAATGATTTATCCGGTTAAGATCACCGAGAGTCGCGTGGCTTCGGGGTTGCTGAAGGGGGATCTGGTCCGGCTGGTTATTCCGCAGGAATTCAACGCGCGCTGGTCGGGCACTTATCTATCCCTAACCACAATCGACACCAACGGGATGTCGACGGGCAAGGTACACTATGAGGGTATGAGCCGCGACAGTACGGCCTTCCATCTGAGAATCAGAGAAGACCTGTCCCCTGGGGAAACGGTCTACGTAAAAGGGCTGGGCTTGACCGGTTTCACCGGCGTTTCTCGGGATACGGCTCTGCAACTGCACATCCGCCAGGAGTTTTTCCGGGAGTCGCCGCAGAGGATGCGGATCGGAGCCCCGACGATCGGGTCTTTCACTGCCCAAGGAGACAGCGTTTTCGAGGAAGTGTTCCTCACCCACTATCTGGACAGTCCCAAAACGCGCGTCATCATCGCGGAAAACGATACAGCCGCGGCAATTGTAGCGGAGAGAGACCTGCTGATTGTCGTCCCGGATTCCCTAATATTAGAGTGGGATACCGAACATATGCGATGGGATGCATCCCGCGAGGGCAAGGAAATGCCATTAGATCTTCGCGTGGATGGAAACGCGCGAACCAAAATAGACAGCATACGTCCCTTCGGTGTCCATCTCTATCGAATCCAAGATAGCCATTCCCAGGAGGTTTTTCTCGATAGCACAAAGATACTCAGGATCTACGTCAAGGAGAATTTCGCTAGTGGAGATCGACTGGTTCTTGACAATTTGCGGCTCGGGGGATTCAACGCGCCCTCTTCCGGACGCCTGGAAATGTGGCCCATAGACGCGCGGTTCCCGATATACGACCACGATACGCTCTACGTTGGGGGACCCAGCCTATCCTCGGACAGGACACAGGTTTTCGTCGCAGGAGACGCGCCTACTTCCATCTATCCTGTTACCATCACGGACGATAGTCGGGTAGCAACAATCCGAAAGGACCAGGAAATCCACCTGATGCTACCCGAAACCTTACAGGCAGAGTGGAACAGTGACGAAGGAGGGAGTGTCCATCTGGTCCTGGGGAGCGCTGAAGATAAGGTGGAGAGTGAGGCACGCATTCAGGGGAAAGCGGTCGTCATTCGCGTCAAGGAGACGTTTGAGCCCGGGGAGCGGCTGAAGATTCTCAACGGTTTGGCGCTGAGGGATTTTCAGGTTTCGGGAAAAAGCCGCTTGGAAATGGCATTCGCAGAAAGCGACTCGATCCGCATCTCTGATTTACAGCAGAAATGGGTTGGGGCGCCCTGGCTCCGCTTTACCAATGTGTCTGGGGCGATCGAATCCCTACCTATCGACGCGACGCCGGCCGTGCAGAAAAGACTCGATCTGACTATTGGGGAGAACGATAAGGCTTCTTCGATTCGGGCAGAAACGGACATTAGGCTGGCCTTTACTAGGGATGGCACTGCCAGTCTGACGGAGTATCTCCAGTGGGATACGACTGGTATTGAAGTGCAGAGGAATATCGCGGGAGAGGCTGGCCGGAGGCTTGGAGTCGCTCTCGAAAGAAATGGCGACATCCTGGCTATCGATGTGAAGAGTGATCTGGCCCCGGGTGACACCATCACCGTGAAAAATCTAGGTTTAAAAATAAGAAAGAGTGCTTATCAAAGAATCGAGGAGTGGGCGACCGAGTTTCCCCAGGTTGATTCCATCGGTCTGGTAGTGCACGGTGGGAATGAGGCGGTCCAATATTCCTACCGGCATGATGGGTCCTCTTACTACACGATCAGTGAAGACACCGTGCTCATAAAGAGAGTTGATGGAGATTCCGCACTGGTAGACAGGGCATTCATTGCCCCCGATGTAGAGGTGATAAACCTCAACCGTAAGCGAATGGTGGATTTCACAGATACGGCAGTAGAGGGATTCCTGCCGGTGCTTTTCGACGATCCCAAAGCTTTCTCTACCATTTCGGCCCATAAGGAAACTACCTGGGTGGAGTTCCATTCCGTTCCTGGTCTTCTGGATACGGCTTCGTGGAGGCGGGAATTTTTCCAGATCTTCCGTGACTCAATCGGCAGCGAGACACTGCTCGGAGTCGATCTATTCCGTCCTCCGGTTTGGGGAGCAGGGGAAGTAGATGTTCAAAACAGCTCAGACTTTTGGGGGAGATTTCCAGTATGGAATATCAAGATTCCGCTGTCTGAAGGTGAAACGCGCCAATTGAACCGCTGGTTCGATGATAGCTATCTTGGGATGGGAGAGACCCATCCCAAAATGTTCGTTGAAAAGGGAACCGGGCTCGCAGTGCGACAAGAGGAAGGCCGCCTCACCCCCTACGAAGATCGTAGGGAAACGGACAGCGAAGATAGCTTCGTAGCTCCTCTGAATTTCACAGGGCCTATATCCCCCGAATCGGTCGAGTTCCCGCTTCCGCCCCGGTACTTCAATCCCCGCAGAATCGATGACCAAAGGACGGTTATCGAGGGATTTAGGTTGGCGGATGAAGAAAACCTCTTGCCCGTTCGCGTCGTGGTGGTCAATAATGTAGATAAGAGGATTCAACTAGGAACCGATGAGGTGGGGAGGGCGGAAAATGTCCTCATATTGAACTCCCTGCTTCCGGAAGGAGCTAACGAACTACGTCTATACTTCGAAGGCGATGAAGAAGGCCAATTCTCTTTCCCTGTCATCCGCCAGGTTGTCATCGATACTACCTCTCCCCAAATCGCCCAGACTACGGACGGGAGATTGGCGGCAGCAAAGGTGATGAGCGATGGTGAGGAATCGGTTACTCCTGATTCGGTGTACAAACCCCAACCCGTCGTTTCCCGGCAAGATACCAATGTCCTGCAACCGATCGCTGGCAGAGGGCGGGGTGAACGAGGTTTGTCCATCACGGCTGCCGATACCTTGCGTACGGAGATCATCGATAATATCAGGCTAAGAGCGAAATCCGCAGATGACACGGTAGGTGCCCAAGTTCTGTTGGTGCGTCGGAACGAGAGGATTGAAGAAGATTCTGTCTACTTCTTCATGCCAGTTCACCCCTATCCTGTCTTTTTTGAGGTCAGGGGCAGGAAGTCCGATGGAAGTCCAATTGCTCTGGGCGATGGGATCGGGCCTGCAGGTACGGAGACATTCCTGGACACCCTAACTTCCGGGATTGAACGGGCGATGGAACTCACTCCCTCCTTTGACAAGGTCCCGGTGAATGCCCGACTAGATAGCAATGGAATGAAATTGGCGGTGGATATCGGTCTACTGATGAATTTCAACTTTGAAGACACGACCGAGACATCATATGAAGATCTTGCCAATTTTATCTTCCCAATTGCGCTACTTCCCGATGAACTGCTCAAAGATGACGTTAGTCTGATCTTTGCACTGATCGCCACGGATGGAGCAGCTAATGCCGATACGTTGCATCTGGGACACGCATTCCAGTATTTGCTGAAGACTGGGGAACAGGATGGGATGCTGGTGGACAAGATGATCAATTTCCCCAATCCATTCACCTCGCTGTCCCGTCTCGGCGTGCCTACTGGAACGACTATCCGTTTCGTGCTGACCCCCCAACTTACGGAAGGGGCGAGCGTGAGACTGAGGATTTTCGATTCGGGAGGCGAGCAGGTGTATGTGGCTGATCTGGGAGAGCAAGGAGCCGGTGAACATCTCGCAACCTGGGCGGGATACGATATTTATGGCCAACCGTTGGCTACCGGCGTCTACTTCGCTATCCTCGAAGTGAAAACCCGCGAAAAAACAGAAGTGATAAAGCTGAAGATGGCCATTCTCAATCGCCGATAGGACTGCTGCCAACAAGGGAGGGATTTTGATCGGGTTCATGCTGGTTATTATCTTGGGGCTAGTGGGAGGAGTAAAAGCTCTGGATGCCCAAGAAAGAGCCACCGGAGCCGCTTCCTTCATCCGTCTCGGATCGAGCGCTCGTGCTATCGCCATGGGACGGGCATATACAGCTCTGGCCGATCGAGACGCTCTAGCCGCGTTCTGGAATCCAGCGGGTATAGCCGGCTCCCAAAGACCGCGAATTGCCGTAACAGATCGGTTCATGGGGGATGGTAAGTTGGGTATGGACGGAGCCTTTTCCTTTGTCTCGGCTGGCGGATCGATGCCAGTCACCGGGAATTTGGCTGTTGGATTTGGGGTCATGTATTATGGGGTAGATGGCATCGAACAGTACGATCAGCGAGGGGTGTACCAGGGAACTTTTTCCGATAGCGAGGCTCTGTTGCTGCTTTCTCTGGCTAGACTTGAGGGCCCAATGGCCCTAGGGGTCAATGTAAAATACGTAAGCCAGTGGTTCAGTGGTCTGGTCGGCGAAGTGGGAAAGACCAGTGCCCATGGTATCGGTCTCGATGTTGGATTGATCGTCCGCTTCTTGGAACCTCTAACCCTCGGAATCATGCTGAGGAATAAGACAGACCTGGAGTATGATCGGGTACCGACTAGCGCCAGCGTGGGCATTGCGTACGAACGAAGGATGCGGGTAGCCGGTATGGACCCGCAGTTGGTTGCGGCACTTGATGTGGAACAGGTCAAGGATCGCCCTTTGCGTCTGCATATGGGATTGGGGCTGGAGCGTCTTATCAGCTTCCAGGATATTGCCTTTTCGATGCGTTTGGGGCACAATAATCGGCTCATAGAAGGACGTTTAGCAAGGATATTGGCTCCAGAATTCAAGGATGAATTAGAGGGAGAGGATCTGGTAGAACCTAATGTGCGTTGGGGCATTGGCATCGGTATTACTAAGGGGGGATTCAATTTAGACTACACCTTCAGCAGGGGAATGCTTCACGATCCCCACTATCTCTCCCTTGGTTACGAGTATTGAGAAGAACGCTGAAGAGAGCTGTTTTTGGTTTGCAGATATAAACGACTCAAAAGAATCCAAACCAATCCCACCAAACCTAAACAAACCAACGCCTACTGCGTCATCAGATCGAGGTGATTGCTCCGGACACCCTCATCGTCGCCGAGGAGTTCGGGGAGTGGGAAGGTCCCCGGCGCAGGATTGCCTGCTCGGGGTGGACAGAGACGCCAACCTGCTGGTCATCGGGTGGACAGAGACGCCGTGCTTACGGATGCCTGCGTGGATTCGACCGTAACCCGGTCTTTGCCTCGTGACCAGTGCCGACTTTCATTGGGCGGCAATGACTATCCAATTCACCTAAGACATGAGAGCGACATCAATCTGCTTCGTCGGACTATGACTGCGGCGGCCTCTCGAACTGCTCGTACGACAGATGCGCGGAGCGGCGGGAATCCAACCAAGCGTCTGTGGCTCGAAGTGACAGTCCCCGGGGATCTAACCATTATTGAGATACAGGGCGATCTCTGCGATCTAGGTCCTTTCAGTCCCGTAAAATCCGTGCCATTCACGTTCACCCCAAGCGTGCCAAAACAGCGTACGGGCATAACTGAAAGGCGTGCGCAGGAATATTAGGAGGACAACCATGGCAATTGAATTTATAAAGCCCGAAAAGATCAGTCTAAAAAAACATCCAGAGATAAACGAGAAATGGCTCCAAGATAGAATTGAAGAAGATCCCTCAATATTGGGGCTTGGCGATCTCACAGTCTATCAGAGAGAGAGGAAACAATCATCGGGAGGGAAAATCGATCTACTGCTCGTAGATACAGAGGCTCAAACGATGTACGAGACCGAGGTTATGCTCGGAGCTTTGGATGAAAGCCACATAATTCGGACAATTGAATACTGGGACATTGAGAGGAGACGTTTCACATCAAAAGATCATGTTGCCGTGATCATTGCTGAAGAGATCACGAATAGATTCTTCAACGTGATCTCGTTGTTCAATAGAACTATCCCCATTATTGCCATCCAATTATCCGCGATTCAGTATGAAAACAAAATGATCCTGGATTTCACAAAGGTCCTTGATATCTACGAAGAACCAGAGGAAGAAGATACAGAAGCAGCGGTAGCAACAGATCGCCCTGATTGGGAAAACAGAGTAAACCCCAAGTCCTTAGCCGTCTTCGACCAAGTATTAAAAAATATGGAGGAAATGGGGTTGGCCCCGAGAGTGACATACAACAAAGGCCATATCTCAGTTGGAACCAACCGACGCAATTTTGCGTGGTTCCATCCCAAAAAGAAAGAGAACTACTGCCATTTTGATATAAAGGTGGGAAGCGACAATTTTGAAACAGTAAAGGAGCTTTTGGATTCGTCGGAGATGCCCTTCACTAAGAAGAAGCGAGCAAATGTCCTGGCAATACAACTGAGGCTTGACGATGCGAAGAATTCAAAGGCCATTAAAGACATGTTCAAAATGACTTGGGCAGCTCACGAGTAGTCTAGTTTTTTCGATGAAATAGCTTTCCACAAAAGGTAGAGGACCCATGGCAGTCCCTAAATACGAAGAGCTTCTGAACCCGGCCTTACAGGCAGTAAAGAACCTGGGGGGATCTGCGTCGATTCAGGAAATGGTCGACGAGGTGGCTAAGATATTGGAGCTAACAGATGAAGATCTGGAGGAGCAACACTCCAAAGGACAACCGGTCTTTGAATCCCGCCTGACCTGACTCCTCTTCATTTACTTTTTCCAACATGGCTTTTGAAATCAATGGCTTTGTTCGAAGCATTATTTCCTCCATGAATGTTGAGAAAATAAAAATGGAAGCTAGCTTTTCAGCAGGTATCTGCTCGAGAGTAAGTTTCTGGCTCTGTGTTTTCAGATCTACCCCAAAGGCCTGTGCAATGCCTCCTTCAGATCCTTTCCTGGTTTGAAGTGAGTCTTTCGCCTGGGAGGAACATATACAATCTCTCCTGTGCGCGGATTCCTAGCCGCAGGCTTGGCTTTCGTGTTTCTGACTTCCAGCACACCGAACCCGCGTATTTCGATCCGGTTCCCTTTAATCAGCTCTTCACGCATCACAGAGAAGAGGGCGTCCACGGCTTCCTGTGCAGTATTATTCCTTGAAGAAACTGCCTGGGCTACGGTTTTTGCCAGCTCTTTCTTGGTGACGGTCTTCAAGAGACAGCTCCTTTGGGTTTCTATAATAGGGGAGGTAATGGCCTGAAAACCAAATATAATCCTAAGCGAGGTTTGGGGAGTATCGGTTTTTTCTCGGTATGACATTCTTTCACCAGGTAACCAACTGACTGAAAAAACTTCATCACTCAAAAGGATCGAAACAGATCCAACCCGGCCCATCCCCATAGAAAGGAAATCGGTGTGGCATCCCATTAAAAAGGGACGGCAGAAAAAATGACTCCAAAATGACACCACACGAAAAAGGGGCTACAGCGCAATTGCTGTAACCCCTTGTTTTTATTGGAGCCGCCTCCCGGACTCGAACCGGGGACCGCCTGATTACAAAGCTCCTGATCACTTATCAGATGGTCGTATCTAAGCTCCTGTAAAATCAATTATTTAAGATTTAAGTAATTTAAATACAATCACTTACCTTTTATCACCTCCTTTGCATCTGTTTGTATCCCTTCACCTCTATTTTCGCTTTTTTCGACCGGTTCATGGGCATTTTGGGCACACTTTGGGCACACCTGGGCGCATATTTTTAGATCATCTAACCTTCCTTGAGACGTTTTTTCCTCAAGAATCAACGTCCAGCAGATCAGCAAACTGACGGAAGTGAACAGCGATTGAATGGTCATAATTCCGGTCCGTGGTCAGGGGAGAAGCATGCCCAAGAAGCTTCTGTACGACATCTAGCGGAACACCCTGGGAGCGCAGGTGGGTTGCGTAGGTGTGACGGAGAGAATGCAGGGAGTAATGTGAGGGCAAACCCAAACCATCAACATACTTCTTGAACCAGTGCGAGACCGAATCAGGATGCCAGGGTTTCCC
>Ga0233431_1004872_pt1 | contig 13729 bp, 14 predicted proteins | sample SI_118_April2016_FD_179867 | JGI IMG/M metagenome (GOLD analysis project Ga0233431, IMG submission 179867) | Seawater microbial communities from Saanich Inlet, British Columbia, Canada - SI_118_April2016_200_MG | ecosystem: Environmental > Aquatic > Marine > Inlet | place: Canada: British...
TTTAAAAAGGTCAATAAGTAACGACAACCCTTTATAGTGTCAATTGTTGTTATGCGGTGTATATTTAATTATATGCATCAAGCGTTTTTATATTTAGTACAATTTTAAATTGTATTGGGTATAATATATTAAATTATATGTATGAACAATCAAAAGAATATCATTTAATTGAAAATTTTTCGGTTGCACAAATACCTCCAATGACTGATAAAGAAGCTAAATGTTATTTAAAACGTTATACCAAGCTTCGAAAAGTGTTTGGAAAAGATATAAAGAAGGCTAAAAATCATTGGATAAGATATGGATTTGAAGAAAATCGTAACAAAAATTGTTATGATGAAGATAATAATATTTTGTTAGAAGATGAAGATATTATTGAAGATAATAATGAAGGTTCATTTATTATAATATGATTATTAAAAAATATGAAGAATTAATTAAAAATGAAGAATTATTAATTAAAAATGTATAATATTTTTATATTTTATAATATATAACATATTACAATGTATGAAAATAATTTGGAATATCATTGCATTGAAAATTTTAAAAAAATTAGAATGAAATCATGGCAAGAAGATATAGAAACAACAAAAAAAAATATGGAACGAAAATTGGGAAAACCTATTCCAACAATAACTGATAAAGAAGCTAAATGTTATTTAAAACGTTATCCCAGGCTTCAAAAAGTGTATGGAGATGATATAATGAAGGCTAAAAATCATTGGAGAAGATGGGGATTTGAACAAAATTATAACAAAAATTGTGATGATGAAGATAATAATATTTTGTTAGAAGATGAAGATAATAATATTTTGTTAGAAGATGAAGATAATAATATTTTGTTAGAAGATGAAGATAATAATATTTTGTTAGAAGATGAAGATAATAATATTTTGTTAGAAGATGAAGATATTATTGAAGATAATAATGAAGGTTCATCTATTACAATTATTGTATTGATTGGTGTTGCAATTTTATTATTATTATTATTTCTTGCATATTATTTGGGTTATATTTTTTAATGTTTTTGAAATATAATAATTAATTATAATTATTTTTATTTAATTTTTAAAACTAATATTAACAATAAATATATTAGAAAAATTTATTGTTTAAGTTGTTAAATAAATAACCATAAATATAAATTTTTTTTGAATTGCATTATAATTCAATTTTATTTTTTTTACAAACTAAATTATCAATAAAATTTAATCAATTTTATTATCGCATATAATTATAATAAATGATACCTTTAAATATTATAATTTGTAATAATGAAGATAATATAGATATTTTTAAAAAAGAAAAACCATATAAATTTATAAAAAAACCATATGAACTTATTGATGGTAAATATTTTAATCCACCATTCTTTAATATTATAATTCTTAATGATACTATTAATATAAATGAAATTGATATAAAATTATTATATAATATGATACTAATTAATGGTTTTCTTATCATACCAAATAAATATACTTCCTTATTTAAACATCTTAATAACGAACATAAAACTTATAATGATTACATTATGATTAAAAAAACTAATAATATAATTTTTCCTTTTAATTACAAAAAAAGAAGTATTGATTGCATTATATTTGGAGTTCAAAAAGCATCAACATCATCAGCATTATTTAACTTATCAAAACATCCAGATATAAGTTCATATAAAGATGAAATACATTATTTTGATATTCATTGGAGCAAAGGATTAGAATTTTTTAAAAAACATTTTAATTATAATAAAAAAATAACATTATGCAAAAATCCGGATTTAATATATTTATCACAAACATTTCCTTTAATACAATCATTAAACCCATTTACCAAATTTATATTATTTTTAAGAAATCCAATTGATAGAGCTTATTCATCTTGGCAAATGGTTAAAAATAATAATTGGACTAATTTATCATTTAAAGAAGCCATAGATGAAGAATTAAATTATAGATTGGATGAAAATAAAACATTTAATACAGCTGTTTTTCATTATTTACAACGGGGACTTTATTATCAACAAATAAAAGAATTTTTAAAATGGTTTCCAAGACAAAATTTATTAGTATTTATTTTAGAACATTTTGATGAAGATATGAATAAAGAATATAATAAAATATATAAATTTTTAAATATTAAACAAATAAATGTAGAATGTGAAAAAGTTAGAATAGGTAATTATAATAAAAATATTGATGATAAGATATATAAAGATTTAGTTAAATTCTATAAAAAAGATGTTAATAAATTAGAAAAATTATTAAATATAAAAACTAATTGGTTTTAAACATTTCATAATATTCTTTTAAATTAAAATCTTTAATGTCAATATAACTTTTTGATAAATCAGCTTGTATAATACTTAATGCTAAACCATAAATACCTGAATAATCATATTTATTTTCAAGTGTTTTAATATTTCCAAAAGGACAATATAACTCATTTTTATCTTCTAAACATTTCATTTCAAAATTATCTAAAAAATTAATAATTATATTTTCATAATTTTTTTCTTCTATTTTTAATTTATAATTATGAAATATTTCATTTTTAATTAAATCAATATCTTCTTCAGTCAATTTGTAATTTTTTTCCATCTTATTTTTATTACTAATAATAAATAAAATTTTTCAATTTTTTTTAATCAATATTGTAAATATTAAATACAAATTTATATGAAATATTAAAAATTTTAAATAAATAATGTTTAAAACAATTATTTATACCCAATTATATGTGTTCCATGTTTGTTATCTTATAAAATATTACTGAATAAAAATTTGGTTATTTAATTTATTTGCCTAAACTTTCAATAAAACGATATTTTCTTTCTCCATACCTATCATATTCTTTTTGAGACATTTTTTTAATAATAATACAATTTTGACCAAACATTACAAAAGAAATATATTTTAAATTTTCAAACTTAATTTGTTTGAATTTTTTAATTTTTTCAATATCTTTATCAAGTAAAAATTCTCTATTAACAATATCAACAATATTTTTAAAAATATTAACAATATTATTTTTTGCATTATATCCTGAATTAATTTTATATCCATATAATTCAGATTTTTTCCAATAAGATGTTTCAATATCCTCTATAATATATGTTCCACCTTTATTTAATAATTTGTCAAATAAATGATTAAAAGATAATAATTGATGTTCTGGAACATGAGAACCATCATCTATAATAAAATCACTTTCTTTTATTTCATTAATAATTATATCTAAATCTTTAATCTTACTTTGGTCCCCCTTAAATATCTTACCCTTTGGATGATCGTATTCATGGTCTATATCCATTCCATAAATTTTTGCTTTTGCAAAATAATCATTCCACATTTTTAATGAACGACCTGCATCAACTCCTATTTCAAAAAAATTAAATTCTTTATGTTTATAAGGATATAAAAAATAATCATAAAATCTTTGATAACCATGATGTGTTATTTTATCCGTTTTATATTTAATACCAGCACTAAACATATCATTCCCTTTGAAATTACCTCCTGATTTAGATGAAACTATTTTATATTTTTTCATTTATAATTAAATTATATAATTATTAAAATAGAAAAAAATTAAAAATTGAAATATTAATACATAATAAAAATATTATAATAATTTAATAAATGGATTTAGAAATAGAACAATTATCAAAATCATTTTTATTATTATCTATTAATCAAGAAAAAATAATTAAAATACAAAAATGGTTTAGAGGTTGTATTGTTAGATTAAAAAAATTACCATTAATAATGTATAAAATACAAAAATATTTAAAATCACAAAAAATTATTTTTTCAAATAAAAATGATGATGGAAGAATAAATAGTTGTATTGATGAAGATAAAGTAATTAAATTACTTATTAAAGAATTTAAAGAAAAAATAAAAAAACCTAAAAAAAGACATTGGTATGATATTTTAGCATATGATTATACTTATGGATGGTTACCAATAAATATAAAAATAACAACTACTTTAACAAATGATAATACTGGAAATTTAGCAATGTGTGTTTATTCTTATACAAATGAAATGTTAGATATTCATAGTCATAATACTTATAATAATGGTAAAATGAGTAATATACTTTTTAATAAAATAAAAAATAAAGAATATAATACTAACAATAAGAAAGATTATTATTTTTTAGTTCTAAATAAAAATAATTCAAATGATATAATAATTAACAGCTTAAAAGGACTAAGAACAGTAACACAAAATTTGAATAATTTACCTTTTCAAATTAAGTGGTGTGATAATAAAATTTTTGAATATAAAAATATAAATATACAAATTAAATTATTTATAGATTGCTTACAAAAACCTAAACCAAGTTGGAAAGAAACATTTATGACAAATATTCGAACAATAAAACTATAAATATTTATTTGGAATATATGAATTTGATATTTGACGATGTCCTATTTTAAATCTACCTGAAAAAATAAAATTATTTTTGAATAAATCACTATTTATATATGATATTATATTATTTAAATTACATTTTTGTTTTGGTTTAAGCATTAATAATCCACCACCAAAATAATTAACCTTTCCTAAAAATGATACATTTGTTTTTCTTGTTAAATTATAAATATAAATACAATCCTTATCAATATTGGATTTTATATTAGAAATATTTCTTGGAGCTCCCCACTCAAACCAATTTTTTTCATTAAATTTTTTTATTCCTCTTTTAATAAGTTCTTCTTTATGATTTAATAAATATTCATTTATTTTATTATTTTCACAAGGATATTTTTTAATATAAATATATTTATCAATTTTATTATTACCATTTAATACTTCAATATTTCCCAATTCATTATTTTTATAAACACTTTCTTTTCCACTAACCATTCCTACATATATATCAAAATAATCTTTAAATAGAACAGAATTATCATTTTTTTCTTCTTGAAATGTAATTAATCCATTACTATTTGTAATATATAATAATTTATCATTATATAATACTTTTTTTTCAATTAAATTATTTTTACAATATCTAAATATTATAATATCAATTGAAGCATTCTTAAACATCTTCTCATTATGAGGATGATATATATGTGTAAATGTTCCATTAGAAAACATTATATTTAATAATTTAGAAGCACAAGTTAATTTAAGAAAATCAGATGGAATAATAAAAATTAATTCTCCATTATCATCAAGTAAATTATAACATTTTTCAATAAAATCAATATACAAATTTCCTTTTTTCGTTTTAATATAAGGTGGATTTCCAATTATTGTTTTATATTTTTTTTTAATATTCTGTTTTATAAAATCACCATAAATAACTTTATTTTTTTTTATTTTATTTAATAATTTAATTTCTGTATCAATTTCATACATATCAAATTTTATTTTTGGTATTTTTTCTTTAATAAATACAACTAAATCGCCTTGACCTATAGAAGGCTCTAAAATATTAGATGGCTTATTTAATATAAATTCATATACCTTATTTTGTAATTCAATATTAGTTGTAAAATATTGACCTAATTTATTTTTTAATTTCATAATTTCTTCTTTATTATTATTTGTAATATATAAATCAATTTTTTCTTTTTTATTATTATTTTTATTTAATTTTTCACAACTATAAATAACCATTTTTAAGTTATTCAACAATTATATTATTAAATTATAATTAATTATTTATTTAGAAATTAATAAAAAAATATTTTTACTTCTTTACATATTTTAATGTTAATAATTAACTTTTTTTATATACTAAATATTATATTATGAATGATATAATTGAAGAAAATATTAAACCAAATAAAAAAGAACAAGACTTTACATATCCAAATGTAAATGATGAAGATATACAATCCAAAATATATACTAAAAGAGAATTTTATTATCACAAAATGCCTGAAAGACCTAAAATGAAAAATGATGAAGATATAATGAAATATAGAAAAAATGTATGTAATATATCAGGTAGTCTTCCTCATCAAGATTTAATAAGTAATTTTATTAATCCAAATACACCATATAAAGGTTTAATAGTCTATCATGGAACTGGAACTGGTAAAACATTTGTTGGAATAACTACCGCTGAAAAATTTAAAGAACAATTTCAAAGATATAATACAAAAGCACATATTATTGTTCCTGGACCAATTATTAAAAAAAAATGGAAAAAAGATATTATTAAGGGAACTGGAGACACATACTTAAAACAAAATGAAAGTTTAATTTTTATGAATGAAGATGATTTAAAAAAACAAATGACAAAAGCAGAAAAAGCATCACAAGAATTTTATAGAATACATTCTTATAAAGGTTTTTCTAAAAAAATATTAGGTGATAAAATTATTACAAAACAAATAAACGAAAAAGGAAAAATTGTATCAAAAGCAAAAAAATCATCTTTAGGTTCATATGAAAGAGAATTTAAAGGAGAACGAATTTATTCTTTAGATAATTCTTTATTAATTGTTGATGAAGCACAAAATTTTGTTAATGATAGTGATAATTCAGAAGCATTACAAAATATTATTGAAAATTCAATAAATCTTAAAATATTATTATTAAGTGCTACTCCTATGAATAATAAAGCTGATGAAATAATTTCATTATTAAATTATTTAAGACCTAAAGATGACCCAATAGAAAGAAGTAAAATGTTTAATTCAAAAACAAACTATGAAATGGATTTAAAACCTGATGGACTAGAATATTTTAAAAAGATGTCAAGTGGATATATAAGCCATTTAAGAGGAGCTGACCCTTTAACTTTTGCTTTAAAAAATGAATATGGAGTTAAACCCAAAGGTTTAATGTTTACTAAATTAGTTCAATGTCAAATGAATAAGTTTCAATTAGATACTTATAATCAAGTTATAAAAAAATTAGAAGTAAATAGTGATGGTTTAGATACTAAACAAGTTGCTGTTTCTAATTTTACTATTCCAATTTTAGATGAAAATAAAAAAAATATTATTGGCTCATATGGCTCTGAGGGATTAAAAGAAATTAAAAATCAAATTAAAAATAATTATGATACACTTAATAAATTAATTGGAACACAAATTTTAAATGAAAAAAATTCAAAAGAAGAATTTATTAATTATAATAACGAAATAAATAATATTACAGGAAAAATACTAAACAAAAAATATATTAAATATTTTTCACAAAAATTTTATACAATATTAGATGATATTGATAATAATTTATTTAAAAGTGATAAAAATAATTCATCTATTGGTTTTGTATATTCAAGATTAGTCTCTTATGGAATTAATCTTTTTCAAGAAATATTATTAGAAAATGGTTATTTAGAATATGACGAAAATCCAACTAAATATAATATTAAAGATAATACAATTTGTTATTATTGTGGAATTCAAAAACAAAATCATAAAAATACTTCAACCCATACTTTTAAACCAGCTACATTTCTTAAATTAACAGGTCAAGATAGTGATGATGCAAATGTAGAACAAGATGTAAAAGTTGATTATGTAGATAAAGTTTATAGTGATATTAAAAATAAAGAAGGTAAATATATAAAATTATTACTCGGTTCAAAAGTTTTAACAAGTGGTTTTAGTTTAAATAATGTTGGAAGCGTCCAAATAATTGAAGCACCATATACATTAGGTGAAGTAGAGCAAATTGTTGGTAGAGGTATTCGTTGGTGTTCTCATATGGATGTAATGAATATTAATAATATGTATCCTAAAGTTAAAGTTTTTAAATATGTATCATCATTAAAAAATAAAATGTCCGCTGAAGAAGAATTATATTATAAAGCTGAAATCAAATATTTATTAATTAAAAAAGTTGAAAGAGCAATGAAAGAAAATGCTATTGATTGTCCCTTAAATTTTACTTCTAATATGTTTGAAGAAGAAATAAAACTACACAATAAATGTAAAGAACCAAATAATGATATGCGTAAAGATGTTAAAACAGAATTAAATAATTGTCCTTCTTTATGTGATTTTACTGTTTGTAATTATAAATGTGATGGGAAAGAATTAAATTTAAAATATTATGATAGAACAACAAATATTTATAAAAAATTAAATAAAAAAGAATTAGATTATTCAACATTTACATTAAATATGGCAAGAAAAGAAATAAATACTTCAAAAGATAAAATAAAAGAATTATTTATTATTAATTATATTTATGAATTAGAAACAATTGTTGAATATATTAAAAACAGTTATGATGATAATAAAAAAGAATTATATGATAATTTTTTTACTTATAAAGCTCTTGATGAATTAATACCAGTAACGCAAAATGATTTTAATAATTTTACTGATATTATATATGATAAAACATATACACCAGGATATTTAATTTATTTAGATGGTTATTATATATTCCAACCTTTTGATAAATCAGAAACATTACCTCTTTATTACAGAAAAAATCCTAATATACAATTTGATACTGAATTAAGTCTTAACACTTTCCTTAAATTAAATCCTGAAAATATTGAAAAAGAATTAGAATTAGAAGAAGAAGATTACAATCATGATTTAAGATATGATTGGGAAAGTGTTTATAATTACTATAAAAATAGAAATGAATTTTCATTTGTTGGAATTATTGATAAAGAACCTGAAACAACTAATAAAACATTAGATAAATTAAAAGATATTTTTAAATTAAGACCTAAAATAACAAATCAAGGTAATAAAAAAAGAGGAACTAATATACAAACATTTAAAGGTTCTGTGTGTCATAATTCTAAAACACGAAAATATTTAAATGATATAGCTATAAAATTAAAAATTAAAGATTTTAAAAGTTATAATAGAGAAAAATTATGTAAAAAAATTATGGAAACATTATACCAATTAGAAAAATATTCAACCGGAGATAATAAAAAAACATATCTTGTTATTCCAGCGAATCATCCTAAATATAAATTCCCAATTAATTTAGAAGACCGTGTTGAATACTTAAAAGAAAAAGTTTTTGATATTTTACAAACAAAAGTTAAATTTAATAAAAAATCCAATAAAGATAAAACAGAATATATTTTATCATTTGAAAATAATGTTAATAATGAAGATAAAGTAATTTTATTGCAAGATGAATGGAATGAAACAAAAAAAAATAATTTTGAAATAATTATCAAATAAAAAAATTGAAAAATTATGTTTTTAATTATTAATAAAAAAGTAAATTAAGTATGTATAATTTTGAACCAATTATTAGTGAATTTTGTGAAATTTATAATGTTTCTCAAGATGGATTCTTTGATGTATCTTTATTAAGAAACTTTTTAAATACAAAATATAATAATAACTTAAATACAAAAGAAAACAAATGTAATTTAACAAAATATTTAAAAGATTATTTGTTAAATAAAATAAAAATAAATTTAACAAAAGTTATTTTTACTAAATTAAAAATAAATAATTTTTTAAAATATTTAAATACTGGAAAATTAACAACAAATATATTATATATAAGTGGTTCAACATATTATACAAAAATAACGGATTTTCAATATTATCATTATTCAAATTTCAACGAGCCAAACTCATATTTAATAAAATCAAAAATAATTTATGATACAGAAAAATTTAAACAACATTATTTAAATTATTTTGTTAAATATAATTTAACTATTGATAAGTTATTTATAATATTACAAAATTCATCAAAAAATTATATAAAGTATCAATATCTATTATGTATAATTTCAATTATGAGACAAAAATATAATTTTCAGGATTATGCATTTTGTAATTATTTTATTTCTTTTTTTTAATTTTTATAATACATTTTTATAATATGAAAGATATTAACACAGAATGTTTTGAAGAAATTAACATCGTTGAAAATTTTAGAGGAAGAGGTGGAGGAATGCGTGGTGGTGGAGTTGGTAGAAGTGTAAGTCCTGTTAGAAGAGGTGATATGAGAAATGTTGGAAGAAGATTTAATAGAGGTAGGGTTGGTAATAGAAATTTTGGTGGATTAAGAAGAAAAAGACATGGATTATCAAGATATAGAAGAAGAGTAAGTCCATATTATAGAAGACCTTATTTTAATACAAATTTATCTTATTTTGATCCATACTATTATTTATTTCCATTATATGATGATAGTGAAACCGTTATTTATAATTCAATTAATGATGAATGTAGAGATGAATGTCTTAAACAATGTAAAAGTGATGATTTAAAATGTTTAGCTAATTGTTATTTAGATTGTAAAGATGAAAAAGAAAATTTTGAAACAACAAGTAATACTTTCAATAAAAAACATTTATTGTTTTTAATAATTATAATTTTATTATTTTTTATTTTAATGAAATAAATTATTCAATAACAAAATTTTATTTTATATAATTATTGATTTTTAAATATTTTATTTCTTTTTAAATTTTAATTATCAAATTACAAAAAATATTTTTTAGTTTTAAATTTAATTATCAAATTTACCAAAAAAGGGGGTTTAAAAAAATTTGAGCCCCCTTTTTTGGTAAATTTGTGTCGAATTACAAAAAATAATTTTTAGTTAAATTTTAATTATCAAATTTACCAAAAAAGGGGGTTTAAAAAAATTTGAGCCCCCTTTTTTGGTAAATTTGTGTTGAATTACAAAAAATATTTTTTTGTTTAAATTTTAATTATATTAAATTAAAAAATATATAAAATATAATATTATATATTAATGGATAATATTTTTATTTGTGATAAATGTGGTAAAGAATTTAAGTATAAAAAATCTTTAATATATCATCAAAATAAAAAAATTCCTTGTGATAATAATAATAATGATAAATATAAATGCAATTATTGTAATAAAGAATTATCAAAAACAACAAAAATAAATAAACATTTAAAAACTTGTAAAATATATAATGAATATGAACTTAAACAAGAAAAGAAAAATAATAATAAAGAACTTAAAATATTAAATAATAAAGTTAAAGAAATTGAATTTTTTGTTGAAGAACAAAAGAATATAAATGAAGAACAAAAGAATATAAATGAAGAACAAAATAATAAAATTAATGAATTAAAAAAAGAAATAGAAATATTAAAAAATAAAAATAATAAAATAAATAAAGAAGTTAATATGTTAAAGAAAATAATTAAAAAGGAGAAGAATAAAGAAAATAAGAATGTATATGATAAAATAAAAATATCAAAGGAAGATAGAATAAGATATTTAAAGAGTAATTTAAATATTTATGAATTGGTAGTTGATAAATTTATAAAGACATATTATGTTAATGAAAAAAAACCAGAAAATCATTTGTTATATATAACAGATAAAAATAGAAATAAAATAAAATATTATGAAGGCAATAAATGGTTAGATGGAGATAAAAGAATAATTTTAAGAAAAGTAATGAGAAATTGTATAATTCAAATATTAAATATTGATAAAAATGATAAAGAAGAAATTAAATTAGAAAATGATATTTGGAGATATACAAGTGAAGAAGCTATTGATTTGTTTTATTTAAGAAGTGCTTTTTCTTTAACATTAAATGAAAGAGAAGAAGAATGTAACAGAATATATAATACAATATTAAGTATTATGAGTTCTGCAATTTATAATGGTAAGACTATGATAGGTAAAAGTATTCAAGAAGATAAAAATATAAAAAAAATAATTAAATTAAATAATATTAAAGTTGATAAATTAAGAGAAAATGAAATTATTAATGAAGATAAAATAGAAAATATTGAATTAGATTTAGGATATTTATGTAATTAATTATTATAATAGAATAATAATTTTATACAAAAATAAATTATGATGCAATTTATATGAATAGTTATTTCAACAATCAATACTATAATAATGAAAGTAATCAAAATGATAAAAAACGTGTTGGAGATGAGTATTATAATTTTTTGAGAAATATTTATGACAAAAATAGTTTTGAACAGCAACAAGATTTTAATAATTTTTTAAATAGATTATATTCAAATAAACCTAATAAAGAATTAGAAAATTTAATTATACGATTGAAAACAAACCAAGAATTAAAAGAATTAAATAATCAAAAATGTAAAATTATGAAAACATATCATAATGAAGAATTTCAAACCATCAATTTATCTGATAAAAATACAATAATAAATTTAATAATATTTTTTTTAATTTGTTATATTATTTATAAAAAATTTTTGAAGAAATAAATTATTAAAAACAGTGGTGTATAAATAACACAAAAAAATTTAATATCTTCAAATGATGTATTACAAATATTATTTCTTGATTTTTCAATTATTTCTAATTTAACTATTTTTTTTTCTAATTCTTTGAATTTTTTCTTTGATAAAATTTTATAAATTTCATAATTTTCACACAAATCCAAAGGTGTTTCATCATTATTATTTTTAATTTCTAAATCAAATTTATCTTCATTAATTAAATTTTCAATTAATTTAATATTATTTGACATTGCTAAATCGTGATAAATTGAATTTTTATTTATATCTTTAATATTTAAACTTTCTTCAATATGATTATCAAAAATAAATTTATAATAATTGAATTCCGTATCATCATTATAAGATGTATAATTAACATCTTCATAATTTTTAGTATTAATTTCTTCATCTAAAATAATAGTAATATTATTATTATTTTTTGTAATAGTTAAATCATCATATTTACAATCAAGATTTCTTAAAATATCAATAAATTTTCTTTTAAAATCTCTTGTGTCAAATAAACTATTTTTACCTTCTATATTATCCAATAATTTATTATATAATGAATATTGATTAAATCGTGTATTTGGATTAGAATATAAATATTTCATAATTTTATTTTCAATATCATCATAAGTCATCTTTGAGAGATTTGACATTTTTAACTAAGATTTTTGGTATATGACACTTAATTAAATATTTATTTCAATTTTTTTTTATTATTGATATTAAAAAAATTGAAAATTAAATTGTTTTATATATTATATAATAATATTGTGAAAATGTATCGCTTTGGTTCTTCTACTTCTACAACAACTACTCAAACTAATAATTTTTCTGTTTTAGAGGCTATTGGTAATAATAATATTAAAAGAGTAAAAGAGTTAGTTAATAAAAATAATGCTAATAATATTTTAAATAAAAGATTAAATTGGACTGCTTTGCATTATGCTTTATCTCAAAATGCAGATAAAGAGATACTTGAATATTTAATTAATATTACAAATTTTCATTTGAAAGATATTAGAGGTGATGATTTTAAAATATTTTCTTTTAATCACAATAATACTATTTATGTTGATATTTATGAAAATAAGTTTAATAGAAAACAATATGATTGTGAAGTAAAAGATAAAAAGATTGATGATTTGAATGAAAAAATTAATTATTTAAATAATACTAATGATACTCTTTCAACTAATATTCGTAATCTTAAAAAAGATAATGATAAATTAAAACATGAAAAAATTAGAAATGATATTTTAGTTAAAGAAAATAGTGATTTAAAAGAAAATAATAAGAAATTAAAGAGAAAATTAGATGAAAGTGATAAAGCATTTGATAATTTACTTAAAAAATCTAAAAAGTAATAAATTATTTTTATACTATTAAATATTTTTTTTATTTTACTATAATATGTCATCTTATAGTGGAACTTTTCAATACACACAACCTACAACTGATTATAATGCTTCAGATAGTCCATTTGTAAATACAGATGGAAGTTTTACAACTTTAACAAAAACAACAAGTGTTAGAGGT
>Ga0233431_1004873_pt1 | contig 13728 bp, 20 predicted proteins | sample SI_118_April2016_FD_179867 | JGI IMG/M metagenome (GOLD analysis project Ga0233431, IMG submission 179867) | Seawater microbial communities from Saanich Inlet, British Columbia, Canada - SI_118_April2016_200_MG | ecosystem: Environmental > Aquatic > Marine > Inlet | place: Canada: British...
GGTTAACGCTAATAACTTCTCCATCACCCATTCTTTTTGGGAATGTCAAGTCAGCTTCTTTTAACTCGCTTACATTAGATACTTTTGCTATAATTACGTCTCCTAAACTTAATGGAGTTCGCATAGCGCTCTTTGGAATAAAACATTCGTTAAACGAATTAATATTTACTCCGTATCCTGCAAAGTTTTCTCTTGTAATTACTCCGACAACACTGTCGTCTCTTCTAGGGACATATGGTCCTTGCAAAGGAACTACTGTTGCAGTTTCATTTTCGTTATCTGTTATTCCAAGTACTTTGGAATATATTTTTCCGTTCAGGACAAATACATTGCTTCCAAGTCTTTTTCTTTCCTCGAACAATATTTCTCCGGGAATTACTACTTTCTTCATTTTTTCACCTTTCCTTTATTCAACAATCTTAACAACCAAATCGCCGTGTGTAGCAGAATTCAATTCATTCAATAAATCTTGTTTTAGACCTACAGGTAATTTGAATTCGGCTGCTAACGATCCATCGTTAAGCCATTGTTCTTTTTTAATTTCAAATTTGTGTATTATTGCAGAACATCGACCAGCATGTGCTGCGGGGATTTTTACTGCAAAATCAATTTTTTCCATTGAGATTGGTAAAATCTTTTTTATTGCATTCACAATTGATTCTACTTGTTCTTCTGTGCTTTTGAAAGCATCTATGTGTATTTTTTCTTGTTCCATCGCATTCTCTATTCTTTGCGGAGGATGCGGTGTTTTTGTTTGCGGGTTAATTGCGTTCTGAGAAATAATATTTATTATTTCTGATCGCTTTCTTTCTAAAAATGCTCTTCGTTGATCAGTTGTTAATTGAACATCTCCGTGAGTGATAATTTTTGTTATTATTTCTTTGAAGTCTTCTGTTTCAAAATTTTCTTTTAACATTTCTGGACTTTGTTCATCACCTTTTTTAGAATCTTTGAATACTTTTTCATCAGCTAATAAGTCATCAAAATTAACGTCTTTGCCATGCTTTACATCCATTGCTAAATCAGGATCTACTAACACTTCGAATTTGTGTCCGTTCTTTTCTAGTCTAGCAATTACTGCGTCGTTTATTTTTACCATTCTTTTTCACTTTCTTTTAATACTTTAATTAGCCCTTTTTCTTTTTCTCTTGGGCCATAAGCTAATTAATATAATACTCTAATTTTTTTTATTTATTTAAAATGTTTTTCACTTCTTGATCACTTACTGAACGAAAACCGTCTTTATCAACTAACGCGAATTCTACTCTACCTAAAGAAATCTTTTCTTTTTCTGGCAAACTTTTTGTAAGAGCTTTGTACGCAGTCGTAACTGCTTTATCAAAAGTTAAATTGTCTTTAAATTCGCCTTCGAAAACTTTCATTGCACGATCTTTATTTCTTCCTACTGCAACTGCCTTGTATTCTGCTAATGCTCCACTAGGTTCTGTTTGGAATAACTTTGCTCCTTTTTCGTCAAATCCTCCAACAATTAGCGAAACACCAAATGGTCTTAGACCACCGTATTGAGTAAAAGCTTGTTTTGTTTCAGCAATTTCTTTTGCCATTACTTCTACTTGAATTGGTTCTGAAAAAATCATTTTATTGTCTTGTGCTTGTCTTCGTGCGATCCTAACTAATCTTCGTGCGTCTCCCACAAGTCCTGCTGAAACTGCTCCAATATTGTTATCTACTTTAAATATTTTTTCTATTGATTCTGGAAAAACTAATTTGCTTGGAATACTTTTATCCGCTGCTAGAACTACTCCGTCTTTGTAAATTATTCCTACTCCTGTAGTTCCTTGTTCAACAATTTTTGAAGCGTACTCTACTTGGTATAGTCTCCCGTCAGGAGAAAACATTGTTGGAACCTTGTCATATGCCGGTGTTTTTGATTGCATTGGATACATTTTTTCACCAAAAAAGATATTCTTCTCTTTCCTTCTCTTTTACGATATATTCTAGCAAAGAATCCTTTTTAAATGTTAGTAAAAGGCTTAAAAGGTGGATTAAATTCACTTAAAACCAGCTTTTTCTTTAACTGTTTTTATTGTTCCGCTAGTAATAACGGGGTTTAGAATAATCTTTTTGTTTCTAATTTTTTTTATAAATGCTAGTCCTGCAATCAAATCAATTTCCGCATCTTTTTTGCATTTCACAATCGCTTTATTGTCTTTGTATAGAACCAAACGAGGGTTTATTTCAGCTAGACCCTTTGAACCAAAGAACCCCAGTAACTCGATCCAAAAACCAAAGTAAAAGTCTTTTTCAGGAATTGTCGCATTAAGTATTTCTATTAAGATGTAACGCTTTTTTTCTCTTTGTGACAAAGGAATTGTTTTCTTTTTCTTTTTTTCTATTTTCATAATATCACTTCAATTCCTCTAATGCTTTTTTTGCTTCCTCACCAGTTAAGCCAAGAGTTTGTGCTATTGATTGTCTAACTTTACCTGGTTTTAGATTTAATGGTTCTTTGCAACCAGATGCTACAACGAATTTTGTCTTTTTCTTTTTACAATAACGTACGATTTCTAAGTAGTTCTTCCAATACAAATGTCTATCAAAAGAATTTTTTCCTAAGAGCTCTTCAAACATTAATACTACTATTGTTCCATTTTCTGAAAGCTTTTTTGCTAAACCTAAATCAAAGAATTGTTTTGTGTTTGAAGGTTGCAATAAAAAATCTGCTTTTATCTTGGTAGCGAATTCGTTTGCTTTTACGCTTCCACCCATAACCGCTTTTCTTTTCTTTTTTAATTTGTTTAAATCAGTTTTTTCGTTTACAATAAAACAAGGAATTAATTCTCTTTTCTTAGCGATTTTTTCTCCAGCCTCATCTTTAACTAGAACAATTAGCTGCTCTTTAAAGTAAGAGCTTATTTGCAGCAACTCTTTGAGTGGCTGTGCATAGACTATATCCATAATTATAATTATTTGTTATGATTGTGTGTTTGCATTGCTTTTTTCTTTTTCTTTTTTGCATGTACTTTTTTATTCTCTGCTTTGTTCTTTCCGCCTGAAAAAGTTTTTCCGCGTTCGGCTCGACCTCTTTGTCCAACTGATAAAAATTTTAATTTCGCATCATTTTTGATTGTTGGAGTTTCTCGGTCTGCTAAAACAATTTCATAATAATGACTTTGACCATCTTCAGCTATTTTGTAGCTTCCAAGAACCTCTGCGTTCTCAAATTTCTTTGAAGCACGTTCTTCTGCAATTGAACGAATACTTTTTCTTCGAGTTAATTTGTCTTTTCCTTGTCTTTTTGGTCGTCTCTTGTTCTTTGGTCGTATATGTGTTCCAGATCCTTTTCTTACTCGAGCACGAACAACAAAAATACCTTCTTTTGCTTTGTAACCAACTTGTTTTGCTGATGGTAAATTAGTTGGTCTATCAAGTTTTACAACAGTTCGACCTTCTTTTCTATAATCAATTGTTCTTTGTTGCATTAATGATTTATAATCGTGATCGGCATCTTTAACACCTTTCCATTCTTTTTGGAATATTTTTGCAATATATTTTCCTGCGCTCATATTTAACCACTTAAAATACTAATTTGATTTAATTCTCACCAAGTATAAAGAAATACCCTAAAAAAGCTTTTATAAAACTAACTATTTCTTTGGTTTTGTTCTAGCAACTTTGCTATGTACCTTCAATGCTCCGTTTGAACGTTTATCTGCAAAACGTAAAAGTCGCATAATTGCGCTTGGACTAGGACTAACCTTTTTTCTACTTCCGACTGGCGGCGAACCGACTTTTAATCGCTTTCTTCCAATTGGTCCAATAGATTTTATAGGCATAATATCACTATATACTTCTAATTCTTTCACTATTTAAACTTAATTATATCCAAAAAAATAATGAAAACCCCTAAATGCGACAAATGTAGCAAGAAAGCAAGTATTACGCTAGAATATGGTCCACACCATTATTGTGAATCGCATTTTACTAAATTCTTTGATAATCGCGTAAAAAAAACTATTCGCAAATACAAGTTATTCAAACCAAGCGAAAAGTTATTGGTTGCAGTTTCTGGAGGAAAAGATTCTCTAGTAGTATTACATTTAATTCACAAATATTATTCTCGGAGCAACGAGATCGAAGTTTTAATTATTGATGAGGGCGTAGCGGGTTATCGAAACAAAGCGATTAAAGTTGCAAAAGACAAATGCAAAGAAAAAAAGATCAAATACAAAGTAATTTCTTTTGAAGATGAATTTGGAGTTACTAATGACGAAATTATGCCTTTATTAAAACAAAATCCTAAACTTGGAGGAACATGTGCTTTTTGTGGAACGATGAGACGAAACATAATGAACAAATATGCAAAGAAAGTCAAAGCAGATAAATTGATTACAGGACATAATTTGGATGACGAAGTACAAAGCTTTGTAATGAATGTTTTCAACAACGATTTTTCGCGACTCATTCGAACAGGTGCTCGCGCAGGAATAATCGAACACGCGAGTTTTGTAAAAAGAATAAAACCATTATATGAAACACCTGAAAAAGAAATTATTGCGTATTGTGCATTCAATGAGATAGAACATTATTCACAAGAATGTTGTCCTTATAGTTGGAGTGCTAAACGAAACGAGTTTCGCGAAATGCTAAATAACTTTGAAAATAGATTTCCAGGAACATTGTTTTCTGTGTTAAGATTTAATGAAAAACTAAAAGACAATTTGAAAGTTTCAGCGAATCAGAAAAAAGAATTTAGCAAAAAATTAAAAGACTGTAGTAAATGTGGCGAACCAACCGAAAAAGAGTTTTGTAATACTTGTGAACTAATAGCAAAACTGCAAGAAGAAAAGAAAAAAACTAAAAAAACAAAAACAAAGTCTGTAACTAAGAAGTACAATAAAAAATTAACTTGTGCTACTACAAAATATAACAAATAACAACATTACTTTTTCTTTTTAGTTTTGTCAACTACTTTTCCCATTGTTTCTATGAACTTCTTTTCGAATTTTGTTAGTTCTTCCATCTTTGCATTTATTGTCAAGACTTTTTCATCCCATTCTTTTTGAACTAACTTGTTTTTACGATTTATTTCTTCTACCGCATGGTTTATCTTTTCAAGATTAAATTCAATACTATCAACAAATTCTCGTTTGAATTCATCAAGCATCTTAACTTTTTGTTCAATACCTTCAAGGTTAATATTTTTTTCAATTGTTTTCAATGTATTAACTTCTATTTGTAATTCTTCTATTAACTCATCCGCTTTTGTTATAGTGAGCCGTTCTATTTTTTGTTCAGCTTCATCTATCAAACCTTCTGCAATATTTTTTTCAAGTGTAAGTGTTTTGTCTATTCGCGCATCCATAGATTTTAATTGCTCATCAGCTTTGTCAATAAATTCTTGTGCTTTTGATTGACTCTTAACTAGTTCTGAATTCATCTCAATAAGTAATTGCGATTTTGTTTTTTTTGCTTCGTCTAAAACTTGTTTTACTTCGTCAAGGTTTTGTTGTTGCCCCTGTTTGGCCGCAGCCATTGATTCTATCTGCGCAGTTAGTCCTTTTGATTGTGCTTTTATCTCATTTATTTTACCATCAATAATAATAGAAATTTCTTTTTGTTTTTGTTCTAACGCTTGTTTGTTACTAGAAATAATCAAGTCTTTTTGTGATTCCATCAAAACTTTGAGTTGTCTAGTTTCTTTTTTCACTGCCGTGTCAACATTTTGTGCTATTTTTACATCAACTTCATCTTTGAGCCGTCTCATTTCATCAAGCTTTGTGTTTACAGCTACAACAATTCCTTTTTTCCACAACTCTTCAATGTTTTGTGTGTTACCAATCGGTTTTGGAACTACCTGCGGAACTGGTTTAGGCATTGGTGCTTGCGTATGCACTTGCTGAGGAATAGGATTAGGTAATGGATGCGGTTTGTCTTTATTTTCAACTCCGCGAATATTATTCTTAGCTTCATCAGCTAATTTAAACAATTCATTATCAGAGTACTTGGTTACTGGTTTTATTTCTGGAACAATATTCTTTGGAATTTCTTTTTCAACAGGTTTTTCTTCAATTGGTTTTGGGACCGGCACGGAACTTGGAAACGTTTTTGGAATTGGGTTCGAAATTGGTTTTGGAGTTACCGATACCGCTTTTTCAATTAACGGTTTTTTATCATCTACTTGTTTATTTGATTTTATTTTCAACCCAAACTCTTCTTTTGCATTACCCGTGTTTTGCGGGATTGATTTTGAAACTTCTTTTTCAACCGGCTTTGTCTCAACCGGTTTAGGCACAGACTTTGCCAAATCTTTTTCAAGTCCTAATTGACCCGTGATTTGTTCTCCAAGACTTAGCTTACTAGTTGTTTCATCAAAAATTTCTTTTGAAGATTTTCCTTCAGTAGAACCACCCTTTGCTTCTTCAATTAGTTTTAGCGCTTCTTCTTTACCAAGACCCACTTCTGAGAGGTTATTTACAATTTCTTCGTTGCTTACGCCTAACGAAACAAGCTTTTTTATTGAAATAACTACTTCTGTATGTTTATCAGTCATTTTTACCTGTATACAAATAGTATTTTCTTAATAAAAAGGTTTTTGCATTAAGGTGAAACTAAGATTACGCTGTCTCCACGAACTAATAGTTTTCCGAAACTTTTTTTTACTTCTCCATCAACTACTTGGCTAGCATTTTCCAGGTGAAGGTTCATATGTACATCAAATGCTTTTAATGTTCCTTGTATCTGTGTGTCTCCTTTTAGTACTACTAGTATTTCTTTGTTTAATGCTGTGTTCAGCAAATCAAACGGTCTTTCTCCCATATTCTAACACCTCTTATTTTTTAAACTTTCCAAATAATTTTGAAAAAAATCCTTGTTTCTCTATTTTTGATTCAGCTACTTTTATCCCGGTTAATCGCGAAGCGATCTTTTGAAATTCTTTTGCAGCATCCGAACTTGTTTTTCTTAACGACACTGGAGCAACTTTTTGTTGCATGAAACTCTTTCTAACTTCTGCATCAAAAGGAACTATTCCTAAAACAGGTAATTCTAAAATTCCTGCTGCTTCTTGTTTACTAATTTCTCCTTTTTCACCCATAACAAAATTAATTACTACACCCATTACTTTGCTTCCAAGTCTTTGTGCTACTAACTTTGTTTTTAATGCATCAGCAATTGCTGGAGAAGTTGGCATTGTAACAAGTAATGTTTCTTGTGCAGAACTTAACGCACTTAAAACATTTTTTTCTATTCCTGCTGCAGCATCAAGTAAAATAAAATCATAGTTGTCAGTTAATTCGCTAACAAGACCAGATAGTCTTTCACTATCAACTCTTTTGTAATTATCTAAACTTAATCCTGACGGAATGAAATGAATTCCTTGTGGTCCATCATAAATCGAATCGTGTACTTGTGCTTCTCCAAGTAAAACATCGTGCAAGGTTATTGGCGAAGATTGCATTCCAAGAATTAAAGACAAATTTGCCATTGCTACGTCTGCATCAATCAACAAAACTTTTTTTCCTAGCTTTGCTAAACAGATTCCTAGGTTAGCAGTTAGAGTAGTTTTTCCAGTTCCGCCTTTTCCTGATGCGATTGCTATTACTCTTGCCATAAAATCACCCAATAATTTTCCTTTCTTTTTTCAAAGCTTCTTTATTCTCTTCAAGTAAAATACTTAATTCAAGAGCTAATGCTTTTAGTTCAATACTTGCAAGTTCGCTTCCTGCGCGCACAATGAAAACTTTTTTGTCAAGTGCAAATAACATAAACCAACCATCTTCTCTTTTTATTAGAACTGCTTCAGAATCAGATAATTCACTTTTGATATAAGACAACATTGCAGTTCCCATTATTGCTTCTGATTGAGAAGTGTCTTCGCTTGCTGCTACTATACTTCCATCAAAATTTGTTACTACAAAAGAATCAACTAAGTGTTTTCTTTTTAGGATTTCTAGATTTTTTTGAAAATCATTTGAAAAAACATAATTGTGTTTTGATAAAAAATCTCGTAAAAATTCTACTTGTGACACTGGTTTTGATGTATCATCGCTTTTTTTACTTGAAAATAATTTCAAAAATCCTTTTCCCATTTTCCTCACCAGTTACCTATTTTTTTAGTCCTGCCAAACCAAATCTTTCAAACAAATCATTTTTTTCGACGTTCGCATTGATTTTAGCTTCAAACTTCGAAGGAATTAGCTTTGGAAGATCTTTTAAATTTACTTTGTTTTGCAAAATTAGATGCTCATCAAAAGCAGTCACTAAATCCACTTGACTACGCGTTAATTCGACTACCTGAAAGAACCCGTCTCCGAGGGTTTGGTTCAAAAACTCTTTGAAAGCTTCGTCTCCTTTCAAGGTTTTTTGTTCACCTAAACACTCAATAATACACGCATTTAGTTCACCATCTCGAAAAAATAGTACTCCTTCTTCAATAGCATTATCCGAAATTGATTGAACTATATAACCATTAAATTTTCTAGTAATCAATTCGCCAGCTATTTTTGTAAAAGTTACGGGTAACGCAGATTTTGTCTTTACTTCGCCAACAGGAAAATTCATTTACTTCCCCTTCAAAAAAATTACTTTGTCTGCAGTGTTTTTTAATGCCGAAGCACTCATTTCTTCAGCCATTATTGCAACAGTTTCTTTTCCCTTGTTCTTTGCTTTTATTAACGCCGGTAAAAAGTCACTATCTCTTGTTGCAAAAACCATTACATCTATTTCTTCGTTGAAAACTGTTTCGGTTGCATCACAAGCCATTGCAACATCAACATCAGTAGTTGTAATAATTGGTTCAAAGCCTTGGTTTACAACTGCTTCAACTAATTTGTTTGAAGCAAATTGGTTTAGATAAACTCTACCAATTTTTATTGAACCAAACTTTTTAGCTTCTTTTTTTATCATTTCTAGATTAACACCCAATTCTTTTCGAAGTAGGTTTGGTCCATCAATAAAAACAGCTAGTTTTTTTTCCCTATGTTCTAGCAAACTTCTAATCTTTTTTCTTAACACAAAAAACACCCTTAACTATGTTAAAATATAAGCATAAAGGGAATAAAAAGGTTTAGTGAACGTCCTTACAAAACACATTTGTCGCTAGAAAAAGACGATATTTAAATACTTTGAAAAGAGAATATTCTTATGGCTGGAAAAGGACGATACGAACAACCAAGTTTATTTGGAGGAAGAATTAGCAAGGTCGTCGCCGCGTCTACCGCAGCACATAGTCGAACCCAAGGTAAAAACGCACGCGCAACAATTTTTAGTGCTATGGAACAAGCGCGACTCCAACATGGAAAACGATTTAATATTTATGAAGCGTTTGTATTTGAAGCTAGGCGAACAAAGAGTAAACGTGGTGCAGTTAGGAATATTCTTGAATTCTTAAACCATCATGGAACATTACATATTGCAATACGTGCAGATGCAAGACTTCTTCTAAAAGAAGCAGAAGAAAAAGTTAAAGCACAAAATTTACCCTATCACCGAAAGCACCGCCGTCTTCGACTATATAAAAGTGCAAGAATGACTATTGAACAAGTTCTTGGTTGTGAAATTTATTTAAGACTAAAAGACGCTGAAGCAAACGGAAAGATTACTGAACAAATAAGACAAGGAATTATGAAAGACGCTCTTGCTGCAACTTTACGCTTTATTCATCTCAAATAAAGCTTAGCTTTTTAAAATCAATTGATTTAATTTCTATTATGGTTGATGAAAAGAAATTCATGCAAGCTGGTTTGTTAAAACCAGGAAAATACGTTCTAATTGATGGAGAAGTTTGTCAAGTTAAAACAACTGAAAAATCTAAACCCGGAAAACACGGTTCGGCAAAAGTTCGTATTGTAGCATTTAATATTTTTACTAACCAAAAAAGAGGCTTATTGAAAGGAACTGACGTAGAAGTAGAAGTTCCTCTCGTTTTGAAGAGTTCAGGACAAGTTGTTGCTGTTGTTGGAAACATAATACAAATAATGGACACTGAAACCTATGAAACTCACGAAGCACCAAAAACAGAATTTGCGCTAGTATCTGGAGACGAAGTAGAATACCAGAAATACGGTGGCGCAGTAAAAATAAATCGGAAAAAATAATTTCCGCTAGTTTTTTATAGTTCTAATTCTTAATTATCGTATGCCTTACTTTAGACATAAACGCTTAAGAGAATTCGAGAATACTCATGCAAAGAATTCCACATATATTTGTCTTGGCGGAGTTAATATTAGAAAATCTGATCCTCTGCTAAAGAAACTTGCGAATATCGGAGAAAGCCACAAGAATCATGCTGAACGACACGCACTCGAACATAATCTTTGGCAGCATATCAAACGAAAGCGAAAAGAAGCGCGTGAAAAACAACGAAACTCTAAATAGCGCATATCTTTTTAAGTTTTGAAAAATATTTATATTTATGAATATTATACTTGGAATACACCCTGCAAGCCATCACGAAACGGAAATTGTTTCTTTCTTAAAAGACCATCTCAAACAACAACCCAATACGTTTTATCTTTACTTCAAACTCCGAGCAAGTGACACCCCCCACAATTTTGAAGCACGTTTTCCAGGAAATGAATCAAAAATAATCGAAGTTAAACCTGATTCTGAACTTAGATTTACAAGAACAAGATTTCTAGCATATTCCAAAAGCTTTAATCAAATACTTAGACAACTTAGATCCAATTTAAAAAATGGCGAAAAAATACAATCTGTTGCTTTTGGAGGCGCCGCAACTGTTTGTTTCGAAGGAATAAACAAGGATGCACAAAGGGCAATAAGAAAAGAATTCCCTAGACGTGTAGTTTCACAAAGCACATATTTACCATTGATTTACCCAAAAAGACCACATCTGCTTCATCCAGTAATCAGAGATCTTGCAGATAATTTACACAACACCCTGAAAAAGCGTTTACCACGAACACGACGCCCATAACAAACACTAATTAAACTAATTCTCTAAAATATTAATATGGAAAAAGCTTTGTTATTAGTAAGTGGCGGAATCGATTCACCTGTTGCGGGGTTCGTTGCAAAAGAGAAATTTAGTTTAGAAGCAATCCATTTTTCACAAGAGCCTTTTACAGATAGTTCTCCAGAAGAAAAATCTTTGGCGGCTACAAAAAAACTTGGTTTGAAAGAATTAATTGTTGTTGAAGCGGGTAAAGAACTACAATTCATTGCAGATAATACTTATCGCGAATACTATTTTGTTTTAATGAAAATATTTTTTATGAAAGCAAGTGAACAAATCGCAAAACAAAAAGGAATGAATTATTTGGTTACGGGCGAATCGCTGGGACAAGTTTCTTCTCAAACAATGAATAATTTACAAACAATTAATTCGCAAGTAGAAATAGAGATTCTTAGACCATTAATGTTTTTAGAAAAACAAGAGATTGTTGACATTTCAAAGAAAGAAGGTTTTTTTGCAAGCTCTTGTGGAAAAGAAATGTGCGATGCACTTGCTAGTGGCAAACCAAAAACCAAAACAAAAATTGAGAAAGTTGCAAGAGAAATGGTTAAATGCAAAATGGATGAACTAGTAAAAGAAGCAATTAAAAAGATTAGAATTGTTAAAGTAGAATAGGTGTTATCATAGAATTAAAAGATTTTGTTGGAAAGCCGTGTACGAGTAAAGTTAGTTACGAGTTTTTTCCAAAAAAGAAAACTAAAATCGATTTAGCGAAAGCAAGTGAAGAACTTGCTAAAATCGCTACTATTGATATCAATTCAAAAGTATTGTTGATCGTTAAAATTGACATGGGTACTGTTTCTATTTTTAAGAATGGAAAAATCCTTGTTCGCGGAGAAAAAGATGAAACAAACGCAAGGAACACTGCCGAAAAGGTTGTTTCTGTTCTAAAAGAAAGCGCTGTCGAAAAAAAAGGATTATTTGGATAAGAGTAAATTTAAAAGAAAAAGTGCAGTAATTAGTATATGCACGGAAACACAGAATTTTTGTTTTTATTCGTACCATTCTTTGTTGTAGGCGTAATCGCGTTGTACTCTGCAATAACTATTCCTTTATTTTTAATCGGAAACATTATTTTGGGAATTATCGGAGTTGCATGCTTAGCAATAGATGTATTCGCATTACTCGTACAATACGTTAATTGGAGATACTATAAGGAGTGAATGAAATGGATGATTGTATTTTTTGTAAGTTCTCAAAGGGAGAAATCAAACCAATAACGGTTTATGAAGACGATAAGTGTATTGTATTCTTGGATAAGTTTCCGTTAACCAAAGGACAAACACTTGTTGTTGGGAAAAAACACATTGATAATGTATTTGATCTATCCGATGATGATTACACACATATTTTTAACATTGCAAAGCGAATCGTTAAAGCGAGTGACGCCGCGTTTGACACAATAAGAACTTGGTTGCTAGTACAAGGAATGCAAGTAGCACACAATCACATCAAAATCTTGCCGATTTATGAAGGAGAGTACCCCGATCTAACAGAAGGAAGCGGGCCCGAAGTAAATGATGACGTTTTAAATGAACAAGCAGAAAAACTGAAGAAAGCATTAGAATAACACACAAAAACTAGGACAGTTCGAAAAACGAACTGAACAAATATTAATTCAACCTATACCTATTACTTGCAGAAGGAAAAAAGTTCTTTTTCTCCCACACGACAAAGAGCCTTCTTTAACCGCACCAGAGGTGCGAATTTAGTGCAGGTTTTTAATTGCATCAGCAATTCAAAAAGTGCCGGCACTAAGGTTAGGAATTGCTTATAAATGATTAAAACAAGAATTGTGTGAGCCCAATGGAAATAAACCTAGAAGAAATTGAAAAACAAGAGTCAAGCCCTTTCGTTGAACGATTCGAAGAATTCTTTAACTTAGAATACAAGAAACACATTGAAAGAATAATTGAATCTTATCCTGAAGAAAGATCGTTATTAGTTGATTTCAAGGCTCTAGAAAAATTTGATCCGATCTTGGCAGATGAATTACTTGAAAATCCGGACGCGGTTATGGCTTCAGCAAAAACTGCGATACAAGAAGTAAATATTCCGTCTCTTAACGTAGAATCATTTAATCCACATATTCGTTTTTTTAATCTTCCAAAAGATCGTCATATCGACATCAAAGACATTAGTTCAAAACATTTAGGCCAAATGGTTTGTGTAGAAGGTTTAGTAAGACAGATAACTGACGTATTACCAAAATTAAAATTAGCTGTTTGGAAATGTAAGCGTTGTGGAAATGTTTACAAGATCCCACAAGAAAAACAAATGGTACAATCACCAAATATGTGTGAGTGTCATAGTAGAGACTTTGAATTAGTTGACGATAAAAGTTCTTTTATTGATTATCAAAAAGTACAGATACAAGAACCTCTAGAAAAATTACGTGGAAATGCACAAGCCGTTTACATCGATGCATATGTGAGTGACGACTTAGTAAACAAGGTTAGTGCGGGAGACAAAACAAATTTTGTTGGAACACTACGTTTAGTTCCTCCACAAAAAGACAAGAAAACTATTTATGGAAGATTTGTTGAAGTAAATTATTTAGAAGAAACACAAAAAGAGTTTTCAGAAATCGATGTTACCAAAGAAGAAGAAGAAGAAATTCATAAATTAGCAAGAAATCCAGAAATATTTGATATTCTAGTTAATAGTGTTGCGCCAGCAATTTATGGACACGACATTGTAAAACAAAGTATCGTATTACAATTATTTGGAGGAGTGCAAAAGAATTTACCAAACGAACAAAAGATTCGAGGAAACGTTCACATTTTATTAAT
>Ga0233431_1004874_pt1 | contig 13728 bp, 15 predicted proteins | sample SI_118_April2016_FD_179867 | JGI IMG/M metagenome (GOLD analysis project Ga0233431, IMG submission 179867) | Seawater microbial communities from Saanich Inlet, British Columbia, Canada - SI_118_April2016_200_MG | ecosystem: Environmental > Aquatic > Marine > Inlet | place: Canada: British...
GAAGAAGTCCATTGCGGAAATCACATCACGATGATTCTTCAGAAAAGTCATCCACGACTGCTGTTTCTTTTTATCCGGGTGTAGTGAACGATATTTTCTTAAGTATCTGGATACGCTTGCTTCTGATACATCTTTGAATCCCAGCATCAACAATTCAGAAAAGATCCTTGGCGCTCCCCAACGGTTTTCACCAGCCATTCGGAAGATCAAATTACGGATTTCTTTTGTAATTCGTCTTCGACCAGGCTTTTTATTCTTAGTTGATATTTGAGTCCAATGCTTCTTGAATCGTCGTTTCTGCCAGTCGATTATTGTTTCAGGCTTAACGATTATCAAACAACTTGTCCATTTGTTCCTAGAATGCTTTAAGGCAATCCAGAAGAAACGATCAATATTTTTTATCTTAGGTTTTGTCTTCGACCGTTGAAATGTTGTTAACTGTTGACGGAGGGTGAGATTCTCCAAGATTAGTTCACTTTTTGATATTGCTAGTTTCTGTAATCCTAAAATCAGAAGGTGGATCGAGTATTATGGTATATTTTATCGATCCGCGCTATGTCGTATCTTCAGAGAATTCAATAGGGCTCTGTTTCACTGGGCTAATCAAAAATATAAGAAGATTAAAGGGAGCAAAAGAAAATTTTTCAAGTGGTTGAAAAATTTTGCTAAGGTGGCGGAGATTTTTCTCCCAATCAACGTTTGACTCTTAGTTTGGTAGGAGCTTTACTTTTTCAAGATTCAATAATCGTTTATCTGATGTGATCAGCGTCAGGTCAAAAACTAACGCGGAGGCAGCAATAAATCTATCCGCAGGATCCTGATGAGGTAAATTCAATTTTCGACTTTGAATAGCAACCTCATGGTTCAAAGCAGCCTCCTTAAATGGTACTTTTGAAAACACTTCATTAATCCAGACAGCTGGACTGGGTGATGTCAACTTAATTTTTTTCTTCTCCACTAGAATGATTATTTCCCAAGTTGTGATGGGTGATAGCCACAGTTCATTTGATATTTCATTCAAATTGTCCTGGACTTCTTTGGTTAGTTTGTTGGGTTCAAGCAAGCTCCACAAAAGTATGTGAGTATCAAGCAAAAACTTCATTCTGATAAAACCTCCCAAATGGAATCATCAATTACAGGTTCAACAATATCACCAACTATTTTCCCTTGATCTTGATACATCCCTAACCAAGATACTTTTTTTGGGGGTAGTGGCGGTGGTGTTACCATTGCAATAGGATCCCCTCTTTTTGTGACCAATACTGCATTCCCGGTTTTTTTAACTTTTTCAAGTACTTTCAAACAAGTTGCTTTAAACTCTGAAATAGCGATACTTTCCTGTTCTTTTTCCATCTAACTCCCGATAATTTAAACTGTGAAATAATATTACTATAGTCAACGACCATAGTCAATAAAAATTTGATGTTTTGATTAATATGGAGGAAAAAAGCAGAAATTTAATGAAAGTGATGGATCTTTTTCTCCAAATTCTCACATATAAACTCAAAGGGACGAACGGAGTTGAAGTAGGTTTTGAACAGCGAAAAAGACAAATAGAACTTTTTGCTTGGAGTTTTACTTTCTAGCAAAAAGATGCACCAGTCAGTATAAACCCTCGATAGACACTTTTCCTATAGCTTGGGATCAAAAATTTGGGTTATTCAATCATAAGCTTGGCTGCCGGAGATCCGGTTGTTATGCTAAGCCAAAACAGTCAGTTTCATAAATACAATGCTAAAAGGATACATCAAAATAAAGAAGACAGGCTACCAGATAAAACCAGGATTGATTGCTTAACTACTACCCATGCCGTAGAGCATGATTTTGGCTCCAAATGGGCAGAGGCGATCGGGTAAGCGCTGTACTATTCCCTCAATACGGGAATGATGGCAAGGTTCAAGGAATTATCTGCATGGCCCAGGACATCACCGAGCGTAAAAATGTAGAAGAAAAAATTAAAGCATCTCTTGAAGAAAAAGAAACCCTGCTGTATGAGGTCCATCACCGGGTCAAGAATAATTTGGCCGTAATATCAAGTCTACTTGGGATACAAGCTCGTAGCATAAATGATGAACGATTAGAAGACGTATTAAAGGATAGTCAGAATCGAGTGCAGTCAATGTCTTTGATTCATGAAACATTGTATCAATCTGACAACTTATCATCTATTAATATGTACACCTATTTGTCAAAGATATATAGATCTTTGGCTCAAAATTATCCAAACGGTAGCAAAATAAACCTAAAAATTGAATCTGAAAATATTTTAATTGGTGCTAAACGAGCAACACCCATTGGGTTAATTGTTAATGAATTGATTACAAATTCTTTGAAATACGCATTTCCTGAAGGCCAAAAAGGAGATATAATGATCAGTTTGGAACAAACGAAAAACCAATTCAAATTGGTCTATTCTGACAATGGTGTTGGGATTCCAAAGGATCTTGGCACTTGTTTTATCATAAAATTTAAAAGCAATAAAGAGCCTATAGGTCTGATATCATGAATGAAATAAAAACTCTTATCGTCGAAGACGAATCACTTCTTCACCTCACTCAACCTCTTCTGCATAAAGTACAAATCCCGTTCAATCTGGAAAATTGGAAAAGGGTCGTATATGGTTCCTCCTTATTGTCAAGTACAAATTTACGATAAAATAGAAAAAAGATGCGAACGTATATCCGGCGCCTTGTTTAAGAGTTTTTCTCTTAGCGCCCCTATGGAATCTGCGCTCTCCCTCCTTATCGGACCAACGATTTTTAAAAATCTCCGACCCTTGACTATAAACATTATGTTTCTGAAACCTCTTTTCATAAAGTCCAGTAGACAAAACCGCTGTTGATGCCATCACACCGACCTTTTTTTGACCAGGAACCAGCCTGGTAATATTATCCACAATCAGATCAATCAGGTGAACCACTGGGATAGAAACAGCTTCTGAAACATAGTTGAAATAATAATGGGCTGTGTTGCAGGGCATGATCAAAAAAATCGGCACCCCATGATTCTAGTTTTTAAGTCATTTCAGCCAAATAGGGGCCGGGATTTTCCCTATTTCCTTCAATCAGGGCTTTGATACGGGAGGGAACTTTGGGGTCGTTATCAACCAAACAATGAATGTGGTCAACATCATCTTTCGCAGGGGTCAGGCGAATAATCCGTTTTAGAATATCGACAGTGGCATTAAGTCCCATTCCACCTAGGATTACGACTGTTTTTTCTGATATGTCACCTGTCATAATTACCCTTTCTAATAGTTAGTATAAGAGTGAGCAGTTCACTCCACTCTATCAGTTAATTATATTAACAAAGGGGAACCGATTCCTCCTTTGTTCTCAAAGCAATTAAGCTCTGAATGTATCCATATATGCGAACAGGACTGGGGAGCCTCCTGTATGTAAAAACAACACGTTAGAACCTTTGGTAAAATGCCCTTTTCTGACTAAATCGATGAACCCCGCTCCTGATTTACCGGAATAAACGGGATCCAATAAGATACCTTCTTAGGATGCAAAAAGTTTTACTGTTTCTGTCATTGAATCTGTCGTCAATGAATAAACAGGTCCAACATATTCATCAAAACAAATCACATCTTTTCGATCGATACCACCTTTCACATTGATGTTTTCAACCGTTTTGGCAGCCAGTTTATATACTAATTCCTCTTGAATATCTTTAGGTCGGGCTACATCAATTCCGCTGATGGGGATACCACCATTAATACCTGCCATTCCAACAACCATTCCAGCGTGGGTTCCAGCTGAACCGGATGGAACAACAATATGTTCAACAGATAATCGCATTACATTCAACTGATTCATTGTTTCAACAGCACAGTTAACGTATCCTAGCGCTCCAATTGGATTGGATGCACCACCGGGAATGATATACGGTTTTTTCCCTTTTGATTTAAGATCTGCAGCTGTCTTTTCCATTTCACTAAGCATATCGGAACCGCCATCAACCACACGCGATGCAAGCGGAGCCGATTTCCTAAACTTCAACCGATCAACCAGATGGTTTTGACCGATTAGGATAATAGGAAGCCAGGGTTTTGAATCGAAATCAAATTGCGTGATTGTGTGCAATTCGACGAACACCTCCAACTGTAACAAAGACGCTTCATCAACGACGATGACAGATTGTTGATGTTTTTCCCTAACCAGATCCAATACTCTCCTTTTGATCGCTTTAGTTAGCTTTGCTTTCGAGTTGGATGATAGGTCGATTTCCCTGCACCAACTTCTCCTGTAATTAAAGCTGTTGCTCCCAATCTTACGGCATACTTAAACCGCTCAGATACCGCTTCAATCTCAGGGGTTACTAAGATATTTTTGATGGGGATATCAGAAACGAAAGGTTCTTTTGCCAATCTAAAAAATGATTTATATTTTTCACTCATTGTAATCCCTTGGAAAATGATTAAAAAAGGATGTCGTCAAGGTCGTAATTGTGGTCATAAGGTTTTGAAAACAAGTCTCCGCTTTGATGATCCGGCGGTTCCAAATAACCACAGCTTTTGCCCTTAAAACGAACTTCAATACTTTCCGGATCGTCTTTGAAATGCAGAACTTCGATGCGTTCGCCGATCAAATCGATTGGAGCTTCGTAAAGTCTTCCGTTGAGATGAACCACTCGATCTTTAGTAACCGTTCTCATATCGATGGTGCGGAAATGATCACACAGATCATCGGGAGCACATCGAGTCAATTCAATATCTCTAACGAAACGATCCAATGGTGTTTGTCCTGTGCTGGAGTGCACCTATTTATGATATCGATTATTGAGCCAATCTCTAAACCGGTTATTTAATTCATCGAAGTCATTCGGGAAGCCACCAGAAAGAAATCCGCTTCTGACCGTTTTGAAAAATCGCTCAATTTTCCCCTCCTAATGGAAAGCTTTCCATTAGGAGGGGAAAATGGTGGAGGTGGTAGAGACTTTTTTACTCGATTTCACACAAAATGTGACACAATTAGACTTGACTCGAATTTATACATGTGTATAATAGACTTGACTCTAAAATATACTTTTTTTGATCTCACTCGACATCAGGGCAGCAATGAAACGATATTTAACAGATGTAATCAGGTCTGATCTGATAGACAAAATGGTCTTTATAGGCGGCCCCAGACAAGTTGGGAAAACGACTCTTGCCTTGGATATATTGGGAGATGCGGATGAGGAGCATCCTGCATATCTTAATTGGGATGTTATACAAACGAAACAAATGCTGTTGGAAGGAGAACTGCCGGGAGATCAGGAACTGGTGATACTCGATGAAATTCACAAATATAAAGAATGGCGAAATCTAGTAAAGGGATTCTATGATCAATACAAATCAAAACGCAAATTTTTAATAACGGGATCAGCCAGACTTGATCACTATAGAAGAGGTGGTGACTCCCTCCAGGGACGATATCATTATCATAGGCTGCACCCTTTTTCATTAGATGAACTGAATGATCATCCTTCCAGAGAAGATGTTCAGTATCTCCTTTTGTTCGGTGGATTTCCTGAACCTTTTATAAAAGGAAATGATCGTTTTTGGAAGAGATGGCAGAGAGAACGGCAGAGTCGAATTATTCAGGAAGACCTGATCAACTTGGAATCGGTCAAAGAAGTCAGTCAACTGGATTTACTTGCACATATTCTTCCAAATAAAGTGGGATCACCGCTCTCCATCAACAATTTGCGTAAGGACTTGTCGGTGGCATTTGAAACTGCTGAACGATGGGTGCAAATATTAGAGAATCTCTATCACTGCTATAGAATTGCGCCATATGGACCACCAAAAATAAGAGCTGCCAGAAAAGAGAAAAAGCTTTATATGTGGGATTGGTCTTTGTGTCAGAACGATGGTATACGGTTTGAGAATCTGGTGGCTTCCCACCTTTTAAAACAGTGTCATTTTGTTGAGGATAACGAAGGCGATGAAATGGAACTAAGATTTCTCAGAGACCACAATAGGCGGGAGATTGATTTTATCGTATTAAAAAATGGAGAACCACAATTTGCAGTAGAATGCAAGACAGGAGATCAGAATGTCAGCAAACATATCAGCTATTTTTCTACTCGAACAGATATTCCTTATTTTTACCAGGTACACCTTGGAAATAGGGACTATGAAATAGCTGAAATGAGAACGCGAGTATTACCCTTTAATACATTTGTTCAAACAGAAAACAGGATTGTTTCCAAAGTTTTCAAATAAAGAAAGGTTCGAGATATTGAATTCAGGCTAATGTAAATGGTGTTACCATATTTTGAGTTCCCTAGCCCGAGTTTCCTAGTTATAAAAAAACAACAATATATGTATTGAAATTTCAGTGCACTAGAACCCATGTCGCCTTACCCTAAAACACTGTTTTCTTCTTGTTCGAGCTGTCTAGATAGGGTAGATAGGGACGTAGTTGCAAAATTGCGTTTTGTCAACTTAAATCAACCAGGTGATCTTAAGCAACAGACGCTACCCAGCAATAATGGAGTTATTATTGCAGCACAAGTTGATGATGACTCGAAGACTTGAAATCAAGGTTAATCCATCAGTGAAGTCTTAGACATTTAAATAAACAAAATCAAACTACCTGAAATTATTAAATATTTTGATGGGAAAGAGGGCTCCTCGATAATTAATAATGGTTTACGGAGGAAAAGGTTGCTAAAATGGATTAAGTAATACAGGTCCAAAAGCTATTAATTCTCCCCCTCCCCCCCAAAAAAAAACATTTATAGAAACGCCTAATTCTGGTTGGAATTACCTTTTTAGATCGAGTCAGGGCGATTATGATTCCAAACCTCTACAGTTATAGAACATGAAAGAAAAAATTGTTAAGAAATTAATCATTAAAAGTTATTTCTCCTACTAATTGTGGCTTGCCTAAAAAACGCTTTATATGTTATAAATGGTGTGTTGAAACAGAGTCAGGGATTATTACAAATAAATTGAATTTATGTTTTAATAGTACTATTATTATTATTATAAGGTAGCATAATAGTCTTGGTTTTGTAGGTTATTCCTGTAATATAAATGGAGATGAACAATGGCAAAAGATTTGGTTTTAACATTAACCGGACATGATAAAATTGGAATTGTTGAGAATGTTACAGATTTGGCTTTAAAGTGTAAAAGTAACATCGGTGAGAGTCGTATGGCTCATTTAGGCGGTGAATTCGCCATGATGATGCTTTTAACAACTCCCGATGAACAATTTAAAAGATTGCAGGAGCGCCTGAAATCACTGGAAAAAGATGGGTTTACTATTAATATTGTAGAAACAAGTCCAATAGATTCAACAAAATATTCAGGATGGATTCCTTATCAAATTAAAATGACCGGTGCTGACCATGAAGGTGTTATTTATGATATCACCCGTCACCTAAGCAAACACAACATCAATATTGAGAGTATGGAAACTTCTATTGTTAGTGCACCCATGAGTGGTACACCTCTGGTTTCAGTTTCTGCAGTTGTTGTTGTACCTCCGGATGTTAGCTTTCATGATTTAGAAGAAGGTCTGGAAAAAGTTGGTGATGGGCTAAATATGGATACGGAAGTCGCACCTTATACTGGACGATAACTTAATTAGTATTTGAACGAAAAAACCATTATTGGATATCAAACCGGTAATTGGTGGTATCGCTGCGAAGTCTCACGATCCTCGTAACTATCGGGTATTTAACTGTTTAAGCCTTTGCTAAAAATTGTACATGTCCCCAAATTACCTACTTTTCGTTCAAGGACTAATTAGTTAAGTGTGATTTTGCAAAGAATTTAATAACAATCACTGGCGATCTTCTAAACAAATTTTTAGAATCAAATGTCAGGTTAAAAAAATGTGAATATATTAAAGCATTTTTTAGCGCATATTAAGTGTAGATACTAAAAACAAAGTTTTAAAGGTGTAAAACTGATATCATGGATGGTAAAAAAAGATCAAATATTAAGTCAGGGATTAAAGTCAGGATCGTCTTAAAGCAAGATCAGAGAAGTGGTAGATTAACAGAAGGAGTTGTGGCAGATATCCTGACAAACTCCTCTTCGCATCCCCACGGTATAAAAGTCAGATTAACTAGTGGCGCAATAGGGCGGGTTAAAGAGGTTGACAATCTCTACAGCTAATACCACCGAATTTATTTTTGGGTTTCATGATACTTTTTAAGCCTGCTTAGAAATAACTCCGGAATTTTTGCGATTGATTCGGCCTGGTAGTTATATGTCACAATTCCTGTTTCAGCCAATACAATCAATTCATCGCCTCTTTTGATTTTATAAAAGACCCGGAAACTTCTTTTACTGATTTCATTGATATTAAGATAAATTATGATTTCATCTCCCAAATACCCCTGTTTTTTGTAATTCACAACTAAATCTGCGATCATGATACCTGTTTTACTGTCACCCAGATTTAATTCTGAGCACTCTAATTGTTGCAACATATGAATACGTGCTTCGTGTAGCAAACCTACTACTGCATCGTTGCTCAGATGGTTGCCGTAATTGATATCACGGATTTTAAGGGATGTTGCATACTGAAATGGATATAATGCTTGTTCTTTAAGTTTGATTTTTGGCATTTGTCATTTAATAATATTGTGAATAGAAGCTATGTTTTCTGTACATACACTTTCGTCTTATTAATATTTGATGTCAAGAGTTGCAACTTTAACTTCAGAAAAATTAGTGACTAGTCGTCTTTTCTGAAAACAGGTTTACTGGAAGTTGGAATATAGACAGCAATGATGTTTTAACTCCTAAACGCTTGAAATATAATTTCAAGATTAAGTTTGATATTCCAAAATGGAATGTATTCTATTAAAACATCATTGGTTTATGAATTTGATACAATCAGCAGATGTATTCTGCAGACGATGAGTATGAAAGCTAAGTTAACTTTTGACAAAAGACGGTGCAGTTGAATGCTTTTAAGTAATTCCTTATTTGAATCTGCTAAAATCGTTCAAAGTATTTTGGGCTGATTTAAACGGAACAGCGTTTCACCTAGTTCATCGATATTCCGGCAGACATTTCGAGATTAACGAATCACAATAGGTAAAATTTTATGTTTAAAAAGATCTGCTGCTTGCCTCTTGTCAATAAAATTTAAAAATAATATTCGTTGTAAGCCCCTTTTAAGGTAAAATATAAGGGGATACACTCCAACATTTCTGCCTTTGAATTTCCTCTTTTTCTAAATGGCTTAGTTCGCTCCATCAAACGGTGTTTGGTTTTATGAACAGACTGTGTTGAGTTGGTTAAGTTAAAGTAACTATGACCGACATTCTGGGTATTTACACAAATAAATCAAGGTAACTCAAAATAACAGTTTATTGTAGTTATTAATGAAAAATTAAAGTTCGTTAACAGAATAAAATAACAATTCCAGAATCGAATCGATATTCCAAAATGGAAGATTGATAAATTAAAAAATTGATCATTCATGGGAATAGCTAAAAAAAATAAGGTGTTTTTGGTAAAGCTATCAAATATTTAACTCAATAACCTTGATGGATTTATAATAACGTTTGTTTCTGGCACTTTGAAGGAAAGATCTTGATATCAACCTTAAATAGCTTTCACAATGGTTTTTAAGATTGATGAACTAACTTTATACAGATTCCTAAAAGTCCTTTTTGATATTGGGACCAGCTGAATGAATAAAACAAACTAAAAATCAAGTAAATCAGTCTACTCTGAATAAAAATCTTTTTTTCATAGCTGATAACGGTCTGAAATCTGATTATTTTTCCCATTGGCATATATGATGCAGTAAAGGCGACATACTACCGATTTGGATGGATGACTGATCTTTCTATCATGCAGAGATTGGTAAGTGGTCGGTGACAGCTTAAATTAAAGAATGCCACCAAAAAATATCATAATCATTGCAGAGGAATGATGATTTATATTTTAACTATTAAGGAGGAAAGATGATCTTAGACATGTACGGCAATAATGCACAGGAAGTGACCCCTTATGAGCGCGTTGCTGCTGCTTTGAACGGTGAAAAAACCGATCGTGTGCCTGTGAACTATTATCCCAGATGGGCTGCACTGGAGTATTTAGGAGTTACTTTTAAGCAAGCATGGGATGATCCCGATTTGTATGTCAAAGCTCAGATTCTTGCACAGGAGCGGTTACAATACGACGTCATCATTGATTATGACATGATGGGGCCTGTGGAAGAGGCTATTGGCGCAGAGCTCAAATATCCTGAAAATGACGTCCCTCAGATTGTCGGGTCTTTCATCAAAACCAAAGAGGATATGAAAAAAGCCAAGTGGAAGCTTGATCCTCGCAAAGATGGTAATATGCCCAAGGTACTGTATGCCATCCGTCAAATGAAAGAAGAATTAATAAAACGCGGCAGGGGAACACAGCAAGTACCGATCTGGACTTGGGGTAGCTGTCCTTCCAGAACTGCAGCCTGTTTGACTGGATTTAAAGAGTGGTTTCTGATTGTTGCCCGTGATCCTGATTGGGCCATGGAATTGATGGAAAAGTGTATGGATGGATGGCTTCAGATGGTAATTGCTGCCTGGGAAGCTGGTGCCGATGCTGTCTGGATCAACGATCCGGTTTCCGCTCGAGATTGTATCTCAAGAGAGCACTATGAAAAACTGACCCAACCCTTTGAGCGTAAATTCATTGAAGCCATTCGAAAAAATACCGGAATGAAAATCACGATGCATCCTTGTGGTAATTGGCATGATCGAATGGATCTTGTCTATCAGAATCAGGCAGATGCTTATTTCCTGGGACCAATGGATATTAAGATGTGTACTGATGTAGCAGTTGAAAACAATGCCAAAGGACTATCAAGAGTAACAATGCTGAATGGTGGCGTGGGCGCTGCAACCCCTGATACCACTGACGGTCAGACGAAATGTGATTATGCAACGACAATGAAACGGGGTACTCCGGCACAGGTTGAGGAAAACTCCAGAGTCGTTATTGAAACAGTTGAAAACGCAGATCTACGATGTATGCTTGGTACTAATTGCTGGGATGTCAAAGGAGCACCCGTTGTTAATAGAGATGCTATGGTTTATGCAGCAAGAAAGTATGGTCAATACAAATAAATTAAGATTATTGGCTGATCATTCTCTGCTTTTTCGGCCGGCACCTTTGAGTTTTCCTTTAAAGGGGGAGACCGATTGACTCTGCAGGTGCTGTTCAGATTAGTGATGCAGGAAAGCAGATATAACAATTTATACTAAAATAACATAAAGGAGACAAACTGAATGAGTATTATCGATGATATAAGAACAGCTGTTTTTGATGGAGAAGAAGACCTAATTCATGATATGGTAACAAAGGCACTTGGTGACGGTCAGACAGCTGATGATATAATGCATAAAGCCCTGATTGAAGGTCTTACTTTGACTGGAAATGCGTTTGAAAAAGGCAAAAAATTTATTCCGGAAATGCTGATGTCCTCAGAAGCCATGAAAATAGGTATGAATATTCTAAATCCGATTTTGAAAGGTGAAGGTGGGAGTGACGAACCTTTTGGAATAGCTGTTATGGCGACTATCGAAGGCGACGTGCACGATATCGGAGTTGGCCTGGTTTGCACGATGATGGAAAGTGCAAATTTCAAAGTTAGGAATATGGGACCTGATGTACCCGTCGAGGATATCATTGCGGCTGTGAAAGAGGACAAACCTCAGATCGTTGGTCTGTCTGCTCTTCTGTCCAATACTATGGATATAATGCCTGACGTTATCGATGGGTTGAAAAAAGAAGGACTCAGAGATTCTGTGAAAGTGATGGTGGGTGGTGCTCCTGTAAAGCAAGATTTTTGCGATGAGATTGGCGCCGACGGATGGGCATTTGATGCTGCCAGCGCAGTACCGAAAGCCAAGGAATTAAGGGGTATGTTGCCTTAGAAACTCTGAAACAGTTTGTTTTACCAACACCACAACCCATTTATAGTTTAAATGGCACGATTTCAGATCCTAAGGTGTTGCTGCAGTTGATAATGCTGAATTAGTGGTGATCCTGGCTGATTTCGTCCAGATGATTTGAACCATATAAACATGAAAATCACTTGGACGATTATACGAAAGCTGGGTAGATCTGAAACGATATTCAAATTTTATATTTAAGTATTTTTTAATTTTTTTACTTAAAGAAAGGAGAAGATTCATGAAGGAAAAAGGTAAAAAGAAGAATGAAGAACTATCATTGGTGGAAAAAAAGGTTTCTCGCCGGGATTTTTCACGAATGGCCATGACTCTTGGTGTTACTTCAACGCTGTTTGCTTGGCAAAGCTTTGCTGAAGCAGGTATTAATCCCGATAATCAGATGCTTGCCCAGAAGGCTAAAGACATCCAGAAAGAACGCTACAAGACAACACCAAAGTACAAATTTCGCTATGGTGCAGCCGGGCATAGCACCAACACTGAGTGGGTAGCGAAGATTGGTACCTTGGATTTCGTTCGTGATATAGAAGAAAAGTCAGATGGTGCTATTCGTATTGAACATCTGGGATCAGGGTCTATCTGTGGGGAAATGAATTGTGCAGAAAAAGCACTTCAGGGAATTACTGATTTTTATGTATCCTCTACTCAGAATGCCTCTACAACATTGCCCTATTTGTTGAACTTGGATTGGGGTGCTCTTTGGCCAAGTCGTGCTGCAATGTACTCTTTTGCTTTTGATCACAGAAGTGAAGATCTTTTCCGTGAGCCGATGAGAAGATTGTACGGTATGGAAATGCTTTTTGGTGATTATGGTTTGCGTGGTTTGTTCATGGGTAAAACGAAATTCGGTGAAGGAACACCGAGGGTCGATACCTTGGCTAAATTAAGAGCTACACAAGCCAAAATCAGAACCACAGGTACCTACTACGGTTTGAAAAGTCTCCAGATGATGGGGGTTAATCCAGTAGCTATCTCTTTTGAAGAGGTTGTAGATGCAGTTCGACAAGGTGCTATTGACGGTGCTGAAGCCTGGGAAATTCCTTTCAGTATGATTCATTTCACAGCCTATACAGGCCAATTTCTTTATCTAAAATACTGTTCAGGAAACTGGATCACAGGTATGAATGCCAGAAAAATGGCAAAACTGCCGACAGACATCCAGGAATCTATTATGGAATCAGCTTACCTGACACAGGTTGGTATTCTGGGTAAAGAAGAAGCTTCTATTGCTACAAGGACTGGGGCCGATCAAGATCCGCCACCAGTAGGAAGTGAACATTGGAAACATAATATCCGTAATGTGCTCTGGGAAGAAAAAGAAATGGCAAAACTAGAAAAACTCATTTCTCCGAAGTATAACCCGGATGAATGGGCACCTCAGATGAAAGCACAGAACAAACTTTATGGTAAGGGCGATATTTTCGAAAAAATGTATGAAATTGCCCATGAAGTACCTGCTGACGCATATGCTATTGATGTGAATCCTCACCGATGGTGGAAAGCTAATCCGAGCTGGTGGAAAGATGGCGGATGGAAAAAAGGTACTGGTGACTGGGTAAAAAGCACAGAAAGGAAAGGATAGTTGTAACGGTATTTCCAGCAGTGGTTTCTCTAAAACGAGAAAGCACTGCTGCTTGAACAACAATAATTGATTAAGATGATTTTTTTCAGTTGGAAATAATATTTCACTACGGAAAATAAATGGTAGAAAAAACGAAGGTTGTAGATAAAAATATTAAAAATAAAATTTTGCGATTACTTGACGAGCATGTAGAAAATGCACTGATTTTTCCGATGTAT